>Ga0247843_1006100_pt1 | contig 16060 bp, 13 predicted proteins | sample LaCruzMarch2017__FD_192420 | JGI IMG/M metagenome (GOLD analysis project Ga0247843, IMG submission 192420) | Freshwater microbial communities from meromictic Lake La Cruz, Castile-La Mancha, Spain - LaCruzMarch2017_8m | ecosystem: Environmental > Aquatic > Freshwater > Lake | place: Spain... | reverse complement strand
CTGCGGGTCGTGTCTTTTACGTTTGGCTTTCACTTGGTTTTGGGGTGTCTGGGTGGTCACTCCCAACCCGTAACCACCATAATCTCATAACTTCACCACCGGCCCAAATTTCGGGGCCCACCTCAGATTTCTTCTCCTCACTCCCTTCTAGGTCATTCTCAAAAGGCGTCAATAAACATCACGGCGGTAGCGTTTGGCTTCCTTGAGTGCGACCACGTAGGCTGCGGCTTCATCTGGGGTTTTGCCGCCTTCATTTTCTAGGATGGTGTGCAGTGCTTTGTCCACGTCAACGGCCATGCGCGCAGCATCACCGCAGACGTAGAAGATGGCTCCCTGCTCCAGCCAGGCGTACAGCTCGGCGCTGTGCTCTAGCATCTTGTGCTGCACATATATTTTCTCTGCCTGGTCGCGGCTCCAGGCTGTGCTGAGTTTTGTCAGTGTGCCAGCGGCCAGCCAGGCTGCGAACTCTTCCTTGTAGAAGTAGCATGTGGCCTCACTGACCTCGCCGAAGAATAGCCACGACTTGCCCCGCGCGCTGGTGGCTTGTCTTTCCTGTAAAAAGGCGCGGAAGGGGGCGATGCCGGTGCCGGGGCCGCACATGATGATGGGTGTGTCTTCGTGTGGCTCTGGCAGGCGGAAGCCTTTGCCGTGATTTACAAAGATAGGGATGGGCGTCTCTGGCGTGATGCGCTCTGCTAGGAAGCTGGAGGCCACGCCGCCGCGCGCGCGTCCGTGGCTGGTGTAGCGCACGGTGGCCACTGTCAGGTGGACTGCCTCTGGGTGCGCCTTTTGGCTGCTGCTGATGGAGTAGAGGCGGATGTTGAGCTTCTTGAGCAGGCTCATGAACTCCACCGGCTCGAACTTCGCGCTGGGATGCTCAATGAGCAAATCAATGACAAAGCGGCCCCAGAGGTAACTCTTTAGCTCCTCTTTTTTCTCCGGTAGGCTCAACTCTGCTAGCACTGTGGCTCCGCCGGTTTTTTCGACGATGGCCTTAATGAGTTTGTTATCAATCTCGGTGATGAGGCTGCCTTCGATCAGCGCTTGGCGTACCGGCACCTGCGCGGTGGTCTTGGGATGCGTGACGATCTCCTCACCAGTGAAGCCGAGCACTTGCAGCATGTCATCTACCAGCGCGGGGTCGTTGGTGGGTTGCACTGCCAATGAATCGCCTGGGGTGTATTCTAGGCCGCTACCGGCGAGGTCAATCTCGTAGTGCCGAGTGTGCTTCGGTGCGCCAGGGCCGGAGAGATCGTAAGCCCGCTTCACTTTGGCGATGAAGGGGTTCTTGACGTTGTAAACAGGCTTGCCGGGCGCGGGAGTGCTCATGGGGCGGGGTGTGTGCGAGGGGAAAAAGTTGGCGCGCAGGCTAGGGCAGCGGGATGGCTTGTCAATGCAGTGGGCAGCGTGCGACTGTGGATGCAGCCGACGATACGGATTATTCCAGAGCAGGGGGCGTGCCGGGCTGGCTTTCGTGGATGATTTTTCCGCCATCTAAACGCAACCGTATCTGCCCTAACGCCTCTGCTTCCGTGCGGGAATGGGTGACGTGGAGCACGGTCAAAGCGTGACTGACCTGGAGATCACGCAGTAGGTGGGTGGCCACGGCGCGGGTGGATTCGTCCAGGGCGGAGAGGGGTTCGTCCAGAAGAAGGACGCGTGGCTCGGCGGCCAGGGCACGGGCCAGAGCCACGCGCTGCTTTTCCCCGCCGGAAAGGTTTTCTGGCAACCGGCCTAGGAGGTGGGAGATGCCTAGCTCCGAAGCTAGTCGCTGTACCGTGGTCGCCATCTCCGCCGCTGCCGCACCGCGCAGTGCGGGGGCAAAGCCGATCTGGTCGCGCACGCGCCGCCCTGGAAAGAGGGCCAGATCCTGCGGCACATAGCCGATGCCGCGCCGCCGGGGTTCCCAATGGGTTACGTCGTGTCCACCTAGCAACACTTTCCCAGAATTAGGCACGCGCAGGCCGCAGAGTATCTCCAGTAGAGAGGTCTTGCCGCAGCCTGTCGCCCCCATGAGGACGGCATAGGTCGCCACTGGGATGTCGAGGCAGATGTCTCGCAGGGCAAAGCCCGTAGGCGATTGCCAATTGATGTGGGAGAGTGCGATCATTGGGCGTGTGCTTTGTCTGGCTAAACCCGCTCCCCGGTGGCGCGCACGACCACCAGCACGGCGACGGCGATGAGGATCATGACGAGGCTGACGGCGACAGCGGACTCCAGATTCCCCACGCTAAGCTCCAGCCAGACGGTGGTGGGCAGCACCTCCGTCCTCATGCGCGTAGCACCGGCGAAGACGAGGATGGGGCCGAACTCCCCCAGGCTGCGCGCCCAGGCGATGCAGAAGGCAGCCACCATGCCGCGCCGCGCGCCGGGCAGGGCGACATGCCAGAGCGCCTGGAAGCGGGTGGCACCGAGGGTGAGGGCCACGTCCTCCGGCCGCGCGGGCAGGTGATCGAAGGTGCCACGCATGGTACGGATGGCAAAGGCGGCGGCGACGACGAACTGAGCCAGCACCACGCCCGCGACGGTGTAGGTGAAGGGAATCAGCGTCTCGATGGCCCTGCCAATGCGGGTTTGGAAGAAGATCAGCAGGCACAGGCCCACGACCATGGGCGGCAGGACGATGGGGATGTCCAGGGCTGCGTCCAGCAGCGACTTCCCCCGGAAGCTGCGCCGCGCCATGAAGTAACCGATGGGCACGGCGATGACCAGCGCCGCTGCCGCCGCCGCCGTGCAGGTGAGCAGGCTCAGCCAGGCTGCGTGGCGGATCTCGGCCTTCAGCAGCGTGTCCAGCCATGCCTGCGGTGTGGAGTAGGTGGCGGTGGCCCCCAGCAACAGGAGCCAAAAGACAAGGTAGGCCGCCGTGACGCCGGCCAGGATGAGCCAGAAGGGTTGGGGCAGGCGGCGGGGCATTGAGGGGGATGATTAAAGATGAAGGATTGATGGCCTGAAAATGAGGCTGTTGCGTGAATTCCGCTTCGCGGTTCTGCCGCAGTCCCTCAACCATCCTCTATCAACTCAGGTATTTGCCTGCGCTGGCGCGCGCCCTCGAAAAGCATCACGGCACCTGCGGCGGCGACGTTTAGGGACTCCACGCCAGCTTGCAGGGGGATGCGCAGGCGGGCATCGCACAGGGGCAGCAGGTCCGCTGCGACTCCATGCGCCTCATTGCCCAGCAGCAGCAGCGTGGGCTGTCGCCAGTCGTAGTCGCAGTAGTCCAGCTCGCCTGCGCCGGTTGCGGCGACGATTCGCAGCCGCCGCTGCTGCCGTAGGGTCAGCAGGTGCTCCGCCGTGGCATCTGCCAGGACCGGCATTCGAAAAGCTGATCCCATGGAGCTGCGCAGCACTTTGGGCGAAAAGACATCCACGCTGCCGCCCAGGGCGACGATGCCGCCCGCGCCAGCCGCCTCTGCGGTGCGGATGAGCGTGCCCATGTTCCCCGGATCCTGCACGCGATCCAGTCCGAGCAGCAGGGTCGTGCCGTCGGCAAAGAGCGCCGCTGAGTCCGGCTGCGGTCGCTGGGCGACAAGGATGATGCCCTGGCTCTGCACGGTATCGCCGAGTTGTTCCATGACCTCCGCGCTGGTGTGGAAGACAGGTACGTCCTGATGCTGCAGGCTGGTAGGCGCGGTGACGCCGGGGGTGATGAAGCAGCGCTCCACCGGGCAGCCGGAGCGCAGGCACTCCTCCGCCAGGCGCAGCCCTTCGACGAAGATCAGGCCCGGCTCGCGCCCCTCGCGCACGCGGCGGGCATGCTTGAGCTGCTCTTTACTGGGCGTCTGGGGATTGCTGCGCATCTGCATGGGCATACCGTACCCGCCTCCGCCGCGCAAGACCTGTGCATGTGGGAGGTTTCAAATGGGATTTTTTAGCGCCAAAAGGGACGTATCATACCTGTTTCTGGGTGTTCCCTACATTCACCTCTACTCTATGTTCCTGCTCACTGATAAAACCGCTGTCATCACTGGTGCCGGCTCTGGTATTGGCAAGGCTATCGCCCTCCTGTTTGCCCGTCAGGGCGCGCATGTAGAGGTGCTGGATCTCAGTGCTGACGCCGCGCGGGCCACTGCGGACGAAATCCACGCTGCTGGTGGCAGCGCTGTGGCTAGTGCCTGTGATGTCGGCGACTCTGCTGCTGTGCTGGCTGCCTTTGCCCAAGCTGCTGCGCGGCGTCCGCGCCTCGACATCTTGGTGAATAATGCGGGTATCGCCCACATTGGCAGCTTACTGACAACTACGGAGGATGATTTGGACCGTCTCTACCGGATTAATGTCAAAGGTGTCTTTCATTGCGCCCAGGCTGCCGTCCAGCTCATGATGTACCAGGGGGGTGGAGTGATTTTAAACATGTGCTCCATCGCTGCGCAGATGGGCCTGGCGGATCGATTTGCCTACTCGATGACGAAAGGTGCGGTGCAGACGATGACGCTCTCCATTGCTAAAGACTACATCGCCCACGGCATCCGCTGCCACTGCATTAATCCGGCCCGCGTCCACACGCCGTTTGTGGATGGCTACTTGGCGAAAACTTACCCTGGGCGCGAGGCGGAGATGTTTGAAAAGCTCAGTGCCGCCCAGCCGATTGGCCGCATGGCGCGGCCCGATGAGATCGCGGCTCTTGCTCTTTACCTGTGCAGTGATGAGGCCAGCTTCATAACTGGTACCGCTTACCCGATTGATGGCGGTGCGGTGAATTTGCGCTGAGCGGGTGGGGGTTAAGGTGCGATCTCCTCGATTACGACGAGCCAGTTTATCTGGTGGACGGGGGGTAGCTCGGCGGGGCTGCGCAAGGGGCTGAGGTCGGCGGCGATGCTGTCGATGTGGACGGCGTCGTCGCTGCCGGATTTCATATCGAGGGGATGCCAGTTGCTGGTGGATACCTCCCTGGATTTGGCGAAGGAGCCACGCAGCCCGGCTCCCGCCAAATGGATCATGCACCTGACCCAGCCTTTGCGGAGGTCTGGATCATTTTCCAGGGACGGCGGCACTGAAGTGGCCAGCGATTGAGGCCGTGCTCATAGCCTCATTTGGGGGGATTCACCTGAACAGTGGTCGAAACTAAGCCGTTGCTTGCCACTCTGGCGCGGCTCGCTAACTGGCACCACCCCCATGACCAACTACCCTGACCAACCTGTGGCCGTCCTGTGCAGCGGCGGCGACTCCCCTGGCATGAACGCCTTTCTTCGGGCTATTTCCCGCCTGGGACTCAACCGGCATCAAACGCCCGTGCTAGGCATTCGCGATGGCTACCAGGGTCTCGTACGCGCGGCAAAGCTCGCTGGTGGGAGTGCGGTGGAGATTGAGAAGCTAAAGGCCCGCATTGCGGCCTATCCCGGCGGCAAAGGACTCATCGAGTTGGACCAGGACATCATCCTCCTGGACCACGCCTGTGTCAGCGGCATCGTCGGGCGCGGCGGCACACTGCTAGGTTCTGCGCGGTGCATGGATTTTCATAAACCGGAGGTACGCCGCAGTGTCATCAATCTGCTGGAGGGGTTAGGCGTGCGCGCGCTCGTCGTCGTCGGTGGTGATGGCTCCCTCAACGGCGCGCGCCTGTTGGCCGCAGAGAGTAGCCTGCGCGTCATCGGCGTGCCGGCCACCATTGACAATGATCTCCAGTTCACCGAGCTGGCGCTGGGCGTGGACACAGCGGTGCATACCCTAGTCTGGGCGGTAGATCACTTCATTGACACCGCGCGCAGCCACCGCCGCGTCATGGTTTTGGAAACGATGGGCCGCGACTGCGGCGACCTCGCGCGCATGGCCGCCGTGGCCTCCGGCGCAGAGATGGTCATCACCCCAGAGGGCGGTGCCGTCACCCACGAACGACTCGTCGAATACGCAGCGAAGATCGAGAACTCCATGAAGCGCGGTCGCCGCCACGCCATCGTGCTGGTGGCAGAGGGCGTCAAATTTGCGCCCGATACCACGCCAGAGCGCAGCCGCGCCTATGTGCTGCGGGATGCCTTTGAAAACTACTTCCGCCGCCAGGGTGCGCCCTTCCCGGACCTGGAGGCACGGCCCTCCGTGTTAGGTCACCTCCAGCGCGGTGGTCATGCCACGCCGCAGGACTGTATTCTCGCCGCGCGTTTCGCTGAAAACGCTTGGGAGGCCATCCTCTCCCCGGAGCCGTTCAACGGCATCACCGCGCTACGCAACAACCGCGTGGAAATCGTCCCCTTCGGCTGCGAGGACATGCCAGACCGCGCACGCTTCTCCCGGAAGATGGATGAGCTGCACGAGGATCTTAGCTCCTGGTGACAGCGCTCAAGGTTTCTTTCCAGACAGCGGCTTTTTCACTGGCATAGCCGCTGGGGGCTGCACCTTCGCCGGTGCGCTCGGCTTTGACGGTGCAGTTGTCTCTGGCTTGGCGGCAGGTTGGGAGTCCTTTACCCAGGGCGCGGGGGGCGCGGGCGGTTGCTTCAGTGCCTCAGTGCGGGTTTGTTGCAACACAGCTTCCGCCTCGGCTTGTTTGAGCATCTCTGCACGGATAGTGGAGGGCACTGCGCTCTCTGTCAGCGGCGGCAGCAGCGGGTTCGGTCCGCCCGTCCAGGGACCAAGGTCGGGCAGCATGGCCAGCATGGTGTCCTGGTTCGTCAGCCGGTGCATGCCGATCACGCGCAGGCGCTGGCTGAGCATGTAAAACACCGTCTTATCGTCTAGCCCCTCGATGATGCTAGTGCCGCGCTGCAAGATGGGCTTCCCGCGCAAGACCGCCTCGTCACCATTGATGTAGGCCTCTTGGCAGAGGATTTTCGCCAAGTCATCGCCGCTGCCGCTTTCCAGGTAAACTTTGCCCTTCGCACGGGCGCGCTTCGGTTTCCCAGCACGGTCCAGCTTTAGCACCTCAATGCTGTCTGCGGCGACACGCACGCCATTGGCTAGCTCCAGGCTCTGGCCGGAGATTGTCTTCGCCTCCGCATAATTCATGGTCAGAAGAAAGCTCAGGTCCACTGGCGATGTCGTGCCTTCTGCTGCTGCCACAGCAGGCGCGGGTGCTGTCGGCTGCACCTCCAGCTTTGCAGCATCCGGCTGTTTATTCGGCGGTGCATCCGTCTTTGCAGTCGCAGTTTTCAGCTTATCCAAAGCAGGCACGCGATAGCCCGCACAACCGGTCAGCCCAGCTAGCAGCATCAGCAAGAGACAGAGAAAAAGAGAAAGGCTGTGAGAAATCATTGTGTGAGACTAGAACAGGCTGCGGCACTGCTCATCTTAAAAATGCGGGCGGTATTGAGCCGGTGTGTGAAAAATCCAGGCCGACTTGCAACAAAAGATGCAGGTGCCGACAGAGAACTGTTCACGGTGGTGCTGCGTGGCGGAAAATGCGGTTGCCTCTCACCCTGCCAGACTGCATGTATCCACCAGCGTTTATCCTCCACTCCATGCAGTTCGTTTTCCCCACCCAACTCCAGCTCGGTAATGAGCATAGCGACGGCTTTCACCAGGAGCTGCTGCGCGGGCTGACGCATAAGCTGAACAACCTCCTGGCAGTCATCCAGGGCTTCAGCAGCCTGGTGCTGATGACGGAGAACCTGGACCCTGGTGTGGCGGAAAACATGCAGCACATCCGCGAGGCCTCGCTGGGCGTCACGCAGCTTAGTGAGCGCATCCGCTCCGCAGGCGGGTGTGCGAAACTCAGCCCGCAGCCGCTGAACCTGAATGAATATCTGAGCGTGGTGGAGGGGGCGCTGCTGGAGCCTTTCTCCAGGAACGGCGTGCAACTGGAGGCCGATGTGCAGCAGGCGCTGCCGACCATCCTGGTGGACCCGACGAAGTTTAAGGACATCCTGATCGAGCTGCTGAAGAATGCCGCCGAGGCCGCAGGCAAGGCCAATGGCCGCGCGATGCTGAAGATCGCTGGGCCGGGCGGCATTACGCCTGCTGAGCAGCGTCGGGTGGACATCCTAGTGAGCAACACCGGTAGCCAGATCGCGCCGGAGAAGCTGGCGGAGGTTTTTCGCCCCTTTCATGGCACGAAGAACACCAATCACCTGGGATTGGGCCTAACCATCGCGGCCATGCTTTCGCACCAGATGGGCCTGCAGCTCGGAATCGCCAGTGAGAACAACACGACCACGGTTTGGCTGAGTTGTCCGGTGGCGTGACCTGCTGCGGATTTACGACCACTCCTTCAGCCGCTCCGGGAAAGGGCAGTTGGCGCAGGCGGAGTCGTCCTCCAGGCAGAAATCCTCATAGACCTGCAGCAGCCCCTGCTGGTGATGCAGCTTCTTTTGGAACTCCGCCGCGCGTGGGCTGTCGCCAAAGAGGCGTAGTGCAGCACGTTTGACCTTCTGGTTTTCCAGCAGGGTGGGCAGCTCCAGGTACTCTGCCCAAAGGCGCGTGCGCTCCGGCATCAGCAGCGGGTAGGCCACGTTGGCCAGCATCTCCTGCACGCGAGTTTCACCAATGAGGGCGATGGGGTTGCGCATGGGCAGCGCCTGGAGGGTGTAGTGCGTGCTCCAGTAGTCGTGGCGCAGCGCCAGCAGGCTTTCCCGCCAGGCGTGGCGGCTCCAGCGCGCGGCATCCGCCAGCGGTGCGCAGACCTGCGGCCAGGCGGAAAGAAGTGCCGCCAGCGCGCCGAGCCGCCGGGGCGGTTGGTTGCCGGGGCGTGTGGAGCCGAATTTCCAGCGCAGGAGCTGCATGCCTTCCAGCCAGCGTTCGCAGGAGTCACGCATCTTCCACCATTCGGACCACAGGCCGCGCAGGTAGGCGCGCGTCTCCGGGGCGGTATCTTCAAGGCGGATGCCCTCCAGAAAGCCGGCCACGCCAAAGAGCAGCGCCTCGCGCTCGGCTGCGGGCAGCTTCAGCAGTCTTTGCAAAAGTAGCCGCTGGGAGAGGACCGTGAAGGGCTGTTGGTTTTGCCGGTAGCCCAATGTCTGAGCCAATGCCTGGTAAATGGCCTGTTCCCGGCCGTGGGCAGCCACGCTGCGGTGCAGGCGGCGGGATTTCCGCTGTAGCCGATACTGGGCGGCGGCCTCCAGCATGGACTGCACGCGCGCGGCCTCCATCTCCCGCAGCGGCGTGGCGCAGCGGCCCAAGTGTGCGGCAGCCAAGCCACGATTCGGGCGCGCGTCCGGCTCCAGCATGGTGGTGCTCAGCAGGACTTGTGGCACCTCCCGGTGCTCCGCCGTGCGGGTGTAAAAGCGCTGCTCCGGCTGGTGCAGAAAGACGTGCAGCACCACGCCAGTGTACGCGGGATTGGCCCCGTGTGCGTGTCGCTCCCAGTCGCGCGCGTCTGGATCCAGCTCGATGTCACCGTGCAGCGTCTGCCCGTCCATGATGACGGTGCAGCCGGTGAAGTCAGGGCCGGGGCCGGAGTTCCAGATGCCGTAGTCGGTGATGCGCACGGCCTTTCCCTCCGTGCTGGTGAACTCGCTGCCAAACGCGCCCGCGAACCACAGGCTCTGCACGTCCAGCTCCCTCAGTGGATCGTCGAGACCGGGCAGGTGCGTCTCACTCAAGGTCGAAAAGACGGTGTCCCTGAAGCGGGAGTAAAGGTCGGCGAGAGGGAGCGGGGCAGTCATGCGAGGTCACTTTGCCCGCATCCGCCCACGTCTGGCAATCGCGATTTTTTTCTTCGATGCCGGATCGGTCATGCGTGGTATCGTCCGCCGCATGTCCGACCCGTCCCCGACTCCCTGCGCCCGCGAACAGCACGGTTTTGTGCGCGTGGCCGCCGTTTCCCCAGAGCTGCGGCTAGGAGACGTGGCCTGGAACACGCAGACCATTTGCGTGGAGATGCGGCACCTCGCGGGGGAGGGCTGCCGCTTGATCGTGTTCCCGGAGCTATGCCTCACCGGCTACTCCTGCGCAGATTTGTTTTACCAACCAACTTTGCAGAAAGCTGCGCTGGAGGGTCTGCACGAGATCGCCGGGGCCAGCTCCGGTCTTGGCGTGGTGGTTATCGTGGGCCTGCCACTCGCTGTGGAAAGCCGCCTCTACAATGTCGCCAGCGTCATCGCCGATGGGCGGGTGCTCGGCCATGTGCCAAAGAGCTTCCTGCCGAACTCCGGGGAATTTTATGAGCGCCGCTGGTTCTCCCCGGCGCATACTTTGCGGATGCGGGAGACAGTGCCAATGCCGCGAGAGGACTCGCGGACTACAGCGGTCCCCATCGGCACGGATATGCTGTTTGCGGCGGCGGACCTGCCGGGCTTCGTGCTCGGCGTGGAGATTTGCGAGGATCTCTGGACCATCATCCCGCCCTCCAGCCACGCCGCGCTGGCCGGTGCCGTTTTGCTGGCAAACCCCTCCGCCAGCAACGAGGTGCTGGGCAAGGCGCATTACCGTCGCAATCTTGTAGCGCAGCAGTCCGCGCGCTGTCTGGCCGCCTATGTTTATGCGGGGGCCGGGGCAGGGGAGTCTTCCACGGATACCGTGTACTCAGGGCATGGCCTCATCGCCGAGAATGGCACGCTGCTGGGGGAGACGGAGCGCTTCAGCTTTCAAACCCGCGCTGTCATCGCCGATGTGGACGTGCAGCGGCTCGAACACGAGCGAGTGCGCAGCGCGGCCTTCCGTGACGAGGCTGCGACGCGTGAGTTCCGTCGCATCACCTTCACGCTGGGCGCACCTCCGCATCCTGGAGCCGGGCTACTGCGGTTTGTCTCCGCGCACCCCTTCGTGCCTCCAGCAGGCGCGGACCGGCAGGCCGTATGCGAGGAGATTTTTGCCATCCAGGCTACGGGCTTGGCGCGCAGGCTGCGCCAAACTAAAAGCCAGACCGCCGTGCTGGGCCTCTCCGGCGGGATCGACTCCACGCTCGCCCTGCTCGTCATGCTGGAGGCACTACGGCGTGCAGACATGCCGCGCAGTGCGGCTTTGACGATCACCATGCCCGGCTTCGGCACGACAGCGCGGACCAGAGGCAACGCGGAAATGCTGGCCGCAGCGCTCGGTGTCACGCTACGCAGCATCCCCATCACCGCGGCGGTGGGACAGCACTTTCAGGACATCGGCCACCCGCCGGGGCTGCATGATGTGACGTATGAGAACGCCCAGGCACGCGAGCGCACCCAGGTGCTTATGGACGTGGCGAACCAGACAGGCGGCATCGTCGTCGGCACGGGCGACCTTTCGGAGGCGGCGCTGGGCTGGTGTACCTTCAATGGCGACCATATGTCCATGTACCATGTGAACTGCGGCGTGCCGAAGACGCTGGTGAGGTTCCTCATCGAATGGTGCGCCACCGAGCTGTATGCGGCGGAGGCTGGAGCCATCCTGCATGACATCATCGCCACGCCCATCTCCCCCGAGCTGCTGCCCGTGGGCGCGGATGGTGCGCTGGAGCAGCGCACGGAGGACACCGTGGGGCCGTATGAGCTGCACGACTTTTTTTTGCACCACTTTGTCCGGCATGGCTGCGGCGCGGAAAAGATCCGCTGGCTCGCCGGGCACGCCTTTGCCGGACGCTACAGCGACGAGGAGATCGCGTGCTGGCTCGCCGTCTTCCAGCGCCGCTTTGTGCAGAGCCAGTTCAAGCGCTCGTCCATGCCAGACGGGCCAAAGGTCGGCTCCGTGGCCCTTTCCCCGCGCGCAGACTGGCGTATGCCCAGCGACTATTGCGGCGGGATTTAAAATATGGTCGCGACAGGCATCCGCCTCCCGCTGCGTTCTTTCGTGTCCAAAGTTTCATCCCAAGCGCCTCTACTTCGCGACATGACTGCCCTGCGCCATCTTCTTCTGCTCACCTTCCTGTTTGCCGTCACAGTGCACGCCGCGCCCGATGCCGCCGCGCTCAAGTTCTTCGAGTCAAAGATTCGTCCCATCCTCATCGAGAGCTGCCAGGAGTGCCACGCCGAGAAGAAGCACAAAGGCGACCTGCGCCTGGACAACTTGCCCTACATTCTCCAGGGCGGTCACACCGGACCCACCATCGTCCCGCACAAGCCGGAGGGGTCCCTGCTGATCAAGGCCGTCTCCTATGAAGACAGTGACCTAGAGATGCCGCCAGATGGCAAGCTGCCAGACGACCAGATCGCCGCGCTGAAGCAGTGGATCGCCATGGGCGCGCCCTGGCCGGAAGCGGAGGTCGCCGCCGCCAAGCCCGCGCGCGTGCAGGGCGAGATCACCAAAGAGGACCGTGAGTGGTGGGCCTTTCAGCCGGTGAAGCCTGTAGCTGCACCTGCCAAGGCGTGGCCCGGCGGGGTCCAATCGTCGCACAACGCCATTGACGCCTTCATTTACACGACACTGGAAGAGAACGGCCTCCAGCCCAGCCCAGAGGCCACGCCGCAGGAACTCATTCGCCGCCTCAGCTTTGACCTCCACGGCCTGCCACCGACGCCGGAGGATGTCGCCAGCTTCGTCAAAGAGTCTAACAAACCAGATGGAGCCGCCAAGGCATACGAGGCGCTCGTGGATCGTCTTCTCGCCAGCCCGCAGTATGGCGAGCGCTGGGCGCAGCACTGGCTGGACCTCGCGCGCTACGCCGAGTCAGAGGGCTACCGTCTCGACTCCTACCGTCCCAATGCCTGGCCTTACCGCGACTACGTCATCGAGTCCTTCAACAGCGACAAGCCCTACAACCAGTTCGTCCGCGAGCAGATCGCCGGGGATGAGATGGACCCGGACAACCCGAAGGTCGCCATCGCCACCGCCTTCATCCGCCACACCATTTATGAGTACAATCAGCGCGATGTGGAGACGCAGTGGCAGAACATCCTCAACGAGGTCACCGGCGTCACGGCGGATGTCTTCATGGGCATGAGCGTGCAGTGCGCGCAGTGCCACGACCACAAGTTCGACCCCATCCTGCACAAGGACTACTTCCGCCTCCAGGCATTCTTCTCAAACATCACTTGGCCTGAGGACAAACTGCTCGCCACGCCGGAGGAAATCCGCGTTTATGACCGGCAGCTCGCCACCTGGAAAGAAGCCGCGCGGGAACCCCTGGCCGTCATTGACGGCATCATCGAGCCGCGCATCACCGGCATGCAAAAAAGCGCCATGGAGAAGTTCCCGCCGGAGGTCGTCGCCATGTGGCAGAAGCCGCGCGAGCAGCGCACCGCCTGGGAGGAGCAGGTCGTCCAGCTCGCCTGGCGTCAGGCCGAGTACGAGCGCTACCGCTACAAGACGGACAAAATCAAGGAGCCTGAGCAGTCGCGCCTCAAGGCCGCTCAGGAGCAGCTCGCCCAGTTCGAGCCTTTGCGGCCCAAGCCTCTTGTCACCGCTTTCGTGATCGGCGAGACCGGCGGCACTCCCGGCGTGACGAAATTCAAGGCCCGCCGCACCGGCGAGACGCAGGTGAAGCCCGGCTTCCTCACCATCCTGGACCCGCAGGACGCCGCCCTTCCCGAAATCTCCCCCGGCTCCGCTACTACCGGTCGCCGCACCGTCCTGGCAGACTGGTTGACGCGCGCGGATAATCCCCTGACCACCCGTGTCATCGTCAATCGCATCTGGCAGTACCACTTCGGGCGCGGCCTCGTCGCCACCCCCAGCGACTTCGGTCGCCTGGGTGAAAAGCCCACGCACCCCGGCCTGCTCGACTGGCTGACCACGGAGTTCCTCAAGGGCAGCTGGAAGATGAAGCCACTGCACAAGATGATCCTCATGAGCGCCACCTACCGCCAGACCGCCCGCCGCGCGCCGACGACCAAGGAGTTGACCACCGACCCGGAGAACCGACTGCTCTGGCGCTTCCACCCGCGCCGCCTTGATGCCGAGCAGTCGCGCGATGCCGTGCTCCTCGCCAGCGGCGAGCTGGACCCCGTGATGGGCGGCGAAGGCGTGGAGGCAGGCATGCCCCGCCGCAGCATCTACACGCGCAAAATCCGCAACACCCAGGATGACTTCCTGGCCAGCCTCGACTCACCGCCCGGTTTCTCCAGCGTGCCCACGCGGGATGCCACCACCACCGCCACCCAGAGCCTGCTCATGATCAATGGCGACTGGCCCCTGGAGCGCGCCCGCGCCATGGCCGCCCACCTCCTCAAAACGCAGCCCCGCGACGACGCCGAGATCATTGACCGCGCCTACGATCTGGCCTTTTCCCGAAAGGCCCGCCCTGCGGAGAAGAAGGACGCGCTCGCCTTCCTCGCCAGCCAGCGCCAGCAGATCAGGCGCGAAGCCCCGCCCCTGCCCGTGGAAACATCGCCGCTGGCAGAGGCCCGCACCTACTTCGGCCCCTCCGCCGTTTCAAAGACCGCCCGCACGCTCGTTATGCAGCCCGGCACCAGCCATGAAAAGCTCCGCGTCACCGAGACGGGCCGTATTGAGGGCAGCCAGTTCGCCATCGAGGCCGTGGTGAACCTCAGGAGCCTCTACCCCAATGGTGCCGTGCGCACCATCGCCGCCCGCTGGGACAACAACAAGACCGACCGCGGCTGGGCCTTTGGCGTGACCAGCGAAAAGTCCGCACACAAGCCCAACAACCTCATCATCCAGCTCACCGGCGATGACTTCCAGGGCAGCCTCGTCTATGAGGTAGTCCCCTCTGGCCTGCGCATCCCCTTGGACAAGCCTCACTACGTCGCTGCCACCATCAGCAACGAACCCGCCGAAGGGCGGCAGTTCGGCGGCACCGTCACCTTTTACGCCCGCGACCTTAGCGACCCCGCCGCGCCCATGCAGACCGTCACCGTCCCCCACCAGATCACCGGTGGCTACGTCAATGCTGAGCGCGCCCTCTATGTCGGCGGCCGGGAAAAGGACAAGTCCAGCCTCTGGCACGGTGCCATAGCCCGCGTGGCCCTGCGCCACGGCGCACTGGATGCCGGCAGCCTCATGGCCTGGGCCGGCCCCAGCGCCGCCAACTGCGTCGTGGACGTGAACGCCGACAGCGCTGCGGAGATGCTCAAGCCCGCCACAGGCCAGACCGCCCCCTGGCGCTGGGAGTCCTCCGCTGCCACTGACTCAGTCAAAGGCACCCCTGATCCCCGCCACGAAGCCGTCGCCGATCTCTGTCACGCTCTGCTGAACTCCAACGAGTTCTTCTACCTGCACTGACCACCAAGCCAGCAGAGGATCGGGCAGAGCTTCAATAGCAAACAATTCTTGCAGTGCCGTGTCTTCGGCAAAGCGTGTTAAGGGCACCTCTGGAAACCTCATTTCCCCAGGGGAGGCTTTCGCATGACTCATTCATGAGTCATGTAGCGGGGCATGAAACACTACCGCACGACCCAGCGAGGAGGAGGACTTTTCAGTGCCATCGAGCACGAGCAGGCTGTCGCCGCTAAGACCACCGGCATCCTCAAGCTGCGCGATGTCATCCCCTGGGAGAGCTTCCGTCCGCTGCTCGAAGAACTCACTGGCTACGCCACCCGCGATTGGCGCAAAGGCGGTAAGCCACCCTTTGATCCCGTGCTCATGTGCAAGGTGCTCGTGCTGCAAAAGTTCCACGGCCTCAGCGACGACGCCACCGAGGAGCAAATCTTTGACCGCACCAGCTTCAAAAGCTTCCTCGGCCTGCGCATCGGCGATGTGATCCCCGACGCCAAAACGATCTGGGACTTCAAGCAACGCCTTGAGGCCGACGGACGCGAGGGCAGCCGCAAACTCTTCGAAGCCTTCAACCGCCAGCTCGAAGCCCAAGGCTACATCGCCCGCGAAGGCAGCATCATCGACGCCAGCTTCACCGAAGCCCCGCGCCAGCGTAACAGCCGCGAGCAAAACCAGCGCATCAAAGAGGGCGGGCGGCCCGAGGAGTTCGACACCAACCCTGCCGTGGGTCGGCAGAAAGACAGCGAAGCTCGCTGGACGAAAAAGAACAACGAAGCCCACTACGGCTGGAAAAACCATGTGAAAGCCGACTTGAAAACCAAGCTCATCATCAAAGCCACCACCACACCTGCGCATGTGCATGACAGCCAGGTCTTTGAAGAACTCCTCGATGAAAAAGACCAGGCCGTGCTCGCCGACAGCGCCTATCACAGCGCCGAGCACGAAGCGCACCTCATCAAGCTCAACGCACAGGAGTTCCTCATGCGCAAAGCGACGCGAGGCCATGCGCTGAGTGAAAAAGAGCAGCAGACCAACCACACCATCAGCCGGATGCGAGTGCGGGTGGAGCACATCTTCGCGAGGATGGCGCAGATGGGAGCCGACTGGTGTCTGAGCA
>Ga0247843_1006099_pt1 | contig 16060 bp, 12 predicted proteins | sample LaCruzMarch2017__FD_192420 | JGI IMG/M metagenome (GOLD analysis project Ga0247843, IMG submission 192420) | Freshwater microbial communities from meromictic Lake La Cruz, Castile-La Mancha, Spain - LaCruzMarch2017_8m | ecosystem: Environmental > Aquatic > Freshwater > Lake | place: Spain... | reverse complement strand
CCTTACCCACGACGCATCCGGCAAACCGGAACAACTCCTTGATGTTGAACGTTTTCACAGACACAGCCCAAGGCCGGTGCCGGGTGCGTCACCACCCTAAAACGCGAGCAAACCTGACGGAGAGCCAAATAAAAAGCATGTGATCGAGTCCTAGCGGTAAAACGTGGCGGAATCCCGACTGAACCCAGCCACCAAACGTCGAAAGTGAAGTGCTTGTGCCCTCTCCCGTGGCAGCCACCTGCAACAAGACTAATTCTCCACCGGGTTGAACACTAACGATTTCTCCATCGTTGTTATTGGCCAGCAAAATAATGAGTTCGGATTCCTCCTCGCCGCTCCAATGGATGCGCAACTCACCGGGACCGGGACATGCATCCATGATAATGATCACGGAAATCAGGGCCCAGTCCGCCATCTCTTCCGGCAAATTAAATGGAGATTTCTTGAAATCCGGAAACTCAATCCTCCATGGCACTTCCTTGCCTGCCAAGGTCAGGCGCATCAACTGGCGCAAAGTTTTCTCAGTCTCGCGGCGAATACGCGCCAACTCCTCTGGCGGCGCCTTCATCACGCTCTCCCGGCTCAAGGGCTGCCCAAACGGCTGTTTGCGCGACTCTGGAAGCATGTAAGCGATGTCCATCTCCCCGAGCAAGCGCCACTGATGCTCCTCCGCCTGAAACTCGAACTCCACAGTCTCCACTTGATGAGCACTGGCCAATGGCTGCAGGCTTGTCCAAACCAGCATTAAAAAAATGAATCGAATGAGCTTCATGCGCGCGATTTTGAGGAGATGAATTCAATTCTGCCAAGAAAAACGAAAAAATCGAATCCGACAAATTGAAAGATAAAAATTTATTCAAAGGTAATTGAATGTGTATTCATTTATTAAATTAAAGGTGATTAAAACTTCTGGAAATTCATGAAATTCACGTTAACCCATCTACCAATCTCAACGTTTTTCTATCTAATCTCCAACTTTGGAATTTTGGCTCAAGTCGTTTCTTACGATTTTCCTGACAAACTAGCAGTTAGCCAGGCTTATACTGTCGACGTCTCTGGATCTCATGTTCCGGCATTGCAAACTAAGCGCGGAGCATTCCTAAGTTTCGGTATGATGGGACCCGTTGAAGTGAAGGTGAAACTGGGCAAAACACCAGAAAATGTCGTTGTGCGCCCGTTGTCCGCCGGAATCAGAGCAGAAATGGACGGCGACACGTTCCGTTTCCGACTCCCCCGCCCGATGAACCTGAGTGTGGAAATCAATGGCGATCTGAACAATCCCTTGCTGGTCTTTGCAAATCCTCAACTCGTTGATCCACCCGATAGAAATGACCCAAAGGTAAAGTACTTCGAAGCCGGAAAAATCCATGAGGCCGGAGAAATCCTTCTCCGTGACGGAGAAACCCTCTACATAGAAGGTGGCGCGGTAGTTCGCGGCGAGGTCAGGGCCCGCAATGCACGCAATGTCTCGATCCGCGGCGCGGGCATCCTCGATGCCAGCCAGCGTAAACGCAAAATCAACATGCTCGTCCTACGCGAGTGCAGCGATGCGTTAATCGAGAATATCATCCTGCTCGACCCACTTGGCTGGACAATGCACATCAGTGGATCTACGAACATCCGGGTCTCAAATACCCGCGTCGTCGGTTGGCGTGCCAATAGCGACGGACTCGACATTGAGTATTCCAGCAAAGTGCGCGTGGACGGCTGTTTTTGGCGCACCAATGACGACTGTATCGCTATCAAAGCGATTTATCCGCCGGGCGTGCAAGAGATTCCATTCGAGGAAATGATCAACCCTGAGACACTCGGCGGCCATCAAGTTCAGCGGATCGAGGGAGATGTCATGAATGACATCATTATCTCTAACTGCGTGCTCTGGAACGATTCTGGCGGCCAAGGCTTCGAGATTGGTTTCGAACTCCGAGTTGATTCAATCCGTGGAATCACTTTTCGCGACAGCGACATCATCCATGTAATCGGCGGCGGAGCGTTCACAATTCACAACGGCGACCGAGCAAAAATCGAGGACTTACTGATCGAGGATATCCGAGTTGAAGATACCGACCGTTTGGTGGACTTCCATGTCGGGCTATCCATCTACAGCGACGATTGCCCCTCGGAATTTCGCCGTAGCAACCCGCGGCGCAAGCCGATCCCAGCCACCAACCTGCCTGTAAAAGCGAACAATCCTCATCAATGGTATGTGCCGACGTCCGAAGCTCTCCCACTCTATGAAAACAACCGTGGCTTGGTGCGCAATGTCATCTTCCGGAATGTAAAAGTAGTCGCCGCCCCGCTCACGGGTTCAATCTTGCACGGATACAGCGCCAAACGTGGTATCTCTAACGTCACTTTTGAAAATCTTGAGATCGAAGGACGCGCTGTCACCACGCCGGAGGCAGCCAAGTTGTTTCTCGAACACGCGGATCATATTCGGTTTCTTCCAAGTTCCAATCCATAGAATCATATTCGAACCCCGCAATGCACAGCCATGATCAAGCTTTTCGATTGCCACCGCGCTGCAGGCAAACCAGCGTCGGTCACAGGCCAGTGCCCGGTTCCAAGTCACTATGTTCAGAGTCATTTTATTCATCTCCATTTTTCCAATCGCTTTGGCGCTCATTGTGCGCTGGTGGTTCGGCGTGCGGGTCCTCGCGTCCATGGGCAGGCGAGCGTGCCGCTGTGATCTGGCGCGCTGGATGCCCGCACCGGGAGACAAAACCATCGTCCACCGCTCCGAGGAATCCGCAGAGGTATTCGGAAAACAACTCCGACTCAAGGCCATCACCGAATGGACTGAGAACGATCCAAAATCATCCAAATCCCGGGAAAACATGCGGCGTTTCGGCCTAGCTGTGCCACCGCTCAGCGGAGTGGTCGCCGTTTTTGCTGTCTTGGTGGGCAAAATCCCCGTGATAGGTGCAATCTCCATTGTTCTAGCAGCAACCGCCTTAGCGACCGTCTTAGGTTTGCTTACCTTGCCGCCAGAACTCGCCGCCATCGCCCGCGCCGCCCGCAAAACCCGTGAGTCAAAAAGTTTTCCACGCCAAGACGACGAGGAAGCCGTCATCCGCTGCGCCATCGCTTATGCTTGGGAATCAGCACTGCCGCCCATACTGCGCTGGATTCACAGATAATTTCCCTCTACACTGCTGTCCTTGTCCCATGCAAAACTCCCCTGCAAACTTTGATGTCGCCCGCCGAGATTGGCTCAAAACCGCTTTTTTGGGCAGCACCGCGTTGATGACTGGCCGCGAGTTGTCCGCACAACCTGACGCGCCTGCCGCAAAAAAAGTCTGCGGCGTGGTTCTTATGGTATCGGACGGGATGAGCCCCGGGGTTCTTACCTTGTCCGAAGCCTATTCCAAGCTGACCCGCAAACGCGGCACGCAGTGGTGGCAACTTCTCAACCATCGCGGTGTGGTGGGCGGACTGATGGACACCGCTTCCGCAAACTCGATGGTCACCGATTCCGCTGCAGCGGCTTCCGCATGGGGCGGCGGCCAGCGCGTCAACAATGGAGCCATCAACATATCGCCAGCAGGCAAAGAAATCCGTCCCATCGCCGCAATCCTGAAGGAAAAAAACGCCAGAATCGGCCTAGTCACCACTGCCACCGTCACCCACGCCACACCGGCAGGTTTCGCGGCTTCGGTGACAACCCGATCTAACGAAAATGAAATCGCCACTCAATACTTAAACCGGGTGGATGTCATCCTTGGTGGAGGTTCCATTTTTTTCGATCCTCAAAAACGCCCGGATAAACGTGACCTCAAAGGTGATTTCATCAAAGCTGGATACCAATTCGTCGGCGATCGCGACTCCTTGCTCGCATCCCGTGAAAAGAAACTTCTCGGCACTTTTACCCAAGGACATCTACCCTATTCAATTGATCGTGATCATGACGAAAAGCTCGCGGCCGACGTCCCATCGCTCACCGAAATGGCACTCGCCGCCCTCTCGCGCTTCGCGGCGGATGACCGCCCGTTTCTCCTCCAGATCGAGGGTGCTCGCATCGATCACGCTGCCCATCTCAACGACATCGGCGCACTGCTAGGTGATCAACTCGCCTTCGACGACGCACTAACCGCAGTGTTGGCAGTGCTGGGAAACCGCGATGACATCCTGCTCGTGGTGACCAGTGACCACGGAAATTCAAACCCTGGCCTCAACGGAATTGGCAACGCTTACACCGATAGCACCCGCAGCTTCGAGCGCATCACCCGCATGAGAAGTTCCCATGAAAGAATTTTTGCCGATTGGCTGCGTCTTGGGAACGCCGATCCCGGACAATTAGCCGAACTGGTAAAAAGCCATCTCAACTTCACTCTCAAGACGGACGAGGCCCAGACACTTCACGATATTCTCGCCCAGAAATCAATCGTCGAATGGAATCATCAACTCAGCAAACCCGAAGGACTGTTAGGTCAATTCGCTGGAAACCATACCGGCATCGGATGGACCGGCACAACCCACACCACGGACCCGACTCTCATCTCCGCGCTCGGCCCCCAAGCCGATCGCTTCAGCGGCATGGTGCTCAACTCCGATGTTTTCGGACACCTCGTTGAAATGTTAGGTTAGAAAAATTCACACAATCCGTTTAAGCGCCGGATTTATCACGATTAAGCCTCAGGCTGCACATGACCTTTGGAAAAGAAAACTTCCATCCGCTGATGCAGATCATCATAGAAGCGCTTCTTAATGGCCTCAAGAACCACGCGCTTGTCGCTCTCTGCCACTCCGACAGACTGTTCCTCGATCTTGATTTTTTCGGCGAAGGATTTCTCCATCTCAATGAGTGAATCGAGGAATTCGCGGGCGGCGCGGGAGTGCTCGACTCCATCAAGCATGGCATTTTCAAGGCGCTGGTTGCGAGTGACAGCAATCAAGTTACCCGCCGACAACTGCTCCATATACCGGTGATTGCTTTTGCGGAAGGCGCGATGATCGGACTCGAAAGTGACTTCATCCCGATCCACTAGAGTGTCGTAAGGGCCGGGTTTGGTGAAAAATTTCACGATCAACGGGATTGTGTCCACCAGCATGAAGAGAAGAGTTAGAACAATATAAGTGTAAAAGGCGAACTGCCCACCTTCGTTGCCGGCTTTAAACAATGCGTGAAGCGCGAGGGTTTGAGTCAGGATATCGCGGCGCGGTTCGGCGCGGATCGAAGAAAGGCGCTCGGCCTCCTCGGTGCCGACGGCGGCGAGTTCCTGTTGCACTCGGCGCAGTTCACCGAGGCTGCTATCAATCTGCAACTTGATGGTTTCCCGCAGGGAGTTTTGTTGCGTGACGAATTGCTCTGCCTGATCGGCCTCGACCTTTTGTTTCAGACCGGCGATCCGTTCGGCTTCAGCTTGGTTGGCTAGGGCGATTTCCGCGAGTTTGGTTTCAAACAAGGCGATGGCTGAGGCTTCAGCCTCGCGGGCCAAGGTTTGCAGTGAGGCTTTTTCGGCGCTGAGGTGCTCTAACAACCCTCCGAGGCGTTTCGATTCCTCACGGCGCGGTTCGAGCTGATCGGACCGGATCGAGCGGGCGCGCGGCCCCTCACCTTTGAGCCCGGAGCGCTGACCATTGAGTTCGCTTTCAAACTCAGATTGCCAGAATCCAAGCTCAGCCTGCAACTTGGTGTATTGTGGTGAGAGTTCGGCTGATTGAGTTTCAACGATGGTGAGGCGCTCGGTGAAGGGGGTTGTGGCTTCCGCAATCGCAGCCTTCAACTCGATTTGCTGCGTCGAGGTAAGACCGGGGATGGCGGCGGATGCATCCTCGTTTTCCTGAAGAATAAATTTTGCTTGGAATGATTCATTCCACTTTTGGCGCTGGTCGGCGATCATCGCCTCCAATGAGCCCGCTTGTTTGCGGACTTTGTCTTTTTGACTTTCAAAGCCACTGCGGACGATTTCGATTTCCGCCGCACGGTCTTTTTCCACCACGGAGGAAACCGTGTCCCGGAACAGCAATAAGACAAGCGGATGCGCAATGGTAATACCCATCAGAATGGCGACGACGAGGCGCAGGGAAAATTGCGCGAGCTTTCTGAAAATCGACATATACGGCCGGTAGCCGGCGAGCAGTGCGCGATCGATCGTCAGAATGATGAAGGCCCAGACGGTGGCGACCGAGTAAATGACTCGGGCGTTATCGGAGATTGTTGAAAGCGCATATGCGCAAGCGATAAAGGCAAAAGCACAGGGAACCAAGACGGTCGCACCGAAGGCGACGTATTTTCGTTGTTCCCATGCAGGGCAGCGCTCAAGGGTCTCGGTGCCAGCTCCGGAGAGCCAAAAAAATGCGCGTTTGATGGTGAGCATGGTGGGAAGGATTGAAACAGGAATTGCCGCAGGAAGGTATTACATAGATCAAAAAGCCATTACGCACAGGGACAAACTGACATTACAATTTTCGATTTTCAAATCTGCGGAAAAATTTTCAACGTATCCCCCTCCACTTTTTAGAGAAAAACCTCGATTACACCATGGCGTAAAACCGTGGGTTCGGGAATGAGCGCAGGAAATGTTTGCCGCCGCCAGCCCGCCACTTCATTCTCTGCGCGATGCTGAACCGCTTTTACGGGGAATTTGATACAGAGCGCCGCTCCGCTGCCAGCGATGGCGGCGATTATCGCTCGCCTTTTCAGATCGACCGCGACCGCGTCTTGCACACACCGACGTTCCGCCGCCTGCAGAACAAGACGCAGGTCTTCTGGAGTGGCGAATACGATTTCTACCGCACCCGCCTCACCCACTCGCTGGAAGTCGCACAAATCGGCAAATCCATATGCCACTGGCTGAAATCCCGACCCGAAGGCCCACTCGCGGACGATTTTTTCATCGATCCGGATCTGGTCGAGGCGATCTGCCTCTCGCACGATCTTGGCCACCCGCCATTCGGTCATGCCGGCGAACGCACGCTCAATCACCTGATGCGCGGCCACGGCGGGTTCGAGGGCAACGCCCAAACCCTGCGCCTGCTCACCGAACGGATTTTCTCGGCAAAACGCAGCGGAATGGATCCAACCCGCGCATTTCTCGATGGCGTTTTGAAATACAAATCCCTGTGGTCGGAATTGAAAACCGCCACGGGCCATGCTCCAGAACATCATTTCATTTACGACGACCAACAATCACACCTCGATTGGGCGATGGGCGGTCATGATTTACCGCTGGAACTGCCGCCTGGATCAACCCGCGACAAGTTCAAGTCCATCGAATGCCAAATCATGGATTGGGCGGACGATACCGCTTATTCGCTCAACGATCTGTCCGACAGCGTGCGGGCCGGATTTCTCAATATCGAGAAAATCGAAACATGGGCGGAAAAACACGGGCAACCCATCGATGAGGGCACGCCGCTCGGCGACCTGATGCGTGCCATCCGCCGCAAACGCGTGGACCCATTCGTCGGGAAACGCATCGGCCGCTATATCCAATCAACCCATCTAGCTGCTGACGTGAATTTCCTCAGTTCCAACACCAACCGTTACCGCTTTGAACTCGTCATCGACGATCAAGTGAAAGCGGAGTCCGGATTGTTCAAACGACTCGCCTTCGAAGTCGTCTTCCTTTCTCCGCAGTTGAAACAACTCGAACACAAGGGCAGCCGCATGCTGCGACAGTTATGGGAAGTTCTCGGCGAACGCTACGTCACCGGCGGCACCATCGATGGCCAGGATTTCCAACTCCTCCCCGCTGATACTGCGGCAGAGATCGCCGAGACCGTGGGTGAAGCAGGTAAAGCGCGCCTCGTCTGCGATTTCCTCGCCGGCATGACCGATGGCTATGCTGCGCGGACTTACAAACGCTTATTTTCCCCGGACTTCGGCTCAATCGGAGACCTGATTGGTTAGACATTACAGTTAAAATTCTATTTCACATACTCCTAAAATCATCACCATGAAACGCCGCCCTTTCCTTCGTCTCAGCAGTCTGGTAGGTGCCGGACTCGGTTTATCCTTCCAGCGCTCCTACGCGGAAGAAGATCCTGCCGCACTGCTCTACGCCAAATTCGTGCCCGGCAACAAGTCGCTCTCCGCCGACTGGCTCGCCTCGCTCACCACACGCGGCCACAAACTCGATACTGGCATCCAATGCAGCAAACCGGACAGCAACCTCGATGTGATCGGCATGACTGTCGGCGGCATCGCCTGCGGCACCGTTTATCTATCCGGTGATGGTCGGCTATGGGTCTGGGACGTTTTCAACCAACACCACGAAGGCGTCGTCGCAAATAAAAAGGCCAAGGCCCCGGAAGGCTTGCAAACCATTCAAGGCCGCCAACCACGTGAACGCGATGGCGCGAATTTCCTGCTGCCACCACGCGCTTCCGACCACCAAAACGGTGTGGATGCCCGTTTCACCCTCACTCACAAAGGAATAGATCACCCACTCGACGCATCTGGCTGGGAAACCGTCGCCTTCACCGGTCGGTGGCCGATCGGCACCGTCGACTACACCAGCACCAAGACCCCGCTCAAGGTGCGTCTCGATGCTTTCAGTCCTTTCATTCCGCTCGATCTCAAAGCCTCTTCGCTGCCCCTAACCGTTCTCGAATACACGATCGAAAACCCCACCGCCGAAGCTGCGGAAATCACCCTGACCGGAAGCCTGAACAATCCAGCCGGACAATTTTCAAAACGCGAGTCCCTGCGTTTTACCGAAGCCATCAACGAAAAAGCCATCACCGGCCTTTTCCACGGCCTGCGTATCCCAGCCGGTGACGCGCCTGCTCCTGACGACGGTTCGATGGCCATCGCCGCTTTGGTTCTGCAAGGTGCCAAGGCCAACCCGGCCGATAACTCCGTACGTGTCACCATCACCATTCCGGCTGGTGGCAAAACCACCCTCCGTTTTGCCATCGCGTGGCACTTCCCGAACCTTTCGCCCAAACTCGAACTCGGCAAAGTCAAACGCCATTACGCCACCGGTTTCACCGATGCCCGTGCCGTGCTCGCCCACTTCGCCTCGCGCCAGGATGAACTCTGCAAACTCACTCACACCTGGGTCAAGACTTGGAACGATTCAACTCTTCCCCAATGGTTGTTAGACCGTAGCATCCTCACCACCAACACCCTACAAACCCAAACCTGCGTCATCCTCGAAAATGACCGCTTCTGGGCTTGGGAAGGCATCGGCTGCTGCCCTGGAACCTGCGGCCATGTCTGGGAATATTCCCAAGGCCACGCCCGCTTGTTCCCTGAAATCGAACGCAATCTCCGCGAGGTCACCGACTACGCCATCGCCCAGAACCCCGACGGCTCGATCCGCTTCCGCGGCAGCAACAGCAAAACCACGGCCATCGATGCCCAAACGTCCTATGTCCTGCGCACTCTGCGCGACCACCAACTTAGCGACGACCCCGATTACCTCAAACGCGTCTGGCCCGCCACCCGCAAAGCGCTGCAATACCTCATCGACTTCGACGCGGCCGATAAACGTGGTGGCCTTGATGGATTGTTAGACGGCATGCAGCACAACACGCTCGATGCCGAGTGGTATGGCAAAGTTCACGTCCTCTGCTCGATGTATCTCGCCTCGCTGCGTGCCGGAGAGGAACTCGCGCTGACCATGGGTGATGAAAAATTCGCCACCACCGTGAGTGAAATCTATCAAAAAGGCGCGAAAAACATCGCCACGCTCTTCAACGGCGAGTTTTACGAGCAAATCGAAGATCCCGCCCATGCCAAGGCCATTGGTGTCGGCAAAGGTTGTTACATCGACCAAGTGATGGGCCAGTTCTGGGCCAACCAAGTCGGCCTCGGCCGGATCTATCAGGCCGACCACCAGAAGTCCGCCTTGCGCGCTTTGTGGAAATACAACTTCGTGCCGGAATACAGTTCGTTTCGCCAGGGTTTCAAAGAAGGCCGCCACTACGCCACCGCCGGGGATTCCGGCTTGCTGATGTGCACCTGGCCCAAAGGCGGACTAAGGCCGGATTTCAAGAAACACTGGCAATACGCCTACTTCAACGAGTTCATGACCGGCTTCGAATACCAAGCCGCCGCCCACATGGTCGCCGAGCGCGATGACGACCTCGTCCAATACGGACTCGCGGTCACCCGTGCTATCCATGATCGCTACTCGGCCAGTCGCGGCCGCAATCCCTACAACGAGATCGAATGCTCCGATCACTATGCCCGCGCCGGCGCCTCATACGCGGTCTTCCTCGCCGTGTGTGGTTTCGAATTTGATCAAGCCAAGGGCCGCCTCGCCTTTGATCCGGTCATCCAGAAAGATCACTTTCGTGCACCGTTCACGACCAGCAAAGCCTGGGGCACCTACGAACAAAAAGACGGCAAGGCCACCCTCACTGTCACCCACGGCACACTCACCCTCAACCAACTCGACTTAGCGCTCTTCAAGGGCCGCCAGCCCAAAGCCATGCTCAACGGGCAAAATGTCGATATTCGGAATCTTCAACTGCGTCAGGGAGACTCGCTTCGCATCGAATGAAAATAGCACTGAGATCCATCTAATCGGACGGCAAAAAAATTCCAAAGCGCTCATCGGTCCGGCTTTACGTTAAATCTTCTCTACTTGGGCAGGCTCCTTCATAAACGCCGCTCGTATCCGGGATGGACATGCCCGCCGGATTTTTCATGCTCACTCGCATGCCTACCGTCCATGTCGATCTCGCCGAGCGCTCATACGATGTCATCGTCGAAGCCGGAATGCTCTCCAAAGCCGGCAAACTCATCGCAGCCGCTGGACTTGCCGGACGTCGTGCAGCCGTCATCAGCGATGAAACGGTGTCCGCCCTGCATGCGGAAACACTGCTCGCCTCGCTGGAAACCGCAGGTTTCCACCCCACGCTGCACACGGTGCCCGCTGGCGAGGCCTCGAAATCGATGCACCATGCGGAATCCCTCTCCCGCGAAATGATCCGCGCCGGACATGACCGGAAATCCATCGTCGTCGCACTCGGCGGCGGCGTCGTGGGCGATCTGGCTGGCTTTGTCGCCGCCATTTTCTACCGCGGCCTTCCGTTCATCCAAATCCCCACCACCATCGTCGCTCAGGTCGATTCCTCAGTCGGCGGCAAAACCGGCGTGAACGTCGCGGAGGGAAAAAACTTGTTAGGCGCTTTTCACCAACCACGCTTGGTCATCGTCGATCCGGAAACCTTGCGCACACTACCGGACCGCGAGTTTCACGAAGGCTTCGCAGAGGCCATCAAACACGCCGCGATCCGCGATGCAGCGATGCTCGAAGACCTCGCCGCGCTCGATCCCGCCAGCCGCGAGGTTCCTGCGGAACTGATCGCCCGCAACATCGCCATCAAGGCCCGCGTGGTCGAAGCCGACGAGCATGAAACACTCGACATCCGCGCCTTGCTCAACTTCGGCCACACCATCGGCCACGGCATCGAAGCATCGGTTCCCTACGGTGAAATGCTCCATGGCGAGGCGATCTCGCTCGGCATGCGCGCGGCCTTATTTCTATCCGAACGCCATGGCGGGCTTTCACAGGTTGATTCGGCACGCATCCTGCACGTGTTGCGGCACTTCCACCTGCCGCTCGTCCTACCGGAAACCATCACCACGGAGACAATCATGGAGAAACTCGCCACCGATAAAAAATTCTCCGCCGGGGTCATTCGCTTCGTTGTTCTTGATGCCCTTGGCAGCGCCATGGTCAGCCACGCGATCACTCTCGACGATCTGCGCGAAGCGATTGCCCACCTGCGCCATGCCTAACCATGGCCCGGACATTTTTTTCCCTGAGAAATTCCGTGCCTCTCCGGCGGAAATTCGTGTAAATGCCGGTGGAGTGCGGTCGTAAACCTCTCCACAGCCCAGATTTCCCGTCATGTCCTCCGCCTCCAATCAAATTCTCAACAAAGAGCGCATCCCCGCCACCGGAGTCCTGGTCATTCCCGGCCGCCTCAATTTCGAGCAACTCCTGCTACTCGAAAAACTCTTCGCCGGACGCAAGATCACCTGGCTCGTCGAGGAACATTCTCACCACGATCCCTCAATGCGTGGATATTTGGAGAAATCCGGCTCCGGCGCGATGTTTTCCGCCGCCGATGCCGCACCCGCCGATGCCGGCAATCAACTCAAATCTTACCTCCATGATGGCGGCATCCTCATCTACGTCCCCGGCCGGGCCACCGCCCGCAATGCCACCTTTTGCCACATCCCCGCCCCCCACCTGCGCGCCCTCTGCGCCTTTGGATTACCGCTTCTCCCCATCGCTATCGATTGCCCCAAAGAATCCAGCCTTTCCATCGAACGCCGCTCATCTCTTCCCGCGTCGATATTCGCGATCGCCAAGCCACTCGCCGCAGCGAATTCCAGCGTCGCAAACTATCATCAAGCCCTGCTCGAAGCCGCTGAAGAAGCTTACAGAGCGCGTGCTTTATTTAACAAATCCCTTGCGATGACCCTACTCGAAGGACTTCGCAAAAATGGCACTAAAAACCGCATCATCGATGGTGCCGACGACTCGGAACTCACCTACGACAAAATCCTCGCCGCCGCCCTCGCCTTCTCCAAATTTCTAAAATTGGAGACCGACCAAGCCCGCGTCGCCATCGTCCTGCCCCCCGGGAAAGCCGGACTCATCGCCAATCTCGCGGTGCTTTTCGCCGGGAAAACGCCCGTCAACCTCAACTTCACCGCAGGCCCCGAGGCCATCCGCTCGTGCATCCGCCAAGCCGGCGTCGATCGCTTCATCACCGCCGATCCCTTCGTTCGCAAGGTCTCCTCCTTCCCCTGGCCGCCTAACCGAGACCTCATCCTCATCGAGCGAGTCCTGCCCACCCTCAAAAAGAAAATCGTCACTTGGGCGGTCATTTCCAAACTCCTCCCCACCCGCATCCTCGGTGCCATCCTCGGCCTGAACAAACGCCGCGGTGACGATGAAGCCACCCTGCTTTTCACCTCCGGCTCCTCGGGCGATCCGAAAGGTGTCGTGCTCAGCCACCGCAACGTGCTGTCCAACGTCACCCAGTTCGGCACCCGCCTCGATCTCCCGCAAAACTCGTCCATCCTCGGCTGCCTGCCGCTTTTTCACTCATTCGGCTGCACCGTCACCCTCTGGTATCCAGTCATCGAGGGCGTCAACCTCGTCACCTACCCATCCCCTCTGGAAACCAAACGCCTCGCAGAGCTCATCGCCCTCCACCAAATCAACGTCTTCCTTTCCACTCCCACTTTCCTCCGCGGCTACATGAAGCGGATCGATCCCGCCCAACTCTCGTCCCTCCGACTCGTCGTCACCGGCGCGGAAAAACTCCCGCAATCCCTCGCCAATGCCTTCGAGGAGAAATTCGGCATCCGCCCGCAAGAAGGTTACGGACTCACCGAAACCTCCCCCGGCACCAACGTCAATCTCCCAAACCCCGCACCCGAAACCGACTCCGTCACGATTCCTTCATCGCGCAATGGCTCGGTCGGCCAAATGCTCCCTGGCCTCGCCATCAAAATCACCGATCCCGCCACCGAGGAAGAAATCCCCCTCAACCGTCAAGGCATGATCTGGTTCAAAGGCCCCAACGTTTTCCCAGGCTACCTCGGCGACCCGAAAAAATCCGCCGAAGTCCTCAAAGACGGCTGGTTCCGCACCGGCGACGTCGGCCGCGTCGATGACGATGGTTTCCTCTACATCGAAGGCCGGATCTCCCGCTTCTCGAAAATCGCCGGTGAAATGGTTCCCCACGAAACCGTCGAGGCCGCCATCAACAAAGTCCTCGGCCTAGATGCCGAAACCGAACGCCGCATCGCAGTGGTCGGCGTCCCGGATGAACACAAAGGTGAGGCCATCCTCCTGCTCTCCACCATCGCCGGACCCGCCCTCGAACAGGAATGCATCGACCTCCGCTACAAACTCCTCGACGAAGGACTCTCCTCACTCTGGTGCCCGAAACACATCGTCCCAGTCCGCGAAATCCCCGTGCTCGCCTCCGGAAAACTCGACATCAAAGGCTGCGAAGCCCTCGTGAAACGTGAATAGTTTAGACTAAAAATCTTTTTCCATTTCCCCTGACAAGCTCCCAACAATTACCTAACTTCCACCATTACCACGAATTCAACCGCTAGTCATCGGCCCCACCCCGGCGATCCGACCAAGGGCGGCAGCGTCCGTAGCAGCGAGGCCGGATCGCCAATGAGATAGAAATTGAACCGCCAAGCCCGGTAGGGCGTGACCGCCGGGCGCGCCCACTTCCCCGCCGCATGGCGGTTCACAAACCGGTAGGGCGTGACCGCCGTGGCGCACCCACTTCCACGCCGAATGGCGGAGCCAATGAAATGCCCCTGAAAAAGCGAAACCCAAAGCGCAACGCATTCACTTTCCCTCCCCATCTCAGGAGCGCTGACGCCCACGTCGGCACGCCCATGAAAATGCCAATGCTTGACGGCGCAGCGCTTTTCATTGCTCCCCATGGTCAGCTTGAAGAGGAAGATTTATTTCTGATCTGCCAGCTTTGTATTTCTCCCTCTCCCAAATCAAAAATCAAAAATCAACACTCATCAACCGTAAATCAATCCCCTCTCCATCCGATCCAACGGACTCACCACTCCCAATCCATTCGCGCCCGTCGCCACATGCAGGTAAATCTCCGTCGTGGTAATATCCTCGTGACCCAGCAGATCCTGGATTTTCCGCAAGTCCGTGCCATTTTCTAGCAGATGCGTCGCAAAACTGTGCCTCAAGGCATGACTCGTCACCCGCTTCTCGATCCCGGCAGCCGTAGCCGCGCGCTTGATTGCTTCATTATACACCTGCCCGTGTAGATGATGGCGTCGCCGGATTCCAGTTTCATGATCGATCGATGTCTGCTTCGCCGGAAACAGCCAAAACCACTCGAAAGTCTCTGCCGCCCGACGAAATTTCCGCGCCAACGCACCTGACAGATACACCCCGGCGAGTCCGGCCTCCCGATCTCCTTTCCACACCTCCCGCGCCCGCTCGATCTGTTTCACCAAATCCTCCCGCAGACTCTGCGGCAACACCGTGACCCGATCCTTATCACCCTTGCCTTTGCGCACCGTCACCGTTCCGCGCTCCACATCCACATCCTTGATCCGCATCCGCACCAACTCGGATAGCCGCAAACCCGCACCATATTGCAGCCTCGCTGCCAATTCATAACGCGCCTCCTTCTGCTCCTGCTCCTGCAGCTTCACAAACACTCTCTGCGTCTCCGGTTTCGACAGCACCACCGGCACCCGAGTCCCGGTATCCCGCAGTTTCACACCAAATACCGGCTCCTTCACCCCGAGCACATACTTAAAAAAGAATGCCAGCGCATTGAGCGCCTGTTTCTGTGTTGAATAAGCGCAGTCCTCATCATCCACCACCCACGTCAGAAACCGTGTTGCCGTCGACACCTGCATCACCTCATACTGCGACCCTGCAAACTTCGCATACCGCGCCGCCCATGCGCCATAACAATCCTTGGTCCGCTTCGCCAAACCCCGACGCGCACCAGAAGAATATACCGCCGTCCTCAAGCGTTCCGGCAAACTCCGATGATCCGCCCCCGACTCGGCACAAGCGCTCAACCACTTCAAATACCACTGAATCGCATCGCCCCATTGCTCCAGCTGCCATTTTTCTCTCTCGCGGTCCTCACGCGTCACTTCCAACTTCCAAAACGCCTTCGCCGCCTCCCTTCCCGCCGCCATCTCATTCCGCAGCCGAAAGTTCTCAAACCATTCTAGCACCAGCAAAAAACCTGCCCGCTCCCGATCCGTCAGGCCACGGAAATCCGCCAGATCTTTCCTCCAGCACCAGCGAGTCTTGCTCGTCATCGTTGCGTTCATAATCCCTATAAAAGCGCTTCCAAGCAGAAAGTCAAAAAAAAGTGTTCATATGACCAGTTTTTTTATTCCGACGCCTTCTGATGTCCCAGCGGCCTAATCTCCCAATTTTCAATTTCTGCTCATTGATATCAGCTAGGACTCAGCACTCAAAAAACAGTTCTTAAATTCACCCGATATACGCGCGTGTCCTGAAATAATCCTTGTGATATCAAGGATTTCCGGCCACCCTCCGCAAGTAAGTTTTTCTGGATATCACACCCGGAGATCATACGAATAAATACTGTT
>Ga0247843_1006095_pt1 | contig 16069 bp, 9 predicted proteins | sample LaCruzMarch2017__FD_192420 | JGI IMG/M metagenome (GOLD analysis project Ga0247843, IMG submission 192420) | Freshwater microbial communities from meromictic Lake La Cruz, Castile-La Mancha, Spain - LaCruzMarch2017_8m | ecosystem: Environmental > Aquatic > Freshwater > Lake | place: Spain... | reverse complement strand
CATTTCGAAGCGGGCTGGACTCCCAACCCGGATTGTAGTTGTGCAGGCGATCCAAAAATGCAGAGTCAATATACTTGTCGGGCAGTTCCTCGAAAAAATGGGAGTGCTTCATCATGTAAGGCACCGATTTTTTGGTGTTTCCCATGAAAACCATGGAGGCTTCCGCACCAAGGGCTTCGATTCCACGAGAGAAGCTCTTGTTCGCCATGTAGTTTTTCATGATATCGACGAGGTTCTTTTCAACCTTTTTGTCCTTACCGGCGAATTCGTCGAAACAGACATTGTCCCAGTAGCCAACAAGCCCAATTTTGCCGCTGGAATTGTTCACGAAGAGCTTGGACACGGTCACCTCGCCACCCGAGATGAGAATTCCGTGGGGCGAGAATTCCGAGTAAATGTGGGACTTGCCGGTTCCTTTCGGCCCCAGTTCGATGAAGTTGTAGTTGCGCTCGCAAAAGGCAATAAGACGAGCGATCAGAAGCAATTTTCCCCGTCGGGAAAAATGCTCCGGATTGAAGCCCATCGTCTGCAAAAGCACATCCATCCACTCGTCAGTGGTAAATTCCGCACGAGCGGCGAGGAATTGATCGATATCCACATTGGCGACTTGGATCGGCTTGAGACTCTCCAAGTGCCAGGGCTCCTGCGTGCGATCCTCGGTTGGTTGATAGCTCAGATCAGCGATGGACCACACTCCACCGACGAGCAGTTTGGGATGCTTTTTGATGTAGCTCGAATCAACAGTCACCCGCTTGAGGCCGAGGTTGGAAAACTTGGCTTGATAGCAATCTGAGGTGTCGTTGAGTTCGACAGTGACCTTGTCGATGACCTTGTGCCGACCTTTTTCCTTGATGGTGGATTTGATCAGTTCGCTTTCATTGCGGTGGACGAAGTGCTTTTGAAGGATGCTTTTGACCGTTTCGATTCCACTTTGGATGGAATCTTCATCATCAGTGGCGCAATGCTGGCCGAGCAGGTATTCGAGCACGTAGCTTGGGACAATGGCATTCCCTTTGACCGCTTTGGTGAGATCCTTGCGGACAACCAAGCCAGCAAAGTGTTTGAGGATTTTGGTATCGAGTGGGGTCATTTTTTTAGGTCACAGGTCGTCGAAGTCGCTTTCAAAAGCTCTGCGAAGTTTGAATGGGAATTCCTTGTAGATTCGTGATTGCGAGGTTCCAGGAATGGGTTCTTCAAGTTTGAGAAGGATTTCCTGCTGGTTGAATTGCTCGGCCTCGCGCCCGAAGATGAATTGCTCCCGGCGCTCGCGTTGCCGCGCATCCTCATGGGTCGAATCGAACCGAAGGCTCTTGGATTCGCTCAATGCCACGCCGGTTTTGGAGTAGAAGCCCGCGCGAATTTCACGAGACAAGCTTTTCTCACCAACCGGCTCCGTTTGCAGGAAGGTGATGGTGACCTGCCCCGTGGTGATTTGCTGGCTGCCACGAATGATATCGATCTCCACGGGAGCCGTGTCGCTGACCCGGTCCTTGCGAATTTTTAAAACCGGCACGACCACTTCCTGCAGGGACGTTCCGCCATGCACATACCGACTTCCGGATCCCTTCTGCCGGAGTCGCTGGATGCCTTTGGGGAAACCAACGAACCCGTCCCCTTGCAGGCCGAGTTGAGCGTTAGAAAAAATCTTCAGCCGTGGACTCGGAGCAATGCGAGGAGCCACGAAAAACCGCCTGTCGAATCTCAGCGCACCTTCCGGAGCCGAGATTTCCAAAAAGTCACTCTCCGCGACCGGTTCGTGCTGGTAGAGGAATCCGTGATCGGCAGTGACCAGAAAGTGGTTCGCATTCACTGCGGCCCCTTTTTTCAGAATCCTGATGATCTCATCGAGAGTGCGCGCCACGGCCTCACATGTTTTGTGCTCGGTGTCGCGCTTGTCTCCCACCGCATCGATGGAATCATGGAAGATGTAGACCACATCGTGCTCGCGAGTCAGATTGCGCCCATCGGTCTTGGAATTCATCGCCAGAAAAGCCTCGGCGGAAATGGCGGTGGCACGGCAACCGCCTTGCGATGCCAGAATTTTTGCACGCGCCTCGGTGCCGGCCGTGCTGGTTCCATCCGCGAGGATCGTTTTGGCATCGTTGCTGAATTCCAGATCGCGGTGGGGGAGAAGCGACGCCATTCCCAGTTGGGTGAAGCTTGGCACCGAGGCCAGCATGGGCTCGATTTCGGCAGCCCAGCGATCCTCTTGGAGAATTTTCTCCAAAAGCTCGCTTCCTGCCTCGTAACGCAAGGCATCGGAGACGACGACAAACACCTTGCGACCCTCGGCAATCTGGGGGCGCACGAAAGTTTGGTAGAAAGCACGCTGGGATACGACATCCGTGGATTTCCAAGACTCCGACCGGTCCACCCATTCCTGCCAATTTGCTGCAAGGCGCGAACAAAACTCATTCACATACAGGCCTTCAATCCGCGCGACCAACTTCTCAAGGAGGGATGTTTGCCCGGATTGGGAATAGGCATGAATGAAGGATCGGTAGAGACGGTCTATCGCGAACCAAGAGGCGGCATATTTCCGCAGCCCTGTATCAAAGGACTCGATGGTGATATCCAGCTTGGGAAGTTTTTCTAAAAATTCCGCTGCCACGGCGAGCGCCTCATAGAGACAGCGAATCCCTTCATCTCTACGCGCCCAGTGCAGAGAGGCGCGGGCTTTGGCGCGCTGAATGACCATGCCAGAGGTCATACTCTCCGAGACCAAGGCATCCCGCAGATCAGCGATCACGCGCAGATCCACGCGGCGAAACACATCGTTTTCCAGCAGGTCAGAAGAGTCCTCCAGAGCATTGAGTGAGGCTGAGATGTTGAGCAGTTCATCAGCGCGCTCGGAAAGTATCGCATAGCACTCTCCGTGTTCGGCACTGTCCTTCCACCGATTGAGAAAAACAACTGACGCCCTTGGATCGATGCCGCCCGCATCGCCTAAATTGGAGGCCGCTCGAAAGACGGCTAAAACGAAATCCAAGAGCGTGGGCTCTGGCCTTCCATAATCGAACTCCCGCTGGATTGAGTCCCACAGCGCGCCATGCAGTGCAAACTTGCCCAAGGTTTCAAAAATCTCTTTTTTCCCTGCAGAAAACTCACCCAGCATTGCAAGAAGAACGCTGTCAAAACGAGGCTCAACCCCACAAGCCACAGCCATCATCTTGAGCCGGACATCCCGCTCGGTGTCGTCGGGCTTGATCCATTTTTTTAAGGCCGCCACACGTTCCTTGCTGTTGAAAAAAACGATATGCTCTTCCACGAGGGGCTTCAGTTCCGGCGGCAAGTCGGCATCGATGAGCGCAAGGGAAGCACGGTCTGGAGAAAACGGTTCACCATTTGCGAGAAGCTGGTCGAGAAGCCAGTTATCATGGTCATCGGGCCTCTGCTGACCTTGGAAGTAGAGTAAAAACTGCTGGTTGGGAGACTGGCGAACGATCCGGTGCTTCACACCGAATTCATTTTTTTGCACCCGTATTTTTTCGACCCCATCCAGGCTCAAGGTGTCGAATTCCGTCCACCACTCCGCTTCGGCATCATACCAGAAAACGATTCGGCTTTGAGCGAGGCGTTTTTCAAGAGTGGCTTGTATTTTGGGTAGGCTCATAGCGCGGGAGAGAGGATTTTTTCAAGCAAGCGGTAAACGCGCGTTCCAATAGGCAGGGGGAGCAGGGTTGTTGGGCTGTCTGGAGACTTTTCGAGGCCCCGTGCCCGATGAATAGCAGTCTCAACAAGATCGAGCGGGAACTGCCCGGGCAGGATGTTTGTTTTGTTGTAGGAGCCGAGACGGGCGCGAAGCGAGCTTTCTACTGCAGCGCAGTTGCCCAACTCCGCATCGGGAGAAACCTCCTCGTGATGGAGCAGCAGCCAGAGCTCAAAGCAAGGATTGCTGATCGCCACCTCAAATCCTGCCGTCTTGCCGACTCGGAGCGCTTCGAGGGTTTGCGGGGTGTGGGTGCCTTTGAAGTGATGGTCTCGATCGAGGAAAATCCAAAACTCGTCACCCTTCTGAATCTGTTTTTTTGCCGCGTAGATATCGTAAGCTGCCTTGAGCCTTTCCACGACATGGGTCGGCGCAGACTCACCTCGCTCTGCCGGTAAAACAAGCACCCTCACTCTCCGGAGTGCCAGATGTTTGAAGTATTGCTCGGGTGCAAAGGTGTCATCCGTCGCCACCACAAAGACACGATCGTCCCGGAACTCCCGCTGTTCCCGGCCGATCGAGATGGGGCGGCGGTTGAGAAGACTCATTGGGCGATTGCCACCGCAGGCTCCGTTTGGTTGGGATGAAGCTCCGCCATGATTTTTCCGACCCACTCGGGAAGCTCGGTTTCAATCGGCGGAACGGCGTCGAAGCGCCCTTGTAAGTAGGCTTTGTCCACCTTCAGATCCGTTCGCACACGGTATTCCGCCAAGGAATAAATCTCCGAAGCACCTCGTGCCCCCTGTTTCTTGACGAACCAGATTTCATCACGCCGGAGCAGTTCCAAGTCGAGGAATGCCGTCTCGTGGGTGGTGAAGACCAGTTGGCTGCCGATGCAGTTTTCGAGAAATGAGCGCACGAATCCTTTGGCCAGGAGCGGATGCAGGCTTCGATCGATCTCGTCGATCACATAGATGCCAGCCCCTTGCTTGCCTCCGTGTAGGACAGGCAGGAGGTGCGTGAGCCGCTTGGTGCCATCCGATTCTTCGTTGAAAGGCAGCCTTACACGGCGGCCATCGGGGGTTAAGTGCTCGGCGGTCAGTGTGCGCAAGCGCACCTTCATGCCGGAGAGATTCTCCACAAGCATTTCCGAACCGTCCCGCGCCGGAAGCCCTATCTGCTCGCCCGGGGGCAAATCTTCGATCATCCGTTGCAAGTTCGGCTCAAGCCCCGAGAGGACATTTTTGTCGAGGTCGCTCGTTTCGACCTTTAACTCCTCCACGCCTGTTTCCACGCGGCGCAGAAATTCTCCAGCGAAATCCGTGAAGTCCTTGTTCTGTGCCACCAGACGGGACAGCAACTGAAAGGTCGCATCCGCTGGAATGATCGTGACCGAGTCCATCCATTCCAAGGCCGCCCGGAAGAGAGGCCCTTGGTCCGCCTCCTGCAACATCGCTCCCACAGCATGGAGGAAGAGTTGGTTGGGGAGCACTCCTACTTTGGCCAACTCGCGGGGCTTTGTGTGGTCTCCCCACTCCGAGTCTGCTGCCATCGCCGGACCCGTCTGAATCATCACTTTGCCGGAGGCGTTCGTTGCCCGCTCGAAGACGGTCGTCTCCTTGGATCCGCGCAGGACGCTCAGCCACTCGGCACAGACCTTTTTTTCATCCACTTGGCAGCCGTAGGCAAACACGCGGCCATCCTGCACAAATTGCACAGAGAATTCGCTCGGCTCGCGCGGCGTTTCCTCATCCAACGCGAAGGCCTGGCGCGGGATGTTTTTTTTCGGCTCCGTGCCTTCCAGCACAAGCATTCGCAGAAAACCCAGAGCCCTCACCAGATTGGATTTTCCCGCGCCGTTGGCTCCATACACCGCTGCCACCGGCAAGACTTTGTTTTCATCCTGTGGAATCGGGGTGAGATGGTTCTCATGGTCCGGATGGCGATTGCTTGCCACCATGGACAGCGTTTGCGTCTCCTTGAAGGATCGGAAATTCTCAACAGTGAAAGATAAAAGCATATATTGTGAAAAAATCACACTTATTGAACTATTTCAATTTTTAAAAACGGATTATTTTTGGAATCTGTGACTTTTTCTCAGTTTCTTGATCGCTCATCGGTTTTTTAGAATTGATCAAGGAGGAATTCAGACCGGACTTTGCTGAGCCATCTTTTGAGATGCCACTCATGGAGTTTGGGTTTGCTCCCGCTGGCTTCGGCCAATTCCTCCAGAGAGACGAGCTTCGACTCCAAACCGAGTGCACAGGCGGTTTTGACGGCGGCCTTGTCGGCCGTCGTGACGACCCAGGCGGCGTCGTGTCTTGCCGCCACATGCGCCAGGAGGTCGCGCTCGCCCGCGTCCAAAGCCAATATGCCCGAGGCTCGGACCGATGCCGACAAGATATCCGCCGGATTGACCGTCTCCACAGTCACATGCCGGGAGATTGCTGGGGGATCCACAGGCACATAACCGGATTTTTCGGCAGGCACCTTCAGCGCCTCATCCCGCACGGTTGCCACGGTGTGGATGGCAAAGCGTTGGGCGATTGATTTCCAACAACCGGTTCGCACAGCTTCGATGATCACATTGGTGTCCACATACACAACTTTTGGGAGTGGCGGCATCGGGGAGTTTTCAAAGACCGACTTCTAATGGCACAGCGTGGCTCTTGCAGAGGGTCCGGAGTTCGTGCAGGTCGAGATCGAGAATCTCAAGCACACGCCGCACGGAGACATCCCCATGAGTTATTCCCTGCGCAACGCGCTCCAGATACTGGCGCGAGAAAGCCGGTGGTTTTTCCGCATTCTTGCTATCCCGCATTTTCTTTGAACTCGGGCTCCAATCTCCACGGCTGATGAGGCCAAGGGCCACCAAGCGCCAAGCCAGAGCCGACTTTGAGACTTGAAACACATCGGCGACGGAAGAAATCCACTCGTCCATGCCTTGAGTGGCAGGCTTTGCCGCCCAGAGTTGAGTGAGGTTTTCGCCCGGCATCAGCAGGGCACCGGCGAAGTTATCCGCCAGTTGCTCGATGCGTTTGGCTTTGTAGCGTGTCGGCTCTTCTCGATCCACTCGCTCGGGAGGCATTGCATCCCATGTGAGCACATGGAAAAGCTCGTGCGCCAAATCGAAGGTCTGTCGCGATCCCGGTTCGTTGCGGTTGATCAAAATGCTGTCACCGCCCGACAACTGAACGACCGCTCCAGAGACACCCTTGGGCATGTCCGCGTGCAGTAACAGGATTTCAAGCTCCTGCTCGATCGCTCCGGCCAACCGCTCAGCCGGCACCTTGCCGAGCTTGAGGTCCCGTGCGACCTGTTCTCCGGCCCGCTGAGCCTCTTCGAAGGTGCTTTTCTCGTGGAGCGCCAAGCGGGGTCGCAAAATACGGGGGGGGCACCCTCGCTTCTCACTCAAGTAACGCCACAGGGCGAGCCACTTTCCGACTCGTTCCTCAAAATCGTCCAAGGCGACTTCCTCCGAGCCCTTGGCCCGATAGGAAAAGCCGCCCTCTCCAACGATGCGAAAGGGATCCGTAAAAAAATCCAGATCCTTTCCTGTGGCTTTGATGATGGCCAAGAGTTCGGACACTCCGACCCGGCGCTGATCCGCCTCGATGGCCGCCAGCGTCTGCCTGTCTTTGAAACCAACCTTCCGGCTGAGCTGGCTCTGCGTGAGCCCGGCAAACTCCCGGGCGGAGACCACCCGCCGCGCCAAGTGGGGCAAGTTCAGTGATTCGGCTTCATTCATAACAGGACACGCTCTCTTGCATTTTTCATTTTGCAAGATTTTTTAATCCTCCTCCTTCTTGTCCAAGCCGGGGATGGTTTCCAGCAGGCCTTTGAATTTGAGGTAGTTTACCTTCACGCCGTCATCGAGGTCGATTTCGAGGCGTTTTTGGGCGAGGGGCAGGACGATGTCGCGTTCCCAGGCGCGGATTTCCTTGAGCATCTTCTCGATCTTGCCGAGTTCCTTGGCCGCGCGGGTGCGTTCGGCGGGGCGCACGGACTCGTCGAGCGTGATGGCGGTGAGTTGGCGATGGCGCTCTTCCAGCTTGTGCAGGAAGCTGCGAACATAGTCGTTCAGGAGCAGGTTCACCGTGTCGCGGTTGTAGCGGTGCAGGTAGATGAGCGCTTGGAAGCTGCCTTGCGGACTGCTCACCATCCAGTAGATCGGGCGCTTCTTGTAGGTTTTGAGGTGGTCCTTGTAGAAATCCTTCGCGAAATACTTCCGCAATTCCTTGCCGAGCGCGCCTTCGATGAAGGCCAGATTCTCGGCGAGCTTGGCGTCGCCAAATGTGACACGCAGGAACTCGCGGAAACGCGCCACGATATCGTCGCTGAACCAGTCGTCATCGAGCACGGGCAGGATGCCATCAGCATCGGGGGCAAACGAGGGGTTCGGCACTTTGGCCATGTAATCCTGCACCGTTGATCCTGAATCAGCGAGGATGAGGCCAGAGGCATCGAGGGAGTAGCGGCCAAACATGCAGCCGATGGCATAGGAAAGGAAAGCAACCATGTCAGTCCGCTGGTCGGCGTGGGCGAGCGTGATCTGCTCCTCGGGCACTTCGGGCTGCAACTCGCCTTCGAGGCCGTAGGCGGCGATGAAGAGCCGGTTGTTCTCTGTCTCCAGCTCCTGCATCCGGCGGATGGCGGCGGTGCTCTGCGCCTCCCAATTCCGCCAGCTCGCTTCCAGCGTCGCGCCCTTCAGCCCCGGCCGGAGCAATGGCTGGTCGCGGAAGTCCCACGAGGTCTGGAAGTTGTCCCAGTCGGCGCGGGCGAGGGCGATCATTTCCGAACCGAGGAGTGAAACGGAATCGAATTGCTGGTCTGATTGTGGATGTGGAATTGAAAGCACATCCCCAACTAAAAAGTTGAGCGTTGGACTTAATATCTCAAGGAAGTGCTTCGTCACCGTTGAATTGAGGCAACATAGAAAAGGCACAAGCTCTTTCGAATTAGCTGGATACACGAATAGAGCCGCGTTATTCGGAATCTCATCACTGGACTTTAAGCGGAATGAAAGATTTGCGCTTGAGATTGCCGTCCAAGTCACGCCTTCGATATCCCAAATCTCCTTGATTGGAATCCGCGCAATGAAGTCTTCCCGATAGTGCCTTCTGGCGTCATCACTCCATTTCACAACAAATTCGAGATTCCCATACCATTTCCTGAATCCTCCACCTTTGGGATGCTTCCGCCATGCACTTGTTGCTCCAACGGTTCTACTGCTAACTTCCCACAGGTATCGAAGGAACTTGGCATTGTCGCCGGTTTTCACTGCGCCTTCTGATAGAAGAGAAGCGGATAGTGAGTCTCGCTGAAAGCAATTTTGAAGGCCCTTTGATAACCAGTAGGCAATTGGACTTCCGGGAACTTTCCGAAGATCCTTGAGGGAAGCGCGGAAAAACCAACCGCAACTATTGTCGTTGATAGCCTCCAATGCTCTGGGGGACTGATTCTCCGCTCCGCGAAACGATGAGAGCTTGATGAATGCTCCAGAGTATCCGGGCCGATAATTGTTGTCGAAAGTGAAGGTGCAGATCGGAACCGTAGCTCCATCAAATCCGGAATACTCGAGTTGGATCAAAGAAGTGATCGTCGCCTCTTCGATTAGGTTAATCCTGAGCTGCTCATAGGCTGCTATAAACATCCAAACAAATGGGCTCATGAATCCAAGACAGCCTGTCAGATACGCGAGGCTTCTTGACCGAATAATGAACGCCGAAAACAAATCAGACTTCACCTCACCAAAGTTTTCATCAAGGAATGCCTTGATTTGCGGGTTCTGATTTTTTCCACCCATATACGGCGGGTTGGCCACGACGACGTGATACCGCTGGGTGAGCGCCTCGGCTTGTTCGAGCACGCGCAGGACTTTGAGGTGCGTCTCGCGCAGGAAGAGCTGGCCCTCGGAAGGATGAAGGTTGAAGTATGAAGTATGAAGTGCAGAACGGGCGGCCTGGATTTCTGACTCCGAGAGGCACGGCTGGATGAGCGAGCCGAAGTTCTTCGCCTCCTCGAACTGGTGGAGCAGCTTTGGAAAGGATGAAGTATGAGGGATGAAGGATGAAGGGTTGATCCCAATGGCTTTGAAGTAGGCGGCGAGTTCGCCTTCGTCGAAGCTCACATCGCGCAGCTCGATGATATTCGGCTGAACCATGCGGCGGAAGAACCGGGCATCCTTGGCACGGGCCTTCATGCAGAGAGCAAAGGCGGCCAGAGCAGCCGCGCGGTTGCAGATGTCCACACCATAGAGGTTGTGCTTGAGGATGAGGCCGGGAATCTCCGGGGCGTCGTAGCCTTCTTCCTCATACATCGCATAGAGAAGGTCGAAGGAGTAGGTGAGCATGTGGGCGGAGCCAGCCGCCGGGTCGATGAGCTTGATATCCTCGGGCTTCGTGATTTTGAGGAAATTCGTCTCCGTTTCGCCCTCGATGTAATAGGGCATCTGCGATCGCAGTTTGGACTGTGGGCGATTCAAGAGCCAAAGTCGGCCCAGGGAATTCTCCACCAGATAGCGAACGATCCAATGCGGGGTGAAGAGCTGGGTCACAGCAGGAATGTCCTCGGTAGGCACGGCGCTCTTGCGGGCCATGACGGCGTCTTTTTTATCCGAGATGTAAAATTGGTAGAGCCAGCCGATGACCTCGACATCGCGGCAATCCTCGTCGGTCAAGCCTATGCGGAAGGCGTGGACGATGGAGTGCTCGGTGAGGACATCCTCTGGGAGAAGGAGTTCGGTGGCGTCGCCGATTTTCTCAAAGAGAAACGGCATGTAGGCGTGGTAGTGGTTGCACGCGGCCACAAGCAGCAATCGGTAAGCCTCGGCTTGGGGATCCGGACTAGGAATGCGCCCGGAGAGGATATCCTCAAACGCTTCGGCATTCGCCATTTCTTGCCGGAAAGCAGGATCAAGCGTGCCGCCCCGAGCCTGCTGGAGAATCTCGGGCATGACCTCATGGGGCGAGGCGGGCGAAACCACGCGGGCTCCGAAGGTGTGGTAGCCATTCGCGTCCATGAAGCGCAGGGCGGAGAGTCGGTTGAACCATGTGTAGGAGACCCGCTCGATAAGGGCCTCGCGCCCTTCCTTCGCCAGCATCTCTCCCAACTCTCGAATCTGCGGTGCAAACTGGCGGTGGGCGGCGGAGTCGGGCCGGGATGAATCGGTGCCCAGCCAGAAGACGAGACGATTTGCGACGAGTTCGTGGAGTCGCTCGCGTGCGGATTGAGCGAATTTTTTCAGGGCGGATTGGTCCATGGTGTGGCGGATCAGAGGGTGATGCGTTTGTTATTCCGAAGGGTGGCGGAATAGGTCTCGCGCATGGCATCGAGGTAGGCGGCAAGGTCCTCCTCGTTTTCCAAAACAGTTTTCTCAAACGGGACATAAATCTTCCGCGCGGTCACATACTCGGGGGCGGGGTCCTCGTCGTCACCGCCCTCGCGCAGGATCAGGCTGGAGGCTTTCTGGAGTTGGCTGGGAAGAAGCTCGGTGGCCGCACGCTCTGCCGCCTCGCGAACAACAGGGGCAAGGCGCTCGGTTTTCAGCCGGGTGGTAGCGGCATCGAAGGGCTCCAGTAAGTCGGCGCGTTTGTCAGAATCGAGCGCAGTGAATTCGGGTGAGGAAACAAAACTCTCCCTCGCCTTCGCAAGACGGCCTGTCGCCTCTTCGCGGGCCTCGGTGACAAGCTTGGTCACGGCCTCGCGCACGGAAGTGAGCTTGGCATTGGCTTGCTGGAGGGTGTTCCCCTTGTAGACGGTGGGAGAATCCACAGCGGTCCTCAACGGCGCGATGTCATCGGCTGGGAGATCGACAAAGTTCGGAGCTTCATCTCGCAGGAACCCGGAGATCTCGTCGAAGATGGTGCGTTTGGATCCGTTGTAAAACGCCTTGAGGGGATCGATGGTGGCTTCCTTGAGATCCAGCAGACGATCCGTGAAGGAGGCCACTTCCTTGAGGCAATGGGACCACTCGCGATGGGCCAGGCCGGAGAGTTCCTTCGCCACGGGAGCGAGGTCCGTAAGGAAGGGATAGGCGGAGGCGTGGGACGCCAGTTTTTCAAGCTCCGCTGCTTCGGTGCGCAGGGAGTCCTGAAAGGCGATGGCCACTTCCTTGGCTTCGTTGGCGGGATTCGGCGAGTTGAAGAATTCCTGATGGAATTTCTTGAGCTTGGAGACGGTGGCCGAGTCGAACTGCTCCTGCAGGGTGACGACGGTTCCGGAGAAGAGGCGGTTGTTCGAGAGCGCATCCATCGCTTCCTTGCCGGAAAGAAGATTCGCCCCGCTGCGCAGCTCGACCTTCCCACGCATGTAAAGCCTCGCAATGAGACACTGGGTAGCGATTTGAGGCCAACCGCAGGGGCGCTTCTCAAAGGTGCCAAGGAGATCGGCGACATGCACACGAGTCCCCGCGCTGCGAGCGGCTTGGAGCTTCAGGAGGATTTCCTTCTCGGCCTCTCCGAGTGTGCCGTCGTCGTGCTTGAAAAAATCGTCCGCAGGAGTGGTGAGTATGTTCTTGAGATCGGATTCCACAAACGCCTTCTTGAGCATGCGCAGCGAGGGGAAGGCATAGCGCACGAGGTCTTGGAAGGCTTTGGCCATGCGGGACTGCGGGTCAGTGGAGGTGTGGGTTAGCTCATTCCCGTTGAGGTAGAGCTTGCCCGCGAGAAGAGCGTCCTTCAGGCGGTCGTGAAGCGAGGTGCGCCGTTCAGAGTTGGCGACGCGCTTGGCGTTCAAAATCGCATAGCGTGCCGGAGGCAGGTTCGAGGAAAGGTTCTGCTGGCAGTATTTCTCTGTCTTGCGATGGAGCTTGAGGTCGTCCAGCAAGCGGGCATCGGGAGGAAGGATGAGAAGCAGCTCTGCCTTGCCAAGCGACTGAGCAACCATATCTGCAGGCCGGTCGGCATTTTCGTGGAGAGGAGTAGCCATGTGGATGCCCATGTCGAACTCCCTCTTGCGGAAAATCTGCCCATCCAAGCGGCGGGTGAATTGATAATCCTGCTTGTTGTCCTCGAAGCGGAATTTGGCTTCTCGAATGATGTCGTCGAAAATGATTTCACCGAGAAGTTCCCTCACATCGGTGTCATCGATCTCGGTGCCCTTGATCTCGGACTCCACATCTTTTTCGTCATCGGTAAGAAACTCGAAAATGTCTCCGCTGCGCTGGATGTAGGTGTCGTGCTCCAGCTTGTTGAGTGCCGTGCGGACGGCTTTCTCATGGGCGGTGATGTCGATGTCGCACCGGTCGATCAGCAGGATGGCGATGTTCCTTGGAGTGGATTTGAACTCTTTGACGAACTTCAGAAGGAAGAGAACCTTAATGACGCGTGTCTCCATCGAGGACTCGCCCAAAAGCCGCTCGGCCGCGAGCACTGATGTCTGCAAATCCGCCCGCAGCGAACTGCGGATGCCGTCGAACATGGCATCAAATGTGGCAAGCCGACCGACAGGCTCGTCACCAAGGCCTTTGATCACATCCTGCAGAATGCCGAGCATCGACCGCTCGCCGATGGATTTGAATTTTCCGGTGAAGAAATTGTGGCGCGACAGCTCGATCAACGATGCCTGTAGAAGCTCAAATTGATAAGGCTGGAACGGGTAGAAATCGGCAAAGTCCTGCTTGCTTTTGAAGCCCGGGTAGTCGCGGGACTTGTCGCCGAATTTAAAGAGGGTTCGGAGGTTTTCTTTTTCCGAATCATAAAGAGCGAAGAGATTCTCCGTCTCCTTTTTCGCGAGCAGGCGTCGGCAAATCACCTCGGCGACATCCTGGCTGGTGAGGTTGAGCGGCTGGATGAACCGGCCTTGGATTTTTGTGAGGTCGGTGCCCTGGTTTGTTCCCAGCTCACCGAGCACGGCGCTCAAGTCGCCTTGGGAGGTGACAAAGACCCATGCGCGGCCTTGGCACTTGGTCGCAAGCGTCTCGACGATGGTCTGAAGATTCAGCATCAACTTCGAGTCGGTCCCGATGAATTGTCCAACTTCATCCACGAAGAAGTTCAGGCGGAAATTGGGCTGCTGCTTGGCTATCCATTTGTTAATCTCCTCCGCGAAGGACTCGATGGAAACCTTGTAGCTAGCTTGCTTCCGGTCGAGGACCTTGAGCGCCTCCTCGTAGGAGGCCCCGCCAATCGCAGAAAACGCCCGTGCAAAGATTTCGTTGTCCAAAGCGTGGGCGGTATCCCTTCCAATTTCCCACGGAATTCCCTTGGACTCCTTTGCAAAAGCCTCCTTGAATGACTGGAAAAGCTCTCGTGAATCCAACTCGGCTTCGATCTCCGCGATGTAGCCCTGCTTGGAGTAGTAGCCACGGACCTCATTGAACGCCTTAACAAATACCGAAAGAAGGGCGTCAACTTGGTTCTTGGCGATCACATCGGCCTTCTGGTCGATATTGAATAGCTTCGACTGCGAAGGAATTTTTAGGACCTTCTTCAAGTCGGCCGCAAGCATGGGCTGCTCCTTGATCTTGTCGAGGAAGAGATCCAAGACCTTGGTGCCGTTGAGTTGCCGATTCGAAAGAAGGAGCGAGAGCATTTTCAACAGGTGGGACTTGCCCGAGCCAAAAAAGCCGCTGATCCAAACACCGTTTGCCGTCTTTTCCAGAAGATAGGATTCAAGCAAGTCATCCAGTCGCTTGGAGACTTCTGTAGTTACCACATATTCGGAAACCTCATTGAGCAGGTCGCTATCGTCATCAGCCTTAATGACTGCCGGAATGTGGCGGTCGATGTCCTTATCGAAAAGTGAACGGATGATTGAGTGCTTCATGGTTGGATGTCTGCGATATTGAAGGCGCGGTAGTAGCGGTCGTCGGGCATGGCGCCGAAAAGTTTGAGATAAGACCCTCGCTGCTCGACGAAAGAGTAGTCGCCTGGAAAGAACAGCACCGCCGGTGTCTTGCCAGTGACGCCTTGGAGCTTTTCCAGAACATTGTGGGAGCGAATGTAAGGAAACACGAGACCGACGCCGTCGAGCATGACAACACCAGGGCGATTCTCCTCAAGTTTCTTGGCTATGAGCGGAACAAGATGATCTTTGGGGTCTGAGACATTCCGCAGCGTGGAAAGGAATGTATCGCGGTCCAAAACAGGTTCTTTCTCGATCAATCGGTCGAGCACTCCACGCTCTGCAAGCAACTCGAGAACCAAGTCATAAAAATTCAGGTGTAGGACGGCCACTCCACTTGAGGAGAGCCGCTTGATCAATGATGGCAAAAGGACATCGATCCTATTTTGCAGTGAGGGATGGTATGCTGAGATGTAAAAAGGTTGTTCGTTGCCAATGGCACGGCTCTCGATGAAGTTTTTCCCACCGACCACCCTGAAGAGATGATCGAATTTTTGATCAAGATTTTCGTCAACGCGTGAAGCCATATCAGAAGCGATTATGTCGGATTTCCGCATCAGAAAGCAGAAAAACTTTCAGTTCTGAGGGTGTCTTTTTCGAGACCAGTGTAATCAATCCGGAACTGGGACTGGGACGCTGGATTCCCATCTCGCTGGTTGAATTCAACAACCCGCCCTCTGCCAGCATCCGGATCAGGACCTGACGCACCTTATCCCTGCTTTTTTCAGTTAAAGCATCGACTTCCGGAGCCTCTGCGCCCTTCAGATCAAAAAAACGGACGAAGTCGCCCGGCGTCAAATGAGTGTCCAGTGCCAACGCCTTTGCCCGCACCACCTCCTCAACAAACTCGCGAATAAATGCAAATCGCCGGCAGGCGGATAAAAGAAGCATCAGTCGTTGATCCCTGGGCCCCGCCGCACAGAAGAAATCGAGTTCAGCATGGTCGAACTCCTGAAGGCGATATCGGATTTCCCGAAGAATACGAAGCCTGCTCCCCGAGGTTTTAATACGGAGCAGATTATCCTCCAAAACGGCAGACCGAATGACGGTCCAATTTTTTCCTGCCGCCAGCAACTCCGAAACAGCAACGGTCTCTGGAACAAAAAGCGCGCCGGTAATAAACGAGAAAGCGTAGCGCCGAGTGGTCTGTGCAGTCATGGAAGAGATTTCAAAATCGGCCTGAGAACCCGGTCCATGGAAACGATTCGATTAGCAAGCCAGTCGAGGTATTCCGGCCAGCGGGATTCATCTTCGAGGGACGCGTTGGGATACCAAGTGGCCACGCGGCAGGCTTGGGCATCGGGGAGTTCCTGCCAGTCGAGTTCGAAGCCAAGATTGGTTTCCAGTGCAATTTTGTGGGGGAGAAGGTTGGTGAAGTTTTGCTTTGCCTCTGCGCCCCAGAAATAAAGTTCCACTCCGAGGCGCTTTTCGCGGGTGTTGGCCGTAACGCTGAGCTTGGCTCCCGCCCGCCCGATCGAGATATTCAGCCAATGCTGGGGCCGTGCCTTTTGGGGACGGATGCCGGTCGAGGAGGATTTGAGTTTTTCTGAGAGGGCCAACCAGAATTTGAGTTGG
>Ga0247843_1006092_pt1 | contig 16087 bp, 16 predicted proteins | sample LaCruzMarch2017__FD_192420 | JGI IMG/M metagenome (GOLD analysis project Ga0247843, IMG submission 192420) | Freshwater microbial communities from meromictic Lake La Cruz, Castile-La Mancha, Spain - LaCruzMarch2017_8m | ecosystem: Environmental > Aquatic > Freshwater > Lake | place: Spain... | reverse complement strand
TTATGATTTCACTAGCAACTATCAACAAGACTTTACATTACTGCTACCCCAAAAGTATCAAGTACAATATGATCCCAATGTCCAATCCTACATTATTACACCTAATATCAATTTATTTGAAATTCCAATCAACAATGAAGGCGATACTACATCATCATCATCATCAACTACCAAGTATGCAATATCAACAACATTTGGTCCATTATCCTATCGTCCATTATCACGAGAACGTAAATTATCATTAGATGTATATGCATTACTAGGCATAAGTGGTGGACTAGGGTGTGCATCCACACACACTTTAGTTATACCTTTGGATGTGGTCAAGACTCGAATACAAACTAATTCTTGTAATGCTGCTGTGGTGACTACTACTACTACTACTACTACTACTACTACTACTAATGATGGACTAGTACAACAATCATCATTGCCAAACAATAATATAATAAATGGTATAACTTCAATCATTACGAATGAAGGATGGTCCTCATTATTCTTGGGTGCACAAGCTACAATTGTTGGATATTTATGGTATGGTTGTAGTGTCTATCCCAGTTATACCTACTTGAAGCATTATATAGCCGAGGAATTACTGTCCTCGCCGGCATATGCGTTGGCTCATGCTAACGATGTAGCATTGGCTGCGGGTGCCTTGGCAAGTATTATTGCTAGTATAGGACTTACCCCCACAGAGGCATGTCGGATACGTGCAGTGGCACAACCGTCCATATATCGCAATTTAGGTCTTATTGGAACCCTGCGCGTAATTGCAACAGAGGAACCAACGCTAGGGTGGAAGAATTTATATACCGGCTTACCATCATTAATGACAAGACAGGTCATATTTGGTAGTATTAAATTTATTACATTTGAACGTATGTCAGATGCTATTTATACACAATATCCTGAACTACGGATACATCAATATACTGCACTCGGTGTTAGTCTAGTTGCCGGTGGGATATCGGGCGTTTTATCAAGCATTGTTAGTCAACCTGCTGATTCAGTACTCACATTTGTGGCCAAACGTGGTGGCAGTGGCAGTAATAGAGGAGGGTTGGGCATACTTGATGGCGCCAAGCTAATGGTCCAGGAAGAGGGATTAGGATCACTTTTTCGTGGATTGGGTAGTCGATCAGTATGGGCTGGGTGTATCATTGCTGGACAATTTTTACTTTATGATGTATTTAGAGCCTATTTTGGTATTACTGGCGAGGATTTGACACAGGTATTTGAATTGGTCCTGCCAAATACCATTTTAGTATAAAAGTAGATTGGGTTGACCGTTTGCTATACTTATGATGCTAATAATATTTTACGATAGCATGATTGAAGATTTAAACAACAAATACAATCGATATACTTCATCACGGAGACCACAAGCAAATTACCACACGCAGATTGCTCGAAGATATCAATGTTTTTCTTTTTTTTCTCTGACACTATTCACCACATCCTCAAATCATTTACGCAACCGATCGGAATACACAAACGTTCGTTCATTTCTGAAGTGAGTCCAAGACAGATATATTATAGACATTGCGTGCACAACACATGCCCAAATAGCAAGAATGATCATATCCTTCATCACATTCACTTTATCCATCTGAAACATCCCCAAGACTTGATTTCCACCATCGGCCATGGTGCAAATGCCATCAGTACAATAGTCTTTTTCCATGATTGAATTTGGAATTGTTCCATCGGTAAATGTGGCGTTCGTCGTGAAAATGTTATTTGCTTCGCCGGACATGAAGGCAAATAGTTTCATATCGGTTTCATTGAATTTGACTGGCAGGTCTTGAAATTCATTAAACATTAACGAGCGGAAGGAGTAAGTCATGAAAGGAAGGTAGTACCTTTGATAAATAGAACTCTTTGAGATTCAATGAACGTCGATAACAAGATGAAGACTAATAAAAAGACTTACGACCATCGAATATAGCGAGGGAGATCATCATGTAAAACTAGGAAACCCATTACCATGATGAACACTCCGACGATACCGCTGCTAATGCAAATTGCACTAATCATTTCCGGAGCAATGTGTGCTACCAACATCGTCATAGCATCGCCACATACAAACGATAAGAAGAGGATTATAACGAAATCAATGTAGGGAGGTCGCAGGCCCGTCATGGGCAACACGATTGCAGCAACAATCGCAGCTAGGATGAAGCAAACTGCGGTACTCGTAAAGGCCATCGCAGCATGATTTATTGCAGGATGATAGCGATGATTCCGAATTTCTTTATGACCAATTCCACGGTCAAGAATGGCGAACGGAATTTGAGCAAGGGAAAGATTGGTTAGAAATCCAACAATAAAATACAGCAGTCCAGCTCTCGAAATGACTGCGGCATGCATGGTTTCTTTCCGATCTATATGAAAGAATAGAATACCAATTGTAAGCGCCTAGAATTTACAAAAAAATATTAGAAGAGTTGGTTAAAAATAGATAATCAACAATAATATTAGAAGCACTCACCATTACGGTATAAACAGCAATGCGAAAACCCAAGACAACAGGATTCAGCATTAAGCTAGTGAATGACCGTCGAAGCAACTCAATGGCAGTTCGATTAGTTTTCTTGGCTGCCAGTGCTAACTTGTGCTCCGCTAGGACTGCACTTTTGTGAGATGCAACACTATCTTCACGACGGAAAACTGTTGATTTCTTTCGTTCAAGTAAGGTATGACGATCAGTGGTAGAGTCCATGGGAATAACTGTGGTAGAGTCCATGGGCATAACTAATCCCATCTCTGTATAAAACTCAGTGATGGAATTGTCAGAAATCATCCATTTATTAAAACAAATGTTCCACATTTGAGGTTTGCTTATGCCAGCGGCAGGAGGAGTATCTCCATCAACGTATTTAGGCTCTTTAAATAGAACTTCAATGGCATGATCTGCCATGTTGTAGTTGGGTGGAACAGGATGTCCGTATGTGGCAAAGAAATCTGTCATTTCTGTACGTGGTCCCTGATACATCAGTCTACCCTCGGCCATGAGTACCACATTATCAATACGTTCCCAAATCTGAGAACTTGGTTGATGAATGGTTAGTATTACCCGTCTCCTACGTCCTGTTTTTGGGTCTGTCCCACGTGCATAACTTTGTAAGTATTGGACAACTGCTAGTGCAGACTCGGAATCGAGACCCGACTGCAATCATTAAAAATGAGTCAATGGAAGGTATAATGAGACAATGGAAGGTATAATGAGACAGACAGAAGAAGATTTTAAAATAAGATCAACATAAATCTTACCGTTGGCTCATCAAGGAACAAGTTCAATGGACTACTCAATGCCTCAAGAGCCACCGATAGTCTACGCTTCTGTCCCCCCGACAACCCCCGTTGGAACATCCCCCCCACGACAGTATTCTTCTGTGCAGTAAGTCCAACCTCCGATAATATATCTGCAATTAATGCATCGACATCCATCTTGTTGTTGCTGACTGGTAAGTGACCAGAGGATGATGATGATGAGCAACAGTCCATGAGAGGTAACATCCCATTCAATCGAGCATAATGTCTCATGTAGGATTGACACGTATAGAAGCTATGTAATCTATCATCTTGCGGTACATAGGCATCATCATCTGGAAGTGCGACATGTCCACTAGCAAGGACTGAGCTTCCCAGCGTCCCTAGCATGAAATCAAGCAATGTCGTTTTACCTAAAGGTGTATATAGCACAAAACCAAATCATGAAATAATGTGTATTAGAGTGTGTGATTGTTGTATTTTTTACAATATACCTCAGCATAAAGAGGGGAGAATAAACACATGAAAGTTTTAAAATATGCAATGTTTCATCTTACCCGCACCAGAGGGTCCCATTAATGCTGTAACACACCCCTCTGGAAAATCTGCCTTAAATTTGTGCAGAATAATTTTAACATCATTTGCTTTATTACTGCAAGAAATTTTGGTACGTTTTTTAGGCTTGGCTTGTACAAAGTCAACAAATACATGTCCTCCATTCCTATTCTCGGACTGTGCGTCCCGTAGACCAAATACATTACGTATCTTGCCAATAAATGTTCGTCCCGAGTCAAGTTCATCCGAGTCATGCTCATTATTATCATTGTTGACGTTATTATTTTCGTCAGAATCTTCATTGTTCTTTTTTGTATCATCACTCCAGCCAACTTTTGACTTGGAGATGGTCGAATCCTGAGGAGGTGCGGTTGTAGTCATGGTAGCCGAGCGTCGTATCGTGGCAGCTGAGAGATACCTTCGCGTCGTCTTGACATTCAATATGAAATGGTGCGTGATAAAAAATGAGGCGTTGCTTCGCCGCTTGCTAGGCTTGAGAAATACTTTTCATTGAAAGGTTTAATACGAGCTTAAAGTGCACACAGCTTGTGTGTAATTTAAAAGTCTAGGGTTAATCAAGGTTTCATTAGGGTGATTGTACAGCGGAATAGTACAAAATCAAAACGGTGGAGGGAATGGTCCCGCCTTAGGGAAAAGACCCAACATCCGCATCCAAACGAGGTTATTTTTTGCTCCGTGCTCCGTAGAGATACGCTCTCCACCATCATCATGTCAAACTTTGGTGAATTAGTACTACTCGTGGGTGATCATCATATCCCCATGCGTGCTGTATCTATCCCATCACAATTCCTAAAAATGTTAATCCCGGGTAAAATGCAACATGTATTATGTACGGGTAATATTGGCGACTTGGAAGAATATGAACGACTCAAGGGATTAGTTGTTTCTGGTAGTAGTAATATGGGTATTGCTGGTGGTGGTGGTGCGAGCGGTGGTAATGTACACTGCGTGCAAGGTGAATATGATTTTGCATACGGTAATACTAATGGGATACCCATATCATTCCCCGAAACAAAAATTGTTACATTGGGAAAGTTTACAATAGGGATAATTGGTGGACATCAGATAGTGCCTTGGGGCGACCTAACTTCCGTGGCCATGCAACGACGTAAGCTTAATGTGGATATATTAGTGTGTGGACATCGACGAAAATGTGGTGTCGAAGAATATGATGGAGGATATTATATATTCCCTGGATCAATCACTGGTGCATACTCAGTTGATGATCCGACATCGGAGGGTGCGAATCCATCATTTATTTTGTTGGCCGTGCAGGGGGATAAGATTGTGTGCTATGTCTATGAATTGAAGAATGGGGAAGTGGATGTATCGAAAATAGAAATTTCGAAGAAGGCTGAAGAGATATTCAATTAGCGCTCTCTAGTGGACACGTAGCGACAAAAGATTCAGACAAATTGTTGACAAAGCTTTTTGGATTTTAATATTTAATGTCTCTTGCCTTATTGTTGTGTTCGTATTCCCTAACTAACTAACAAGCACCAACGGTAGCCCAATTGATATTTCTGTTAGCTGTTATTCATTCTTAGTATCACACCAGTATAAGCGTCTCTTGCTTCGCTTCTCATCTTGGTGCGAGAATTATGTTGATAGTTTCTCTATTGATATGACCTTGTTCAAAACGTATTCTTAATTCATGCATGGCACGATGCTCACCGGCTGATGCCACAATCTTCCAATGTTTTACAGCGCGTTCTATATTATCAGAGTTAAACTCCAAAGTGCCAATGTTAATTCTTGCCCATTTCGTGTCCTGCCATAGCAGCAGCTTCATAGTGGAACTTGGCCTTCTTTATATCCCCCACTTCATAATGATTCTAAGAGAACCAAGCTCTGCAGACCTAATGTAAAGTTCCATTGATGTCACGTGATCTTGCTGAACTTCTCTTGATCCGTGGTAATGATAACTAGCTAGTACACAAATTGCACCTGCTTTGCTTCAACCCGCTTCCGTATTTCTTCAACCTCTGTTTTGCCAATTCGGTCGGAATTGCAAAAAGGGGACACTTTTGAACACCTCCAGGTTGGTACATGTGCTTATCTTCCAAACCATCATTTACAATCGCCGAAGTCGTAAATTGGCACTGACGATATAAGTTGCATCTGGAAATGATGCAAATGAGAAAATATTAACAGGCATTGGAAAAAGAAAGAAGCAGAGGGGACAAGTCCTCCTTCGATGGCGGTCCTTGAACAACGCCTCATCGCGTAGCTCGGCAGTTCGTAGCTTGCGCATTCTTTTTTATGCGTCGCCCAATGATTCCTCTGACACATAGCATTACAACCACATATTCGGCGCAGCAACTGTTCATACCTCTCTCCTCTCTCCTCTCGATCCTAGATACCAGAATAGCACACGTTTTTGGCGGCAACAAATTTCAGTATGTTTTTCCAGATAGATAGGTGACAATTACGACGACAGTGATGGTAGTAACGCCACCACACTGCAGGCTGAGGAGGAGGAGGGGGAGGAGGAGGAGAAGCGAAAGCGACGCGAGCACGAAAGCAATGACACAGCCTAACTGCTTGATGCTCATCGTCCTTGTTGCATTGGCTGCTCTTGCCCTTCTACCATCGCCCTCTATTATCACCACTAGCATTGTAACGACAGCACAGGCGAAAGAAATAGTAGCCACGAACGAATGGCAACTCCTTGGTGAGAACGACACACTCCCCGCTGGACTGCATGTTCGTATTGATCTTACTACTGGTGAGAAGTGGGCAAAAAATAGTGATGTGGACGAAACTGCGGACGAATCTAACGATAATGCTGATATCTCAGTGGACGGTAGTGGTAGTAGTGGCAGTGGCAGTGGTGGTGGTGCCGAGGGAGTGAGAAAGAAGGAGAAATCAATTTGGAATAAAGTCAAATCATTCTTTAAGCGTGGGTCGAATAAAACTAACTCAACATCGGAAGTCGAGATGGAGACGGCTACTATTGGAGATGGTGAAGTTGTAACAACACTATCATCCACAACAACCGCAACAACAACAACAACATACTCTACTGCAACTAATGCAGTGACAAATAATGATAAACTAGGAGTAACCGATGATATCATTATAGCTGCAGCACGTGAAAAACGTGAGGCATTAGCCGCGAGAGATCGGCATGTCCAATCACTCCATGCTACTACTACTGCCACTAACGGTGATAATGGTGGTGGTGATAGTAGTAGTAGTAGTAGTAGTGCAGGAGCTGTGAGTGTGATTATTGATAATGATGGATCAGTCTTGTCCTCGTCCTCCTCCTCGTCGTCCTCAAAATCATCCAACAACAACAATAATGACGACGAATCATCATCATCAACAACAACATCAACAACATCAAATAATAATAAAAAGGATTATGAAATGATGCACAGGGTCATGTCCAAACTCCCACCTGAGGAATTAGATCGATTTGGTGGGCTGCCTCAACTTACTCTACTCCCATCGACAACGAATACAACAAATGGAACATCAAGGAGTGATGAACTAGTGAATAATCTTACTCTAGCTCAACGTGAATACTTTGAAAGACGTATGGAGGAATTATGGTCGGCACGTCAAGAAGAGTTACGTATGGCACAGGATGGATTGGCTGACTTGCCCGGCATGTTAAAACAACGAATTGGTATATTAGTATCATACTTGAATGATACTAATGCTAGTCTTCAAGGAATGTTGTTTCAACGAAGGAATAATACACTTCAAGAAGAAGTCAATGATGATATCAAAAAAATGAAGCAAGAGAATGATACAAACAGTGTGGAGGAACAGGGTATTGTAACAAATGTTATAGATGCATTAAAAGATCTTGAATATCTATTATCTGATGTTGATATGGCACGTGATTTTCATACATTGGGTGGATGGGGACCACTTGTGACATTGCTGGATGTTAATGTCCATACAGTTGTAGTTGACATGCATCCCGTGGAAAAAGAGGAGGTTGATAATGATACCGAGGTTGAGACAACCACAACAATGATGATACTAATTGATGAAATACGTACACTCGCGGCCATGACCATTGGTACGGCTGTGGGTAATATGGGTGAATTCCGTTTTTGGGCACTTGAAGATGTGAATATGTCAGTATCATCATCATCATCAACAACTAGTACATCCACCACCACAACAAATGCCGTATCACTGCTAACAACTTCACTCCAGGATGTACTATCATTCCAAAACGACGACACATCGCCCTCATCGTTGGGTGCACAATATGTAGCACGAGCAAAGTACAATCTACGTGCAATATATGCATTGGGTGCATTATTACGTGGTAATCCAATAGCACAGCAATACTTTGTTACATATAATGGTCCAGAATTGCTTGTTCTGAATGCACTGTACACAATATCATCGTCCAATAGTGATAATGATGATGGACGACGAAGGCAAAGAATGGTATCATTGGATTACAAGTTTGCAAGTAGAGTGCTGGCATTGGGCGAGGATGTTGTTATGGATATTATATTGCATAATGATGAGTACTCTGAAAGAAATAATCAACAGCAGTGGGAAGAAGAGATGACTGCTAGTCGACTAGTTGCGGCATTCACATCAGAGAGTTGGTGTACCTTGTCATTACGTCTACTATCATCTCTACCGGAAGAAGAGGATATTACTGTTCTACAGAAAAGGTCAATTCGTACTGGAGCAATGACAGCAGTACGAGCATTAGCACCAGCCTGTAGAGAACGAACCAATAATGACAAGTGGGGACTAGAGGAAGTACAACTTGTCCGATCTGAATGGAATAGAGAGGGGAGTGATGATGGGTTAGATCCAGTGTATAGGAGGGAATTGCTAGTCTTAACGGATGAGATACTTGAGGAGCTTAGGGCATGAAGTGCGTAAGAAAAGATAAAGAACAATTAATACCTTAGCCAATGGAATTATATCTTGACAAAACTTCAATCGAATAGTTTGAGGTATATGTGCGATTACACGTCATCCATCACTGGAGATCAAATCGCAGGCGAGTTTAAGGTATTTGAGGGTGATCATTCCGGTCAGAACATCTACCAATGCAGCTGCGCCTCTATTTTTATTACACTGAGATTAAGTTCCTCGAGCGAGCACCTAGAGTGTTTGCTTCTGGCTCTCGGCTGTTCCCGCCGAATGGCACGCCGTTGACAAACAACACCATCATGAGACTCCCTTCTCCATCGACGACGTCGTCATCCTCATGGGAATGCATCGCCTGCACATACATGAACGACAATGGACATGGTTTGGCATGTGTCATGTGTAGCACCGAGCGTAACCGCAGTAACAAACGTTCCGAAAAACGGCGGCGACGAACAGCAACAACAATGCCGGTATTACTTTCGTCGACTGTTGACAAAAGTATCGGTGCATCGCCATCGTCATCGTTGGAAGTATCTCATGAACTTTGTGCGTCAAAGAGATGTAAAGTGGAAGGACCATTGCCGAGCAACAATGGCGTAACGTCCAGCGGTGATTTGGATTTTGTGTCAATGAAGATTCCAAACGACAACGTTGCATCTGCTGCTGCACGAGTTTCTCTTGATTCGTCTGTCAATGATGACAACGACCATCGCCATCGGTCAATAGCCGTATGTTTCATCGATGGTGACGATGCTGCCGCCCCATCTGCATCAGAAAATGCATTTGATAGTATCAAAGACGGTCATGACTATGGTTCTGCCGAGGAAAAATCTATTAATATTAAGAAAAGTCCCGACGTTTGCTACATGTGTGGTTCGGACCTATCACATTTTGGTCTCAAGAGTAGAGTAGCTCATGTGAAACGATGCACGTCAAAGTCGGGTAGTAACTTATTCGGTGGCGGTAGTATACAATGCATTCATGATGATATAGATCCGACGAGTATGGATAACGAATTTCATAATATGCTAGATCAGAACAACGACGATGATAGAGGTAGTAAATGGCATGGAGATGATGATTCGAGAATGACGTCAGACATAATTGCCAACGAAGAACCAGCAAAAGAAGTTCATCATAAAATGATTTCAAAACAACAAACGTCACTTTCACAATTCTTCGAAGCACCAGTGCGTACACTTACGAGCGTTTTAATGGCAGGTGCACGACAAGTAGCCAAAAGGAATGCAATTGTAGCATCATCGAAACAGTCTTCATCAATTGCTGCTTCTTCCACCATCACCACGACAACAATGAAGAGTTCCAAGTCAAGATGGCGATCGAACTGGACGAGTAGTAGTGGATCCACCAACAATGCTGATAATAGGAGGAATGGAAATTGTCCATCATATAAACGAATTACTGGTACTGATTTTATATGTGATGGTTTCTATTATGCATGTACTGCATTATCGGGGAACTATTTTTTGACACATTTTCATTCTGATGTGAGTGGAGATTTTGTGAATTAGTCCATGTTATCATTGGCTCGCCGCCTATACGGTTGTTTTTACTCACACCTTGCTTCTTTTTCTCAGCATTATGGAGGTATAACGAAGTACTGGGATTGTGGGACAATCTACTGTTCATTACCCACTGCCAACTTGGTAAATCAGCAACTTGGTGTGGATAAGAAGTATCTTCACCCAATCGCAATGAATAGTCCAACAATGATTGCAAGCAAGGGACGACCAATTACTGTCACATTGTTAGATGCCAATCATTGTCCTGGAGCGGTAATGTTTCTCTTCGAGGTTGGTAATAGACGTATTCTACACGTGGGTGACTTTCGATGGAATCGTGAATTAATGATAAGTATGCCTCAGTTACGTGCATTCAATAATTTAAGTCCAAGATTGGACGAACTCTTCTTAGATACAACATATTGTGATGCCAAGTACACACTTCCAACACAACAAGATGCAATTGATGCTGCCATTGAGGTGGCTGAGTACGAGATGGAAGTATCCAAGAAGGACAAGTCGATGAAGACACTATTCTTATTTGGTAGCTACACCATTGGAAAAGAAAAAATTTACACATCAGTGGCAGAAAGATTAAAGGTAAAGGTGTACGTTGATAATCGAAGGTATCGTATCTTATCACAGATATTTTCAATTGAGCGTATGCAATTATTCACAACGAAGAAATCAGATACAAATCTTTGGGTGGTACCACTTGGGTCAGTGAATTTTAAGCAAATGACTGACTACATGGATGATGCGAATAAGAATAAAGGATTACTTACAAATCCTTATGGTCGTGTAGTTGGTTTTCGGCCTACAGGTGAGATAGTGTCGTCATCAGAGTTGTTGCTCAATCATATTGTGTGAATAATTTAATGAGGCCCATATGCAGCTCACTACTTATCGACTGCTTCCTTCCCGGGCAACTATTCTATTTCTATTAGGCTGGACTTACACCACCGCAGATAAGAAACAGAGCAAACTGCCTTGCAGCCGACCAAAGCCGGGTAGGAATCTCATTACAAGTAAAACAAGTGGTAGATTTTCGATTCATGGCGTACCATACAGTGAACATTCTTCATTCCCGGTAAGTGAAGTTCAATCTACTGGTGCATGGAACTGTTGTGCGATGATCTCCTTTGTATTATTCTGACTTGATTGTACAAACAGGAGCTCGTAGATTGTCTGAACTATCTTAAACCAGTAAAAGTTATTCCTACTGTGTCTGTGTCCAAAAGTGATGATCAGGTGAAATTGCTCCTGAGTAATAAACAAGATTAGACCACATATCAATTTTACCTTTTGTGTGCAGAAGTAAGCTGTTGGGTCTCTTACGTCCACGATCCAACTCAGCCTTGATTCCCATCCATCTTGCAGGGGCAGTGCGTTGGATCGAATCTTGTGTATTCTAGACACCAGAGAGTGGTATATTGGGGAAGTGGTACAATAAGTACGTAGAGTACGTCATCTCTGAAAATTTCACATGTGAAAATTTCACACCAGTTTCACCTTCCTTGGTCATAAAGTGTTTGATGGGAGTTGTCGTCACTACTATTTAGTATTCAGTGAACACTATGGCCAAACATCTGGAGGGATATGAGCGATATCGTCAGTTCATGGATAGGCTTACCGAGAGCAACGTGGATGACTACATCGATCTACCCATGATCGCCGTGATGGGCGATACGTCCAGTGGCAAGTCGAGCCTGCTTTCGAACATCAGTCTCGTCGATCTCCCTAGCGCGGATAGCCTGACAACGCGATGCCCCATCATGCTCAAGATGCACAATGCAGCAAGTAGGTCGGCTTGCGTAAAAGTTTCATGGAAAGAAAAAGAAGGTGCAGAGTTCGCCGAAAGGAAGATCGTGGAAGAAAACTGGGATTCCATCACAGGCGCCATTGCCGACGCTCAAGCTCACATCATAAAGATATCGGCGAAGGAGGTTTCGCAGGATATCGTCAGTGTAGAAGTTTACGGCCCTCATTGCGAGAATCTTACCCTAATCGATCTACCCGGTATAGTGCGCACCGCCGGTAAGCAGGAGAGTGCAACACTCGCTGAAGATATTCAAGGTTTGATGAATAACTACCTCTCGAACACCCGCTGCGTCATTTTAGCCGTGCTGCCCTGCAATGTTGATTTTCACAACTCGCAGATATTGGCCGAGGCAAGAAAGGTCGATCCTGATACCAAGCGTACTATCCCTGTGTTGACGAAGCCTGATTTGATCGACGATGGTGGAGAGACGAGCGTCAAGGAGCTTCTACTCGGGATGAAGATTTCTTTTTCGCTCGGCTTTCACATGGTGAAAGGTAAGCCTTTTAGGGGTCTGCATTGTTTCTTCTCTCAGAAATATTTGTCGCCATTCAATCATAAACTTACAATGCTTTAGGTCGCGGCCAAGCGGCTTTGAACAAAAAAGAAAGCATCGAGCAGGGTCTAAACACCGAACAGTCCTTCTTCGACAACACCGAACCGTGGCGAGGCGTTACAGACAAGAATCTCTTGGGCACCAAAAGTCTAAGGGTCAAACTCGCTGAGCTGCAAATGCATCTAATTCGCTCCTCATTCAAGGGCATTGAACATGACCTAAAGGCCAAGCGAGATGAGGCATCTATGGCGTATCAAGAATTAGGAAAAGTACCAACGAATCTTTCCGAAAAGCGATTTCTATTCCAAAGTATGAAAGAAGTGATATGGAAAGAAATAAGCTCGAAGACGTTGGATGGGAGACTCTCACTCCATTGTGGCTCACTCCCATCTGCAAAATTTCACGAGGAATCTGAATCTTTTCAAGATTCCCTTAACTCAAGCAAGCTTGCAAATATTTCTGCAGTTAAAGTGGGGAGTAAGGTTATCATTATACATGACCAAAAAGAAGTCTTTGGCGAAGTCATGCATATCAATGAAACGGATGAGGTTTACCTCAAGGAGATTGTGACAACAAATGTTCCTGAGATACGTTTCTCCAAGGCAAAGCATGGTGCCATCGTAGTGAGCACTGATAAACGTGTTTTTCTTAGACTAGGAGATGTCAATGACACATATGACGAGCTCACGCCAATTAAGAGTGTGCTCGTGCGCCCTAATCCTGAGTGGATCAAGAATATCATCAGACAGAATCGTCCATATGAGCTGCCAATATTCACCAATGCAAATGTATTCAAAGCAATCGTTGCCGATCTAATCAAGAATGAATGGACTCAGCCAGCAATAGATTTGCTGGACTCAACTTCTAAATTGATGTACACCGCTGCAGAGGATTTCATCAAGGAAGCAAAACTAATTGCATCGTTCCCAGTATTTCAACGTTTCTTAAGTGCAAAAGCATCTGAGGTTGTCGAAGATCTAACGCGAGAAGCAAGGAACAGAGTTGAAGAGTTTGTGGAACGAGAGAAAGTGCCGTATACTCAAAACCACTACCTCTTCGAGAACGTGTGTAAACTTCGATCCCAGCGTTTGAAGGATGAGGTCATTTCGTCATTGCCTTCCGGGACAAGCAATGTATCTGTGAACCCTAAAAGTCTTGCTGCTATTGTGGAAAATGTATTTACACGTAACCAAGAAAGATCTAACGATGAACACATGGCCGAGGAAATGCAGCATTATTTGAATGGCTATGGTAAAGTTGCACTGAAAAGATTCATAGACAGTGTTCCCATGATTTGCATTGAGATTATGCAGAAATTTCCAGACAGGATGAACAATATCCTCTCTAAAACTACTGACGAAGAGATCGAGCACATCGTGGTCAATCCTCCGAATGTTATCTCCAGGAGGAATACATTAAAGAGAAAAGTTGATACCCTGGAGAAGGGAATAGTTGCCCTGCGTGATTTGTTCTAGATCAGGGAGAGACCACATGGAGGGACATGTGTGTTGTTAAGGAATAGCCGGAGCTGAGTAGCTTAGAAACAGCTCTGACACAAGATTATGTTAGATAGCAAGATGACTGTCGACATGCAAACCTAAAACTAAAATGACCACATCTATTTCTATTGCCCCCGCCCCCCCCCTCTCATTTTGTCTTCTTTATTTTTCTGTAGGCCTTCGTCAGTACCAATTTGCTGGGGGGCAATGGTCGTTATAATCCCTGCACCACCCCATCCAGACTGACCGTTCCGCTACTTTGAGCTATGGGTCTAAAGGGGTTGGCGCTTCCCCTATTCGGTGTGGGCAAGATCGGCGTATGAAGAATTATTGATTTTCCCAAATAAAGAAATATTGATGATCTTCCAGCTGTATCTTGGTGATATTCCGACTGGAGATCCCTGGAATGGAATCACAAGGGAATATCATTAGTAGATCTACTCAAGAAGGACAGTGGATACATGCATTTAATGGATGCAAGTCTTTGATAGAGTTATTACTTCATGATGGCCTTCGATCAATTGGAGAGGGTGCATGTCTTTGCCCTACATCAACATCCCACTGTCTATCTCAAGCACTAGTAATCAGGCATTTGGTAATTGCACAGCATTAGTAAAAGTAGTGCTTCATGAGGGTCTTCAATGGATTGGAAAGAGTGCATTCCTTACATGCAGGTCTTTGTTGCATAGTATCACAATACCATCATCTGTCACGGGCATTTCAAAATTGCACATCATTAGTAAAAATAGTACTTCATGAGGGCCTTATAAGAATTGGACATGGTGCATTTGCTGGTTGCAGCTCATTGCATCACATTGACATCCCACACTCAGTCACAGCCATTTGGGAAGGTGCATTTCATGGTGTGCAGTTTTATTCTGGGGGAATCATTTTCGGCGGGCTTGAGTCTGTCAAGAGCCACGTCAGAAGTTTTGCTCCGACCGGCCGGCCGAAAGAGAAGAAAAAGTAAGAATACAAAATTGTAGAGTATGAAGGCCTAGATTATATCATGACCTAGAATCTTTAATGATGATGCGGAGGAGAAAGTACATATCATAAGTATGAAAATGTAACTCCCCCGCAACCTTCTACAATCACTATCTACCAATCAAACTTTTCAATTCCTAATCCAATATGGTATTTCTTCTCAATGTCGCAGAGAGACTTTACAATCGGAGTAGAAGTGCCACAATAAAACATGGACCAATCAGCCAGCGGACGCTCAATGTCATTGACCATATTCTTCATGTAACGCACTGTACTTTCATCGCCTATCATCCTGGTACGTTCTGATGAGTATGTCGTCAATCTTCTTTTGCGTAGACTGAATGCTCTAGACATGGGTTTAGATTCCCAGTTACTAGTTGTCAAGTCAGTATTAGTATCAGTTTTCATCGAGAAGACTAAGTATGCAAACTCTTCTCTGTCAATATATCCTGAATCATCAGTGTCACACTGTTTGAAAAGATGTTCGATATCTACCTGCTGAGAATACTCTCCAATACCACCAAGAAAGGCAGATATCATGGCTTCCAAGTTTTTCAACCATATGTCGACCCACAGGATGTATAATTGCTTGCTCTTCATCGTTATCTGACTGTGTTGTAATAATAGCCTCTGCCAAAGTTGCTTCAACTGCGTAGTTAAACATCTCATTCTCTGAGTACAAGGTGCTAACACAGTCAAGTGCAATTTTGATTCTCTCGTTGAATGGTCTACTAGCAAAAGCCCTTTGGTATTCATCTGCATATATATGTAGACATGAACAAGTAATGGTTTAGTCGACGAGCATTGCAATTCATTTGTATCCAAAATCAATGAAACTCACAGATATCTTCTGGCAACCCTTCGCCAGAATGAATTGCGGCAACAACTCCAGATATTACCTGTTAAATAAAGTGAGACAAGAGTAATAATTGACGAGAAAGAATAACTAATTCTGGTTTGGGAAGACCCTTTGCCAGACTTACCTGCTCTA
>Ga0247843_1006091_pt1 | contig 16088 bp, 17 predicted proteins | sample LaCruzMarch2017__FD_192420 | JGI IMG/M metagenome (GOLD analysis project Ga0247843, IMG submission 192420) | Freshwater microbial communities from meromictic Lake La Cruz, Castile-La Mancha, Spain - LaCruzMarch2017_8m | ecosystem: Environmental > Aquatic > Freshwater > Lake | place: Spain... | reverse complement strand
TGGCTGTAAAATAAATAAATAAATTTATATAATAAATGGAATATGAATTAATTAAGATTATTGTTTTAGGAGATGCAGGAGTTGGAAAATCAAGTATGTTATTACGTTTTGAAAAAGATATATATAATGATAATTTTTTCAGTACTATAGGAGTTGATTTTTTAATTAAAAAAACACAAATTGAAGGAAAAAAATATAAAATACATCTATGGGATTTAGCAGGTTCCGAAATGTATAGGAATATCGTTAATACTTATTATCGAACTGGACAGGGAATTATACTTTCTTTTGATATAACAAATTATAAATCATTTGAAAATTTAAAATTATGGCTAATAAATATATATAAATATCGTAAAGAAAACGCAGTTTTATTTATAGTAGGGTTGAAAAATGATCTGGAAGAATTGAGAAAAGTCCCTTATACAATAGCAAAAAAATTTGCAGATTCTTTAGATATTGAATATCACGAGGTATCTTCAAAGGATAATAATAACATCGAAAATATGTTTACCAAACTTATTAAAAATATACAGATAGAAATAGACAGAGATAATGAAATAAATACAGAAATAAAGCTTCTCAAAATAAATGAGGTAAATAAAAAATGTTGTGTATAAGTAAAAATGAATAAAATTCTTTATATATCTTTAATATTGCTAATTATATTCTTATTATACAAATTATTTATGATAATAATGGCAAATGAACATCCAAAATATAAACCATGTCCTGGTCCTGATAAAGATTATGATGAAGACGATAATGATGAAGACAACGAAGATGATGACGAATACGATGATAACGAAGATGATAACGGAGATGACAACGGAGATGATAACGGAGATGATAACGGAGATGATAACGAAGATGATAACGGAGATGATAACGATGACAAAGATGATAAAGACGACGATATCCCAAGTGGGCCTATAAAATTTTCAGCAGGAAAAGCTGGAATAGCCGACGTAAATTACCAAAATTCTGGAGGTGGTGGTGCAGGAGGTATTTTAGCATCAGGTTACACTCCTATTTCAAATGGTGCAAATATTCCTAGATATTATGGAGCAGGTGGTTCTAATGGAGAAGGATTTGGTTCCGGCGGTGGAGGAGGGGGTAATTGGAATTCATTAAAATCGCAAACAGGAGGACAAGGTAATCAGGGATTTGTTTATATTGTCGAAGATGATAACTTGATTACAGAATCCGGTATATATGAAACAACAAACGACGGAAAATACACAATTATTATGATGGGAGGTGGTGGAGCTGGTGGAGGATTTACAGAATTAAATTCAGGTGGTTCAAGTGGACATATATTAATAACAAAAGTTAATATACGTACTCGTAAAGATATAGAGGATAATGAGTATAAAGATAAAATAAAAATAAAAATAGGCGAAGGTGGAAAACAAGCAACAACTGTATTTCCAGCAGAAAATGGATATCCAACAATTGTAAAAATACGTAATAATAAATATATAGCTTTAGGAGGAGATGCAGGGGGTAATCCAGGAGGTGGAAGCGATGAGTTAGCTAAAATAAATAACAGAGAAACATATTCAGCAAAAGGAGGAAAACCTTCTCAAAATGGTCATAAAATTAAAAAACATGTTATACATATGCTTAATAATAGTTAATCTATAAAATTTGAAATTTAAAAACTTTATTTTCTTAACCTTCATTTTAGGTTAAGAAATTTATTATTGAGAGTTGTTTTAATAAAAAAATTTGATTTAATTTAAAAATATATATTTATTATATTAACAATCATTAATGGATAATTGTTCATATTTTATAAAAGATAAAGCAATTTTTGGAAGTTTTCCTACTCAAAAAATAATTCACGAATTAGAAAATTTAGGAGTTCGTTATTTTATAGATTTAACAACAGAAGAAGAGAAAAAAAGAAAGATAATTCCTTACACAACTAAGTATACTTATATCAATTTTCCAATAGTTGATAGACATATACCAATTGATTTACAAGCATACGCAAAATTTATTTTAAGAATTTGCAATATAATTGACACCACAAATGACTTAATTTATTTATCATGTCGTGGTGGACATGGCAGGTCTGGTGTAGTTGTTGCAACTATACTATGTCATAAGTTTGGTCTATCTCCTGAAGAAGCTTTACAACAAACAACTATTTATCATAGCAATCGTAGAATACTAAAAGATAAATGGAGAAAAATAGGATCTCCTCAAACATATACACAAAAAAAGTTTATTTTCAAATTCTGTATACCTTTGAGATTTTATAGAACATATAAACATACAAATACATACGGTTTTTCAATTTATTCAAATCATACTGTGTATATAGAAGGAATTGGAACTTTCCCAACAGCAGAATCTGCTTTTCAAGCACATAAAGATTTAAATAATAAAGATCATATTAATAGTCAATTAAAAGTAAAAACTGTACTAATGTCTAAACATATAGGTAATAAGATAACACCACGAGAAGATTGGGAAGAAGTAAAAATTGACATAATGGAACATATATTACAACTTAAATTCGATCAACATGATGATATTCGAGAAAATTTACTTAATACGGGATTAAGACCATTGGCAGAACATACAAAAGATGATTCATTCTGGGGTGATGGAGGAGATGGATCGGGTCAGAATAATCTTGGAAAGATATTAACAAGAATAAGAAATAGATATTATGAAAATATGGAATAAAAATATTTATTTTTATAACTTTGAAATTGTATTTTTCTTAACCTAAGATTAAGAAAAATATACAAATGATATTATTTATTGTATCTGAATAATTGCTCCACCTGCATACTTAACTCCCCATTCTCTAATCCAAGTATAATCTGATGATCCAAAAAAGCCTGATATATTACTATAGCCACTAGCTGGTATTATACCAAAAGAACCATTACATGTGGTCTGACCATTCCCGTCACCTATATAATTAATATTTACAGGAGATCCCGTAACAGTTAATGAAGCTGGTATAAAAGCTGTAGCTCCTTGTGAAAGTAGAGAATTAGTTAACCTATCTGTTACTTGTGTTGGTATACATGAACTTGTTGCATGAAAAGGTACGTAATATCTATCCCCGATATTACCGCTTATATTGTAAGCTTTTGCGTTACCGGTTGTGCTATAAAATGTTATCAATGAATTTTTTGGTATAGGTGTCGTTGTTGGTGGAACTGTTGTGGATGGTTGACCCAGATTTGAAATAGGTAAAATTCCTAGATAAAATAATACTATTAATGGAATCCCAACAAAGACAAAAATAATAATCAATACAATTAATGAAATTAATAAAGGTTTCATTTTTATTAATATTAATTTTAATTTTAATTTTAAAAAATTATACTATCTTTAGTCTCCAGATTTTGGACATGTATTTTTCTTAACCTAAAATTAAGGTTAAGAAATTTTTTATGACGTAAATTTACATCAAAATGGAGACTAGATGTTAAAACTAAATTTAAACTTTACTGTCTAACAATTTGTTAAAACATATTTTGCCCTACACTAAAATTATACTCATCCCAGTCATCATCCATTTCTTGTTCATATTCTTCGAGTCTATTATTTTTTATCGCTAAAGATCTTTCGTATTCAGCTTCTAATTTGTATAATTCTCGATTGTCGCAACCTATATTATATTGATATTCATCTTCCTGCTAGCAATAACATCATTAAATATAGTAAAAAATATTTATATATATTTCACTATGAAAATGTTATTGGTGAAAAATATTCACTCTTCATCTTCTATTTGGTCGATGTCATAATAATGTGAGCATCGACCATCTGTTTTTTTCATGCATATTGGGTCCATGCTACATAATAGCTTTTGTTTTCTTGACGATTCTCTGAGATCGTGCATTTTATTGCAATGCTCTTTTCTATAATTATCTATCGCTGTCTTTTTCTCTGTAACTTTTTCTCTGAGTGAGTTAATTTCGGCAAAAGTCAATTTGCCGTTATATCTTTCACTGAATCTATATTTTATAATTTTTGCAATTGGGCTTGGAACTAATTGCTTCCATTTACCTTCCATAACCATGTTATAAGGAAGAGTATCTTCATATTCGTTATACATATCCTCATCGAAAGCAAGAGCTTGAAATCTATTCATTCGTTGAAACATCAGTCTTTTGCTGGATAAGTCCTGCTAAAAATTCAATTTTTTGAGATTTTACCATACTAACTGAAACTTAAAATAAATTATTCTTTAAAATGTTTCCGTTATATAATAAATGATTGTAAGATTTTTTTCTATATTGTTTTTATTCTCAATATCAATCATTGTGTTAATAATAATTTTATCAATACTGTCCGATAATGCGCCAAAATATTGTAAAGAAGACCTTACATTGCCAACTTATACTAATATTTATGTAAATGCTGTAAAAGATTCATTAAATGCTATATCATCTAATGCAAAAACAAATTGTGATACGGTTGCTACGAATTTATCACCATTGCAAACCAATGTTTCAAACGGTATACAATCTGCAGAAACCGCAAAATCAAATATTATAACATCACAAACAACATTAACAACTCAAATGAGCATTGCATCGCAGACATCCCTTGTGCAATTAGATTTATGGCAGAGTGGATTGGCTACTTATTTTAATGATGTTATAAATACTAATTATACAAATACTTTTATTAATAACGGTGGAACTGCTTCAAGTTTAAATACTGTAATAGTACCAAATGTAAACACATTTATTGATTATTATAATTCTATAAAATCAACGTCTAATACAGGATATGATAAAATAAATTCAAATTATTCTTTATTGCCGTCTACTGTGTCTAATATACAAAATAATTTATTACCTATTTTAGTTACATCTAAAACAACATTGACTGGGTTAATAACAACTATAAACACTCAGATTTCAAATTGTTCTACCGCAAACCAAAACGCACAAACAGTTTTGAATGTGATAAGTAATTATTCAAATACTTCTGCTATTCAAAATGCTTTAGGATCAGCTTATACAACAGCACAAACAAATGTCACAAATACTTTAAATGCTCAAAATACAGCAATAACTGCATTGCAAAATGGTATAAATAATAATTTATCATCCGCACAAATACAAACATTACAAACAAATTTGCAACAATCAATTGAAAATTATAAACAAGCTTACGAATATATGAGATTTTTATTAGATCCAGCTAATATAATAAATGACATAACAAACATAGATCAAGTTATAAGTTTAAATTCAAATGTTAATAATGCGAATTATTTAAGTACATTTCTAAATTATCTTGTTGAAAATAATATTAAATTTGAAAATATTGACGTTTTCAAGTCCGTAAACACAAATTTAAAAAATTTTAAAAATATCCCTGTAAGTATTAATAATAATATAAAAAGTGTTTTTGAACAAGTGGCTCCTGTTGTTAAAAATAATAACATAAGTTTTGCACAAAATATAGTTAATAATTGCAACACTTCTACTATAACACTAAATACTTTATTAACAAATGCAAATTCAACCCTTACAGTTGTAAATAATACAATTTCAAGCATTAATTCAAGTATTAATACAGCTAATGCAATTTTAACTAATTATAATAGCACGATTTTAGCAAATACGCGAACTGTTTTAAATAATTTATCGAAACATATTATAGAAATACTTAATTCTCCAAAAACAGTAGTTAATTCTCCAAATGTTGTATCAACATATTATATACCATATGTAAATTATTACAATTATGGATCTGTTGAAAATAGAAATCCATATCAAGCTCAAATATATACTATTAAAACTGCTGGAATTCTTTTATCAGCATATTTTTTTGCAACTATTACAACTAGTAGTTGTTCATGGCCTGCGAGTAATCAATGTTTTAAACCTTATATAAATTTTTTTATTGTTAATATTTATGGTCAGACTACTTTTTTTGGGACATTAAATGTTACTCAAACACAATTTTATAAAACCATAGGTCAGGAAATAACTATTCAAACATATACACAAGTATATCCTGGAGATTCTGTCTATATATTTGTATCACAAGGTATAGGGACATTAGTTTGCTGTAATGTATTTGCTACAAATTTACAATTGATGTTAGATATACAAATTTAAAAATAATTTCCCATAATTATAGCTATTTTAATCAGTATAAAAGTAGAAATATACTTAATAAAATGTTATTTAAAAACAAATATATTATTATAAAAGGTTACTTGCCCGAGTAGGTCTAAGGGGGTTGACTTAAGATCAACTGTGTTCGCACTCGTGGGTTCAAATCCCACAGTAACCAATAGATCGTAAAGATCCTAAACTTGTTTAAGTTTGGGCTCTGTTAGCTCAATTGGTTAGAGCATCGGTCTTATGAGCCGAAGGTTGCGGGTTCAAGTCCCGCATAGAGTATAATTTTTTACTAGTATTAGTAATAAATTTAATAAATAAAATAATTTTTATTTATTTATTTATAAATAAAATGAGCGACAAACCATTAATATCTAAAAATAATTTACCAAAATGGAGTACTAACGCTAAAATAGGCGTAGGAGTATTAGTGACTATTGTAGTTGCGGGATTAATAATATGGGGTCTTATACTAACAGGTGTAATACAATATCCATCTGCCACACCACCATCTACAGCTCCACCATCCACAACACCTATTATTCCTCCTATTCCTCCTGCTAATAATTTAATGTTACAAGGTGAAAATGTAATAAAAGAGATGTACCAAGCAACTACTGATTTAGCAAGTATATTCAATCAATATGCAACAGAAAGACTAAATAATGAAAGTAGCGCTAGAAATGCGTTAACTTTAGCAAATGTTGTTTTAACAAAGGTTACACAAGCTCAAACGAATTCTAAACAAGCGTATGATAATTTAAATAATTCTACAGCACAATATACACTCCCTCCATCAAGTATAAGTTCAAATGCGTCAATAATTAGCAATGCATTAGGAAGCATCCAATCGATTATAGATCAATCCGGAACTTTCCCATCAACACAATCTGGACCATCTTATGGGTCTCAATTTGGAACTTCTCTTTTGCAAATTGAGAATATTAAAAATAATGCTTATTTTGCATATAGTGCTATTCAAGGAGAGATTAATAATGTTGTACAAGCTGTAAACGAAACCCAAAACGCACAAAAAGATGTTGCAACTAATTTAAGTAATGCAAAAAGAGCATATAACGAATTAAATAATTTCCTAACAACTGTATTTTCAACTTATCAGGAAACAACTCAATATAAAACTTTGAAAAGATCAATAGATAATGCTAGATTTTTATCAAAACAAATACAAGACTTACTTGATGGCCAAGGTGGAAGCTATAATTATTCTACATCTTTAAGAAATTTAAAAATTAATTTAGATAACTCAATTGCAACTGCAAATAGCTATCTTAATAATGTAAATTTATTATACGCGTTTTTATTAGTAAATGATAAGTCAAATGTAAATGACAGCGTATTAAGAATTGCAGAAATATTTACAAAAGTATTAAATATTATTGGAACATATCAAGTAGGTAGTTTATCTTCTTATAATCCAGTTCCGTTTACTACTCCTGTTATAATTGGAACACCTCCTAATGAAAATAATACAATATTATTTTATTACAACGATGTTATTACACTAAATATAAGCGCGATAAAGCAATATAATACTCTATTGACTACTTATAATCAAGTAATTGGCAATATAAATAGTATTCAAACATTATCAGATGGAGTTTTCAGCTCCATGATTATTGATTCTACTACCACAAATAATGCTTTATTATCTTCACAAGAATCATTAAAACCTTTTTTCCCGGGTAGTACAACACCTGGAGTATCCACTTATACAACACAACCGCCATTACCAACACAACAAATTCCAGAATTAACACGTATAACTTTACCTACTTATACACCTATGAATATCGTTACTTCTTAATTTTAGAAATTAGAAGATAGTATATTTTTCTTAACCTAAAATTAAACTTAAGAAAATTAACATTTTATTTATATTTATATTTACATAAATAAAATGTATAATGCAGTAAATTTTACTAAAAGTAGAAAACGCAGTAGAAAACGTAGTAGAAAACGTAGTAGAAAACGTAGTAGAAATAAATATGAATTTAAGAGCATTAAAGAAGCAAAAAATTATATATATAAATTCTCAGAAGATAATTTTACACAACAAAATATTTTATATTTATGTGCAGACGACAAAACATATAATATGAAAATACCAAAAGGGCAATTTATGATAAAAAAAATTTTAAAAAATCCACATAAAAACTATTATATAGGAGATGGGGATTTTACAGAAAATAAACATAATAAATGTAAATTGAAATTTGGAGTAAAAAACATTGACAATTATAAATTTAAAAATATTTTATTTGATATTATAGTGCTGGAATTTTGTCCAATAAATCTGCATCTTGTAAATGATATATTTTTTACAGAAAATTTTTTCAGTGATATTCGTAAAATTTTAAAACCACTAGGTACAATTGTAATCCCACTTGATGATTTAGATAATGAATATATTTTAGAGTGTTTTACTAGACATAATTTTAGATATACAAAAAAAACTATCAAAAGTTGGGTAGTATATTTTTTTACAAGAAAAGAATAACAAACTATACCTAGATTTTTGTTAAGAAAAATACATTTTGAAAATCTGGAGACTATGTAAACTCATTGCGAAAATATGAATTGACAAACATAATAAACAAAACAATTAGAAAATTTTACAAAACTCCTATATATTTATGTGGAGATTTTAATACCGACGAAGATAAGGGTAATTTAGTAAAAGACGTAATATTCGACCTAGAACGTAAATATAATTATGAACTTATTATAAAACATTACAATGAAATTTAGTCTGTTATACACATTTTCTTAACCATGTTTTTAGGTTAAGAAAAATATATATTAATGTATAATTAAATATACAGTAATATATCTCTACGTTGTTGTTTATAGTTATCAAAATTGATAGAATTAGCACAGTTATTAAGTTTTATTTTTTTACACGAAGAACCTATATCATTCTCATCAATTATTTTTCTTTTTTTAGAGTTTACTTCATGATCTGTTTTTATCTTTTTACAAAATATTGAGATTTCTTCATCTGAAATATGTTTTCGTTTCATAATTATATATAAACATTCATTTGTTTATATTAAAAATTGAAAAATAATTACGAATATATAGATAGATATCAATAGAATGTCTGTTGTTATAGAAAGAAGAGTGAGTATAGATCATGAATACTTAAACAAAAATATTAGCGATGCTATATTGCAAAAAATAAGAGAAATTACTAAAGATGAATGCACAAAAGAATTTGGGTATATTTTAAACGTGATTAAGATAGTTAAAATTATTGATAACTATATTTCTCCTGTAAATTGTGAAAATATTTTTATAGTATTATTTGAAGTAGAAACATTAAAACCTGAAAATGGTAAAATATTCTCAGGAGAAGTTTGTATGATTTTTAATGGTGGTATATTTCTGAATGTAAAGAATAAACAGAAAATTTTAATACCATCTACTGCTTTATCTAAGTATACATTTGATTTAGCAAATAAGTGTTTTAAAATCGGAAAAGACATAATTAAAGAGGGTACTGTGCTTGATATTGTTGTAACAGGTACAAAGTATTCAAAAAAGAGTTTTAGCTGTTTTGGTAATTTGATTGAAAATTAACTTAAAGTTACATTTTAAACATGGTATTATGTTTAAAATTATATTAGTCATATATTTTCAATATTGAAAAAATGTAATTATAATACTAAAAGCAGTCTAAAGAATACTTAGTTATAATACAAACAATGTCCGAGATAAACATACTTTCAATATTTAAAACAAATTTAATATCTTTTGTAGATGAACTTATAGGACAATTTCCAAGAGAACCTGATCTTATTATTTTACGAATATTCTTAAAAGATCAAGTACCAATACAAGATGTCATGAGTAAATTTATATATGCTATTAATAAAGATGACCAAAAAACTAAAAAAGATATTAAAGATAGAAACGATATTGTATTTTTAAAAAATGAAATATTCGATGGAATATCTAAGTCAAAGCCGATAAATTTTGCAAAATTTTGGAAATCTGAGACTTTAGACGTAAGTGATAAAGAAACTATATGGAGATGGCTTGATTCATTTGTAGTACTATCAGAAAAATATACAAAGGCAAAGAATACTAATACAAATATTTAAAATACTAATACAAATATTTAAAATATTAGTTATATAATAAATGAGACTAAGAAGTAGTAAACGAAAAAGAAAAAAAGTAGAAGCAAAAGTATAAGACGACGTAAAAGCAAAAATAAATACAAATATAGTAATTCTGAGAGAGGTTTAGGTGAATGTAAAGGAAAAAAGAAGATAGTTTGTCTATCTGATCCTAATTGTGTAAAAACTAAAGTTATTTGTAGAAGACGTCCAAAAAAAGCAGGTAGTAAAAGAATATTATACTATGGGCCTATTTTAAAAAATAATTGAAACTGTTAGTCTTAATGTATTTTTCTTAACCACAAAATAGGTTAAGAAATAATTATTTAGTTATTTTAGAATTCACGGTTTTGACCATTCATAATAAGATCATTATCTTGATCGTATAAGTATACATTATTTTCATATAAATAATCTATTATATCCAAAATAAGTAAATCTTCTACTTTATTATTGATAAATATAATTTTATTCCCATGTATATTTCTAATATTTCCAAAATCAACAGACATCATAGAAGGTTTAGAAGGTGGAAGTAATGATATAAATATTCCTATAATTTTTATACAATGTTTACCTTCTTTCTTCCTGTGTTCGTTTATCAATATAGTTGCATCATCTATACTAAGTCTAAAATTATTTATGTATTCTACTGGTATATTTTTTTTCAAACGCTTATCTTGGATAGCTAAATACACATCATCTTTAAATAAAAAATGATCAAAAGTTGTAATATGTTTTGAAAGACCGTTTATAATTTCTTGTTCTTTATACACTTCAAATTTAGTATGTAATAATAATTTATGAATTCGTCTTTCCATTTGTCGACCTTTTTCTTGTGGAGTCATTGTCGTATTATAGTTATTAGACATATAATAAAGTAATTATTTCAATTTTATATTATAGAAAAATATATATAAATTATATTTTTTATGAATGAATTTAAGATCTAGACTGTATTTTAATCTAAATTTTCGTTAATGAAAATATAATTGATAATTAAATTTACAGTCGTTTTTTATAAAATGGGACACTTGATTTTACACATATTATCGTGTGTAAAATCATTAGTTTATAGATATGCTAATATAATAGTTTAAAATAATAATTTTATAATAAAAATGTCATGTTTATTTGATTCTTTGAGTTATTTTATTAATTATACAAGCGATGAAATTCGTCAAAAAGTTTGCGATTATCTTGAAACAAATCAACCTATTATGGAAGGATTAGATACTAAATTTATAATTGATCTCGATGGACCTAATTATGTGGAAAATATGCGAAGAAATTCTGAATGGGGTGGTGCTATTGAAATACAATCAGCGTGTAATTTATTTGATATTAGAATATTAGTGCATACTTTTATAGGTGATAGAAGAATAATTGAATTTGTTCCAATAACAAAAAAGTATACATATACAATAAATATAAGTTGGAACGGAGTTCATTTTGAACATATGGCGAATATAGCATAAATATAGCATAAATATAGCATAAATATATTTCAAAATTTTTTATTTCAAAAAGATTTTATTTTAGATAATAAATGTATAATCTAATACATCGAATACAGAAACTTCTTTCGCGTGTCCATAACGAATGCACGATAACTTTAGATAGTAAACATTTATTAAATGAATTTGCAAATAAACTAACAATATATCTAATTGCAAATTTATACAATACTAACGATTTGAAAGCGTTATTACCAGATGAAATATATAGATATGCAATAAAAGAATGTAAAGAAGATTCAAAATATTATGGAAAAAATGCATTAGCTATAGATAGTTCAACTATAAAAAAATTATCTACTTATTATGATCTTGAAATTAAATGCAGTTCTGAATTTGTAGCATGTGTAGTTGAATACATAATGTGTGAAGTTCTTGAAGTTTCAGGTGTTTATACAAGAAATAAGCAAAAAGTAAAAATAAAACCAGAGTTTATTCATAAAGCAATTGACGAAGATAAAGAATTAAGTATATTATTCAAAAATATTAATAATTTAAAAAATATACCAAGAAGAAGCAGAAAAAGACCTAGAACTAGACACAGTAGAAGTAGAAGAGCTAGAAAAAGACCTAGACACAGTAGAAGTAGAAGAACTAGAAGTAGATACATTAGAAGTAGAACTAGAAGTAGAACTAGAAGAAGATATAGCAATGTAAAATCAAGAATACATACTCTATCTCGTCGCTAAAATAATATTGTTATTTTTAAACAATGTTTTTCTTAATCTTTTATGGTTAAGAAAAATTTAGACATTTAATTACAGATTAATGTCTTAGTATTTGTTGAATTTCGTATATTGCATCTTCAACTTCTATTCTTTCTTCAAAATTTTCATTTACAAGATTTTGCAATAAACTTAAAAATCTATTTGAATATGCTATATCATTATCAATAATTCTATAAATCATTTTACCTATAATATAAGTATCATTTTTATAAAAAATATTCCAAAAATCAGTATCTTCTATATATATTTTTTCTGGATCCATGCTTAAAAATTTTTTAATTTCTGGAGAATATTGCCCAGTATTATATGTATTTAATCTGTAAAATATTTTAGATAGTATATCATTATTTTGAATAGATAAACACGGAACCGCGTTTGAAAAATTACTTATCATTGCTGTGTCATTGTCTATTAAAATATTATATTCATTTATATTACAATGAGATATGCTATATAAGCTTAAATGTTCTATTGCTTTAAAAATTTGTAATATAAAATTACATAATTGTTTTTCAGTAAAGAGTTTGTAGTCAATTAATTTATTATATTTTTTAGTTACAAAATAAGATGTGTAATTTCTTATTTTTTCATTATTTGTAAAAGGATATACAAGTATTGAGCTTCCGACAAAATTATGTAATATAGTTAATATATTTTTATGTTTTCCAATAAGCATTTGCAATTGATAACCGTTTATAATATATGTAGAAAAATCATTATAAGGTATTATACCTTCAATATAAATAGACTCATTGTTTATATTTATTATTGCTTCCCATAATACAGAATATGTAATACTTTCATAATTAATAGGTTCAATTAGATTATTTTCCATTCTATTTCCAATTAGAGTATAAATATGTGTTTTTTGAAACCCATATACAGTTTCGATGTTAAATTTTATTTTTTCATCATATGGGATCCAAGATTCATCTTCAATTATATTATTGTCAACATTTGTTTCAATTATTCTTTGATTCTGAGATGTAATAGAATAAACATCTGTAATATTATCAATTGTATTTGTCCGAATTGTATTAGTATCAATCATTATAAAATCTTTATCTTTACTCTTTTCTATTATTGGAATAATCTTTTTTTTGTTTTTGGCAAACAAAACAGAGCATATAATTGAAAAAAATGATAATAATAACAATGATAAAAAAGATATTTGCAAAATATTGTCAGATGATTTATAAGTAGCATATTCTATTATAGGGTTTTCAAACAAAAACATATTTTTACTATCATTTGTATATCTATTTGCAATTTTATTAAAATATGTTCCATCTTTAATATGAACAACTAGTTTATCTCGGATATATAATGCAATATCATCTGAAATAAAAAATATACTTACCTTAAATACTGAATAATATAAAACTGTGTTATTTTGATTTGGGATATCAGGGATATTAGGGATATTATTCTCTTCTGAAAATATTTTAGATTCATCTATATTAAATGTAATTGATGTTCCAATAGTAACAATTCGTATATCAATAAATTCATTTTCAATTATATAATTAGGTATATATAAATAATAAGATATTTTATTAAACACAAAATCGTTTTTACATACTACAAAATTATTTGTAATACTCAAATCTACATAAACTATTATATAAATATAATCCGTATTGTAATTTTTAAATAAATCAAATACGTTCCCATACCAGTACCATATATTATCTTGTATTTTTATAGTACCAACGTTCGTAGTTACTGAATTTCCATAAAATGTACCACTATTTTCTACAGAAAATCCATACACTCTTACAATATTATTATCAACTGTAATACGAGGTATATATTCTAAAATTTTTATATGCAATTGTATTGTATATAATAAATTATTTTTAAAGATATTAACAGTTGTTGTAAAATTTTTAGTATCATAATCAGCGTAAATCTTCCATACCCAATTAATAGTGTTGTTGTGATCATATAATTTTACATTTCCAATTGTACAATTAAAATAATCTATTTTTTCATTACTTATTACTCCAAATGCATATGCATTTTCGGTTGGTCTTATTGTTAAACGTGAAGATGATAAAATTAAGTCTTTAGAACACGCGGTGTGTATTAAAATTAAAAATAAAAGAAAAAGCATATATATACTTATTTTTATTTTTTAAATAGAAATGATATTAAATTGAACTACAAAATCAATTTAGAAAAATTTTAAAGTATATATACTTTAAAATTGCATTTAGTTTTTATTATTTACGAATCAAGTTTACTCTTCAGCCTTCTTCTTCTTTACGATTACCTTCTTCTTCTTTGGTACTTCCTTGATTGTCTCCTCGGCCTTAACATCCTCATCATCTGTATTATCACCCTTAATACTGCTTACTTCATCTTCATCTTCATTATCAGAATCGGCATTCATCGGATTTGTTACTGATGTATTTACAAAACTTTGAACCTTAGTATTTGCCTCAGGTCTCGAAAGCAATCTCTTCATACCGCTATTAACAAGATGCACTTCAGCCTCGTATAACTTTATCTGCAAAGATGTCTTCAAACTACCTAGAAAAAGAGATTCAATTTTTACTACGGCCTTTACATAAGAATACTTACCGATTAGATCTAGAGGATTAAAAGACTCTCCAGTCTTTCCGTCAAAAAACTCGGTAATAATCTTGTTTTTACCATTTTTCTTTGATACAATTAGCTTTGCATAAAGAGTAGGCGATGAACCTTCATCAATCTCGCCGTCTGTATTCTTCTTATAGTATAAAGGGTTTAGCTTTCGAAGATCGCTTCTTTCCAAATCTTTCATCTTAAGCTCCTTCTTATTTTCCATCAAATAATCCTTACATTTTTCGATTATAGCAGTAAATGTATCAACAAATGCCTTTTCATCTTCTGTAGCACCGTCTTTACCCTCTAGAACTAAAGGCATTGTATACCCATTAACTTTATTAGTAGCCTTATCTGTGTTTTCAGAAACTCCAAAAGAAAATAGCTTTTCAGTTAGAAAAACCAACTCTCCTTCTGTTCCGTCGTCATTTTTTGTGCCAATGTTAATTCTCTTGCTTGTCATTCCAGTATCGCCTATCTTTTGAATTTGAACTTTGCTAAATGTCATGTTGTTTACGTTATAGCCTTTTGCTGATCTTAGTTGTGTGTTTTCCATTTTGTTTTATTATATCCTGTTTCTTTTTTAGATTTGTTTTATTATAATTCAATTTTTTTTTTGTGACTAACTCACACTCTTCTTTTTGATCTTTTACGAGATCTTTTATGAGATCTTTTACGAGATAGTTTATGGGATCTTCTATGGGATCTTTTATGGGATCTTTTACGAGATCTTCTATATTTTCGAGATTTTTTTCTTCCATCATTATCATCTATTATTGTTCTCTCTGAATTTTCAGTAATCTGATCTATTTGAGATATAATAGGATAAAAATATTGACGAATAGATTCTGTGAATACTTTTGTTTTTGCTGCTAGCAATAACATCATTAAATATAGTAAAAAATATTTATATATATTTCACTATGAAAATGTTATTGGTGAAAAATATTCACTGTCTCCTCGAAAGGTGTATTCTCTAATATTTTAGAGAAA
>Ga0247843_1006089_pt1 | contig 16090 bp, 18 predicted proteins | sample LaCruzMarch2017__FD_192420 | JGI IMG/M metagenome (GOLD analysis project Ga0247843, IMG submission 192420) | Freshwater microbial communities from meromictic Lake La Cruz, Castile-La Mancha, Spain - LaCruzMarch2017_8m | ecosystem: Environmental > Aquatic > Freshwater > Lake | place: Spain... | reverse complement strand
GCAGGAAGCAGAAGCTAAGGCAGCTGCAGAACTAAAGGCAAAGCAGGAAGCAGAAGCTAAGGCAGCTGCAGAACTAAAGGCAAAGCAGGAAGCAGAAGCAAAGGCCGCGTTAGAGAAAGCCGCTGCGGAACTAAAAGCCAAACAAGAAGCAGAAGCAAAGGCCGCTCTAGCAGCGAAAAAGAAAATCACGATCACTTGTGTAAAAGGAAAACTGACAAAGAAAGTAACGGCAGTTAAACCCACATGCCCAAAGGGCTACAAGAAGAAGTAAGTGGGTTGCGAGGGGCTCGACCTAGAAAGTGCTCTGTGCAATAGTAGGCTCGATTTATGACTGAACGACAAGAATTTAACTTACTTCGAACTTATGATGATTTTGAGCTTCGTGAGTATCTGCCTTATGTCGTCGCAGAGGTAAAAGTTTCAGCCGAGTATTCAACTGCTTCAAGTAGCGCTTTTTCTTTGCTATTTAATTACATCTCATCAGGAAATAAGTCATCAGAGAAAATCGCGATGACCGCCCCAGTAATCGCTGCCCAAAAAGCTGATAGTTCAGAATCTGATGAATGGTATGTCTCGTTTGTAATGCCATCAGGTGCCACTTTTGGCCAATTGCCACATCCCAATGATTCACAAGTTAAATTACGTGAATTACCTAGCGAAACCTGCGTAGTCAAATCATTCCGTGGAAGAGCAACTGAAGAACTTTCAAAAAAGATTACTCAGGAACTTCGCGCAAGCGCTTCTAAAGCCAATATTGCACTGTCTAATGAAACGAGAATCTGTCGGTTTGATGCACCATTTAAACCGGGTTTATTTCATTACAACGAGATCGTGATTCCGACCTGCATCTAAGTGGGTTGTGAGGGACTCGAACCGCGACAAATTAAACGAATCCCCAACAGTGCCTTCTAGAGCAATTAAAGTTAACTTGGAATTAACCTAGAGATTCTTGAAAGTCAGTAATTGACCCCATAGATTTCAAACAACCAAATTGGTTCTTCCCAGATAGGTAAAACTATGGATCAACGTGAAATTAACGAGAAGCGTTACGAGATTGCTGCTTCACAAACCTCATCAGTCATGCTCGTCGGGCTTTTTTCAAACCTCGCAATTTTTGCGATAACAGCATTCGCGGATCTTTCTTCTGGAGCTCAAACTGACTGGAAAGTCATCGTGAGTATTGTCGAAGCATTTTTCTTGGTTTTCGCACTGGGCGTATTTGGAGATATTGCAGCATATGTAAAAGACATTCCTGCAAATGAAGACTCAACGTGGAACAGAAATGCGCGTAAAGCACCACCTGAGATTTTCATGGCGATTTCAGCTATAGGAATCATTGCTTTGTGGATCTTTCAGATTAGAGCAATAGGGGCTTAGCCATTTATTGAAAGGGGGCTGGGGCTAATTGCCTCAGCCCTTTTTAATTGGAAATCTTGTAAAACCAATCAAGAGTTGGCTTGAACTTAGATGCTTGCAGATGTGCCTTTTTCGAGCCTTCGACTGTGCGAATTTTTACTAAACCTGACCGAACGAGAATGTCTAAATGCTTTTCGATAGAAGCAGGAGTGAGCTTGCATTGCTTTGCTAGATCACTGAGAGTTTGTGAATCTTGAACTAACGCCTCGACTATACGGCGGCATTGCGGTGCAGCTAAAGCTTCAAGGTTGAGAGCAAATTGGATTTCTGTAGGCTTCATTGCTATCTCCGTAGTTACTCGGATTGACTTACATAAGTGGGTTGTGAGGGACTCGTTATCAAACCTTCAAGCCATTGCCTTTGACCCACTATGCAGATGTATCCGTTCTTGACTCATCTCCAATATTAGATATAGCCAGTGACAAATCAAAGGGGTTGTAGGGTAGCGAAGCCATTTTGGGAGGTGTGAGCAGAAATGACAGCTGATATTCCCACTTGGCTTGATCTCCCCATTAACCTTCTGGCATGAGAAAAAGTGTGATCGCCTTCCTAATCTCTTGCATTTTCATTCTTGGGCAACTCTTTAGTGCTGTTTCACCCGCTCACTCAGTCGAATTTGGGCAAGACGCATTAGGTGACCCGAATGCCATTGACGTTGGAGGCTCATCTGGTTTCTTGTATTCAGAAAGACTCGTATTTACTGCGGCACATGTAATTGTCGGAGTTGGCGAAACCACGCTTGAGGATAAAACGAAACGAATAGCTTATTGGGAGCGAGATGGCTATGTTTACGCGCCTGGAATTGGTGAACGAACCGGTCAAAAAAAATACAGAGTTAAGAAAGTTCTCATCAATCCTACTTATAAGCCGAGATCAGGAAATAATAATACTCGCATAGATGATTTTGCGATCTTGATCTTGGAAGAGAGCATCGCTATGAGAAATCAAGTTGTGGTCAGTAGTGAGTCGGATATCGCCGGATTTATCAGGGACAAAAATCCTGTTTACATGGTCGGCTACGGATTACAAAACCCATCACAAAGAACTCCACCTCAATTTGGAACCCTTAGTCCACGCAAAATGACAAGTTACTTAGTAAGCAATGAAGAATTGAGAGAGTTTTACAGGAACAATTCACAGAAGGTTACGCCAAATCAAACAATACTTGATTATGGTGTGCCCAACTCAGAGAAGTTTGGTTCTGTGTGCGACGGTGACTCAGGTGCTGGATTTTTTGTTGAGAAGGGAAATATTCGTTACTACCTTGGAGCAGTTGGTGGCCAGCAAGCGGGCATTCCAAACTGTCAAAATGCAACTTTGGCAACCTTCGGAATCGGTGGGGGAATGTCAGGAATCACTGCAACCAATAAGTTTTTACAACTGATTAAGGAGGCTGAATCTTTCGTTTCAGGTGAAAAACAAAAAGAAATTAGAAAAATTGAAGAAGAAAGACTTGCGGCAGATTTGAAGGCAAAACAGGAAGCAGAGGCTAAGGCTGCTGCAGATTTGAAGGCAAAACAGGAAGCAGAGGCTAAGGCTGCTGCAGATTTGAAGGCAAAACAGGATGCAGAAGCAAAGGCTGCTGCACTTAAGAAAACGACGATTACATGTTTGAAAGGTAAATTAACCAAGAAGGTAACGGCAGTTAAACCATTTTGCCCAAAGGGTTATAAGAAGAAGTGACCCACTGGCTAAATATCATTTGCACGCCTAGCCTCGTGCGGTTGGCCGAGAATTCACCTTCGAGTTTTTGACCTGTCTCAACGACGATTCTATAATTTGTAAGTGCTCAAACAAATAAATCTAAAAATTCTCGGTGCTTTCATTGCTTTGATGATTATTGCAAGTGGGACACCGGCAATTGCAATTTATGGCGGAACTTCGGCCACTGGCAACCCTATCGTTGTGGGTTTACTTCGTTCCCAAGATGCTATTAAATCAAATTGCACTGGCGGCCTAGTTGCTCCGCGGATCAAATTGACCTAGCCGTTCGGGCAGCAGGCTATTCCGTAATTCGTTAATCGGAGGCTTGAAATTCCTAGCTGCTGGCTCTTTTAGTTTGTTACCTTTTTCTGCGAAATAACCTTCGACGAAGATATTGCAGGCGTACGACTATTTTTGACTTTAAAGAAGCCTTGGCATCACCGTTAAAAATCGTTCTCTCAATGAAGGGTCGAGAATTCTTCACAACTTTATGGAAGTTTTCAATACTTAGATCATCAACTAGTGACTCAGATTTTGTGTAGGAATTGAACTCTGCTATCTGCGAACCGCCGCAAAATGGACAGCTGGCGCTGTTGTCGGAGACCTTTTTCTGACATTTCGGATTTAGACATAGTGCCACAAAGCGATGCTAATGAATTTGCCCTACAAAGTCTTTATTCAGATTAGCTGTTTTCCTGCTGGATTCGACCCAATTCTTTCATCTCTGTTCATCTCTTGTTCACCGCATTTCAAAAAAAGCGGAATACGCTTCACCTCAACTAGTGGATAGAGAGCTCACGTGACTCAAGAACACCTTCAAGGCTTCTCGGTATTGGACGATATTCGAGGGCAACTGCTAAAAGTCTCAGAAAAACTTCAGTATCTTTATAAAGGAAAGCTCTCACTTGAAACCGTTGAGCGATACGTATTCGAGTCATACGAACTCTTGGATGCAAAGAGTGATGTGAAAGTCTACCTACTACCCCTGGCAGAACGCTTTTCACGTGATCGCTTGAACGCTCTTATGAAATCACAGGAGCCATCTTCGTCAGGCACAGTCGATGTTCTCTTTGTCTGTGTCCACAACTCTGGTCGTTCTCAGATGGCCGCTGGATTCATGGCAAAACTGGGTGGAGATCGAGTCGTCGTTAGATCGGCCGGATCTGCACCAAAAGAGTCGATCTCTCTAGTTGTTATTGAAGCGATGGCCGAAGTGGGCATCGACATTACTCAGGAGTTCCCTAAGCCGCTCACGGATGAAGTTGTTAGAGCATCCGATGCCGTTATAACAATGGGTTGTGGAGACTCTTGCCCCGTTTATCCAGGCAAGCGTTACGAAGATTGGGTTCTCGATGATCCAGCCGGACAAGGAATTGACCCTGTTCGAGCCATCCGTGATGAGATCAAGGTTCGAGTCGAAAACCTTATCTCAGACCTACTGCCAAACAATTAAGTCTTAACCTGCTGCTAAGTTGCAGGTGCAAAGTCCTTTACTAACTAGCCTGCAAAGTGCATCATCTGGAAGTATTTAGGCTCCCGAAGCAACAGAGATGAAAAATAATTGCTTTCATACCTAAGTGGGTTGTGAGGGACTCGAACCCCCGACCCGGTGATTAAGAGTCACCTGCTCTACCAACTGAGCTAACAACCCGAGAAAGGGCAAACCCTTTAACGATTGGCAGACCCTATCAGCGAAATGGTCTACCTTGGAAATCCACCAAACGTGGCGAATTGTCGCTTAATTCAACTCTAAAGTGCTTCTTTACCTGTCTCGCCAGTGCGCACACGAACTACTGAATCAACGGTGGTAACCCAGACTTTTCCATCGCCGATTGCTCCGGTGTTGGCAGTCTTAACGATTAGATCAAGAATGCTTTCATAGTTCTCGTCATCAGAAAGCACTTCAATGCGGGCTTTGGCATTGAAATCAACGGTGTATTCAGCTCCGCGATAGATCTCTTTATGGCCCTTTTGACGGCCAAAGCCACGTACTTCAGAGACTGTCATGCCATGGACGCCAGCGATGTGTAGGGCATCTTTTATGTCATCGACTTTAGTTGGCTTAACGATTGCGGTAATCAGTTTCATTTCTTACTTTCTCTTCTCGTCTTTGAGATGGAAAAATTAGTGTTCGAGTTCCAGGTATCTTTTCCGCGAACGTTCAATTTCGGCTTGGGCTTCAGCTTGATCAACCCAGTTTCCGCCAGTAACGCTTTTACCTGGTTCTAGGGCTTTATAAACTTCAAAGAAGTGTTGAATTTCAGAGAGTTCGAATTCAGGTACATCAGTTATATCTTGTAATGATGACTTGCGAATATCGCCAGCTGCAACGCATAACAACTTATCGTCGCCACCAGCTTCATCAGTCATGTTAAACATTCCGATAGCACGCACTGAAACAACGCAGCCGGGAAATGTTGGTTCATCTAACATTACGAGTGCATCTAGCGGATCGCCATCAAGGGATAAAGTATTCTTAACGAAACCGTAGTCATATGGATAACGAGTAGATGTGAAGAGCATGCGATCTAAGCGAATTTCACCAGTTATGTGATCAACTTCGTACTTGTTGCGACTACCTGCTGGAATTTCAATGATGACGTCGAAGATCATTTGGTAACCCAGCTTTCTCTAGTCGATTAAGCCCAACAGTTGAGGGTTCTCAACTGCTAAGGAAATAGTGGGGTGAGCGACGGGGCTCGAACCCGCGACATCTCGGACCACAACCGAGTGCTCTACCAGCTGAGCTACGCCCACCATGTGAAGGAAATTCTACCTGTTAATTACTTGTACTTGCTTCGCCTTCTTGAGCCTGACTTGCAGGCAACGGAGCGCCAGCAATGAGGAAATTTGCGCGGTAGTGGGCCAGCTCGGCGATTGAATCTTGAATGTCACCAAGGGCGCGATGGTTGCCAGTCTTGGCAGGTGAGTTGAAATAAACCTTGGCATTCCAACGGCGAGCAAGTTCTTTAACTGAAGAAACATCGATGGTGCGATAGTGCAGATAGTCATTAAGGCGCGGCATATCGCGAGCGATGAAGGATCGATCTACGCTGACTGAATTTCCCGCCAACGGAGACTTTCCCGCGACAGTGCTGGCTGATTCGAGGTATTTGATGATTGCATCTTCGGCGGCCAAAACTGAGATGCCATTTGGAATCTCAGTGATCAGGCCAGAGTTGGTATGCATCTGGGTAACGAACTCATTCATGCCAGCAAGCTGCTCTGGGGTAGCCGCAATGACTAGATCGATGCCTTCTCCAATTACATTGAGTTCAGAATCGGTCACCAGGACCGCGATCTCGACCAGGACATCTTTTTCAAGGTCCAGACCGGTCATTTCGCAGTCGATCCAGATCAGATTTGGTTGCTCGTTGGCCATTGGGCAACCTTAAAGCAGGGCAGGGGACAAGCGGTAATTTCACCACTCGTTCATCTTGCGTTCACCTTTGATCTGCCTGTCCGAACCCACTTGATAGCAAGATTCGCAACGTGACTGACACTCAAATACCAGCCCGCAGAGAGCTTGTAACAAAGCCTCGACGCTCTGATCAATTCTTCCGATTTGTAGTAACTACCGGCGGAATGTCTTCCTTGATTATTCTCGGATTGATCTTTGCGTTTCTAGCTTATCGCGGTCTTGGTGTCCTTAGAGTTGAAGGATTTGGGTTTCTTACAAATTCTGATTGGTCGGTAGTTGAAGACGAGAATTCAAATATTGTTTCGCAAGATTATGGACTTGCTGCGATGCTCATCGGAACAATCCTTTCAGCAACTATTGCAGTTCTTGTAGGAGTTCCAATCGCTGTACTTAGTGCACTATTCCTAGAATTTTATGCCGGTCGCAAGATTCGTAACATCTTGATTGGCTTGATCGACTTAATGGCAGCATTCCCCTCAATTCTCTTCGGCCTTTGGGGCTTCTTGGTTTTAATGCCCAGTGCCGAATATTGGGCGAAGTTGCTTAACAAGTATTTCGGTTGGATTCCGGTATTTGATGTACCGGTTCCATTCTTTACTCGTTCACCTTTTATCGCAGGTCTAGTGCTCGCGATCATGATTATTCCGATCTGTACCTCAATTTCTCGAGAAGTATTTTCACAGACCCCGCTTGATCGTATTCAAGCCGCATACGCCCTTGGGGCAACTCGCTTTGCAATGATTAGAGCGGTAGTTCTCCCATTTGGCCGCGGTGGAATTGTTGGTGGCGCAATGCTTGGACTTGGCCGCGCAATGGGTGAAACTGTTGCGGTTTACACAGTTCTAAATGTTGTGTACCAAGTTAACTGGCAAGTTTTATTCGGCGCCGGTGGAAATATTGCGACTCTAATTATTCTTAAGTTCGGCGAAGCCGATCGCGAGGAAATTAATGCGCTAATGGCTGCCGGCCTAGTTCTCTTCTTGCTAACTCTGGTCGTTAACGGAGTTGCAAACATTCTGGTAAGCCGTCTCGGAAAGGTGGGACGTTAATTGTCTACTACAACGATAAAGCCCGGAAGACCTTGGGAGCCAACTGCTAAAGAGCGCAGTCAAAAAGGCCTGAATTTACTTATCGCCGTGGCACTCTCGTTAGTTCTACTATTCGTAACTGGTTTAAACGGCAAACTTGGTTGGGTTGCAGCTTTCTTCTTCTCATATGTTTCAGTTTCATTTATTGCTGAGTATCGTCGTGCCGGAAAACCAGCTGCGCAAGATAGTTTGTTGACCAGTATCTCTCGTTTTGCGATTTTCTTAGCAATAATTCCAATTGCCAGTATCTTGGCAACCGTTATTAGTAAAGGTTGGCGTGGGCTTCATTGGGGTCTCTTTACTCAAGACATGTCAGAGGCAACTGTTAACAGTCCGATTCAACAAGGTGGCATGCTGGCAGCAATTGTCGGAACCTTGATTATGGTTGGGCTCGCTTTGTTATTCACGCTTCCAATTGCTATTTTGACTGCGCTATACCTAACTGAAATTAAAGGTAAATTTGCCAGACCAATTCGTTTCTTAGTTCAGGCGATGTCAGGTGTTCCTTCAATCGTTGCTGGATTATTTATTCTCTCAAGTATCGTCTACCCGGTTACTGGAGAACGTTCGGGGCTAATGGGTGCATTAGCGCTTTCGATTTTGATGATTCCAACAGTGGCCCGAACAGCTGAAGAAGTATTGCTACTGATCCCAAATGATTTACGCGAAGCTGGATTAGCGTTAGGTGCTACCCAGTGGCGCACAGTTGCAATGGTGGTTGTGCCGGCAGTAAAGAGTGGTTTAGTAACTGCCATCATTCTTGGTGTTGCTCGCGTTATCGGTGAGACTGCGCCAATTCTTCTGGTTTCTGGTGGTGGAGATGCAACAAACGTCAATCCAGTTTCCGGACCAATGGGCTCTATTCCGTTCTATGTTTGGAATGCATTCTTATTAGGCGGAACCGAAGAATCCACCCAACGTACTTGGGCTGGCTTGCTTGTGCTGCTGCTTTGGGTGCTCATACTATTTACTATCGCTCGCTACATTTCCTCAAGATCACAGAAACGGTAGATGCCAAAATGACTAACAATGATGATTTGGCACAGAACGCAAATTTAGAACCTAATCCAGGAGAGAAGAAGGAAATGAAGACACAGACAACACCTCACTCACTTGCCGATGTTGCTTCTTCGCGCGAAGTTAAGCAGCCTGGCACCATGCCTCTAGGTTCTGGTCTTGAAGCACGTGGCGTGCATGCTTGGTTTGGCTCAAAGCATGCACTAAAAGATGTGACTCTTGATTTCGCTGCCGGAACTGTTACTGCACTGATCGGACCATCTGGTTGTGGTAAATCAACTTTCCTGCGCACTCTAAATCGCATGCATGAATTTATTCCAACCGCAGCTCTTGCTGGCGAAGTACTTTTGGGTGGAAAAGATATTTATGCCTCAGGAACTGATGTGACCAAGATTCGTCTTCGAATCGGAATGGTTTTTCAGAAGCCAAATCCATTTCCATCAATGACTATCGGGCAAAATGTTCTATCGGGTATCAAACTTGCGCAACTTAAGGTTTCTAATACTGATGATCTACTCGAAGAGTGCTTAACCCGTGCTGGCTTATGGGAAGAGGCTAAAGATCGCCTAAATGAGCATGCAAGTTCACTCTCTGGCGGACAGCAACAACGTTTATGTATTGCGCGATCGTTGGCAGTTCGTCCAGAAGTTTTGCTAATGGATGAGCCATGTTCAGCTCTTGATCCAGGTTCAACATTTCGTATCGAACAGACCATCTCTGAGCTTTCACAAACCATGACCATCGTGATTGTGACTCACAATATGCAGCAGGCAGCTCGAGTATCTGACTACTCAGCATTTATGCTCTCTGACGGTGGCCCAGGTGAATTAATTGAGGTGGCACCAACAACTGAGCTCTTCTCTCGACCAAGAGATAAGCGCACCGAGGATTACGTAACCGGCCGTTTCGGCTAAAAGCCGTACGACAGCTATTAGGCAGAGGTTCAACTGTTGTTCACCAAAATTTAGGCCTCTAGTCGATCCATTTGGATACTTTCCACACCTCACGCAAGGTGAGCCCAAATAGGGAAGTATCTGAAAGGTAGAGAATGAAACTCTCTAAGAAACTCGGAGTTATCGCACTGATCTCCGGTCTAATGATTAGCACAGCTCCATCAGCAATGGCAGTCGACTTAGTCGGCCAAGGAGCATCTTTCCCAGCTCTTTTAATTGAAGAATGTAAAGTAGTTTTCAGCAAGACAACAGGTCACTCACTTACATACGCACCAACTGGTTCAGGAACAGGCCGCGATGGTTCAGATAAGCAACTAGGACAGATTTGGTTCTCAGATACTGCTCACACAGGTTCAACTGCTCGCCCAACATTGATTCACATTCCAGCAGCAGCTGCACCAATTGCAATTCTGCATAACCTTCCAGCAAGAACTCAACTCTATTTATCTCCAGAAACAACTGCAAAGATTTTCGCTGGCACAATCACAAAGTGGAATGCTCCTGAAATCGTTAAGGATAATAATCGCACAGTAACAACAATTGTTTACAAGAAGGATAGCAAAGGCGATCTTGTTAAGGATAAGTCAGGAAAACCAGTAGTACTACGCAAGGCTTCAAAGAAGATTTCTTACACACTTCCAAACCAAGCAATCAAGGTAATTTACCGTGCAGACAAGTCAGGCACTTCAGGTAACTTCACAGCTTGGCTTTCAGGCGTTGCTCCAACACTTTGGAACAAGCCAAAGAACGATACGTTCGTAACTGCATTCCCAGGAAACATCAATGATGCTGGCAATATCGGTCGCATTGTTGGTGCAAACTACTCACCTGGTGTTTCACAACTAGCTGCAGCTACAAAGTATTCAATTACATTCGCCGAAGTTTCATACGGAACTAAGTACGGTCTAAAGTCAGCTGCAATCGGAAATGCTTCAGGTAACTTTGCTCTTCCAACTGGCGATGCAACAGCTGCCTTCCTTGGTTCAGCAACAGTTGACTCAAAGGGTATTTTCAGTTTCGACTACACCACCAAAGAAGCCGGTGCTTACACTCTAGGCATCATCACCTACATGCTTGGTGATACAGACTATAAGGATAAGGCGGCTCTTCCAGCAATTAAGGCTTGGGCTAACCTCATCACATCTCCAGCATGTACTGATCTAGCGCCAGACTTCATCGAAATCACTGGCACTCTGAAGAAGTATTCAGATGCTGCGATCGCAAAGCTAGGTTAATAAATCTAAAACACCTCCTCTAGGGTGAACGAAGGGCCGGCACAATGTGCCGGCCCTTCGTCTTTCTAATTCTCTCGGGACTTATTGCAATAAAGAAAATGCGCGCCTGGCAGGAATCGAACCTGCGACAACCCGCTTAGAAGGCGGGTGCTCTATCCGACTGAGCTACAGGCGCATTTAATCTCACTTGTTACCTGTCAGAGTCTACCGAAGTTAAACGATAGGGTTTCGTCTTATGGCTGAGTTCATTTATACGATGAAAAAGGCGCGTAAAGCGCATGGCGAGAAGGTAATTCTCGACGACGTTACCTTGATGTTTTATCCCGGCGCTAAGATCGGTGTGGTTGGTCCAAACGGTGCTGGTAAGTCAACCGTGCTACAAATCATGGCCGGCCTTCAGCAGCCTTCTAATGGCGAGGCATACCTAACTCCTGGCTTCACTGTTGGCATCTTGCTACAGGAGCCAATTCTCGATGAAACCAAAAACGTTATCGATAACGTTAAAGAGGGCGTGGCCGAGACTGTTTCAATGCTTAAGCGTTTTGATGAAATCTCCGAAGAGATGGCCAGCCCTGATGCTGACTATGACAAGTTATTAGCCGAAATGGGCGATCTACAAGAGAAGCTAGATCACCGAAATGCTTGGGAACTTGATTCGCAGTTAGAGCAAGCGATGGATGCACTTCGTTGCCCACCTGCCGATGCCGATGTTTCTGTTCTATCTGGTGGTGAGAAGCGTCGCGTGGCACTTTGTAAGTTGTTATTACAAGCCCCCGATTTATTGCTTCTCGATGAGCCTACTAACCACTTAGATGCCGAGTCAGTACTTTGGCTAGAACAACATTTAAATAAGTATCCTGGCGCAGTTGTGGCGATTACGCACGATAGGTATTTCCTCGACAACGTGGCTGAGTGGATTCTCGAACTCGATCGCGGTCGTGCTTATCCATACGAAGGTAACTATTCAACTTACTTAGAAACAAAAGCAACACGTCTAAAGATTGAAGGCCAGAAAGATGCCAAGCGCGCAAAGCGTTTGACTGAAGAACTCGAATGGGTTCGCATGAATGCAAAGGGCCGTCAAGTTAAATCTAAAGCACGTCTAGCTCGCTATGAAGAGATGGCAGCTGAAGCTGACAAGATGCGCAAGTTGGACTTTGAAGAGATACAGATTCCACCTGGCCCGCGTCTTGGCAACATTGTGATTGAAGTTAATAACTTATCTAAGGGCTTTGGCGATCGTCTGCTAATTGATGATCTCTCATTTACTTTGCCGCGTAACGGCATCGTCGGAATCATTGGCCCTAACGGTGCTGGAAAAACCACGCTATTTAAGACTTTAATCGGCATGGAACAACCTGATTCTGGGTCAGTAAAAGTCGGCGAGACGGTAAAGATTTCTTACGTTGATCAGTCACGTGGTGGCATTGACCCAAAGAAATCACTGTGGGAAGTTGTTTCTGATGGTCTTGATTACATCAAAGTTGGAAACGTTGAAATGCCTTCTCGTGCTTATGTTTCAGCTTTTGGTTTCAAGGGCCCAGATCAACAAAAGCCGGCTGGGGTGCTCTCCGGTGGTGAACGAAATCGTTTGAATTTAGCGCTCACGCTAAAAGCTGGTGGAAACTTGCTACTTCTCGATGAGCCAACGAACGACTTAGATGTTGAAACACTTGGTTCACTCGAAAACGCGCTTCTGGAATTTCCTGGTTGCGCTGTGGTCATCTCGCACGATCGTTGGTTCCTAGACCGCGTTGCAACACACATCTTGGCTTACGAAGGCGAATCAAAGTGGTTCTGGTTTGAAGGAAACTTCGAATCATACGAAGAGAATAAAATCTCGCGTCTTGGCGCCGATGCATCTCGCCCACATCGCGCTACCTATCGAAAGTTAACTCGATAATGCGCCACCTAACTAAAGCTCATGTGCGCTGGGATGATCTCGATGGTTTTGGCCATGTTAACAACGCAACTTATTTAACTTACATTCAAGAGGCACGTGCCGACTTCACTTGGTACTCACGCAAATCAGTCGGGCTAGAACCAATGTTGGCCGACATGGTTGTGGGTCGCGCCGAAGTTGATTTCATTGAACCGATCTACGAAGGCGGCTTTGATTTAGATGTTGCCATTTGGGTAGCCAAGATCGGAAACTCCTCATTTGAGTTAGCTTATGAATTAAGTAGTCCAAATGGTTTGCATGCTCGTGGACGCACAGTTCAGGTAGCGGTATCCATGGAAACCAAGAAATCACGGCCGCTAAATCAAGAAGAACGTGACTTTTTAACTGGTTACCTAGAGGCTTAAGACATGCAATTAGCACCACGTTCTGAGCGTCTTTGGTGGCGCGATGCGGTTACTTATCAAATTTATATTCGCTCATTCGCCGATAGCAATGGCGATGGCATTGGTGACATCAACGGAATTCGTTCGCGTCTGCCTTACTTAAAAGAACTTGGCATAGATGCAATTTGGATTACTCCTTGGTTTCCTTCCCCGCAGAAAGATCATGGTTACGACGTAGCCAATTACTTTGACATCGAACCTGATTACGGCACGTTAGCTGATGCCAAAGCGCTTATTGCTGAAGCACATGCATTCGGTATCCGAATACTGCTCGACATTGTGCCTAACCACTGCAGCGATCAACACGAATGGTTTCAGGCAGCGCTTAAGGCAGCACCTGGCAGCAAAGAGCGCGAGCGCTTTCATTTCCTTGATGGCAAAGGTAAGAACGGTGAACTACCACCTAATAACTGGCCTTCAGTTTTTGGCGGGGTCGCTTGGCAACGAGTTATCGAAGCTGACGGCAAGCCAGGGCAGTGGTACTTACATTTATTTGCTACCGAACAACCAGATTTCAATTGGGAAAATGCCGAAGTTCGCGAACACTTCGAAAACATTTTAAAGTTCTGGCTTGATCTCGGAATTGATGGTTTCCGTATCGATGTGGCACACGCCATGATTAAAGCCGAAGGTTTGCCAGACATTGTTGAACCAGAAAAAGGCAATGAGATGTTGTCGGCAACGCAACATCCATTCTGGGATCAAGAAGGTGTACATGACATTCACCGATCTTGGCGCAAAATTCTTGATTCATACCCTGGCGATCGCATGGCAGTTGCTGAGGCTTGGGTAAGTCCAGCAACTCGCATTGCGCGTTATTTACGCCCTGATGAATTAGCTAATTCATTTAACTTTGATTTCTTAATCACGCTTTGGGATTCCGCTGAAATTAAGGGACGCATTGTTACTTCGATGGCCGCAATGGCCGAAGTCGGTGCGCCTTCATCTTGGGTATTTAATAATCACGATTTAGTTCGCTCGGTTGATCGCTTTGATCTAGGTCTGTTAAACGTAGATAAATCAACGTTGCACCGCCAAGGCGATGCGAAGAAATTTAATTTAGAACGCGGAACTCGTCGCGCACGGGCTGGCGCAATGTTGATGCTCGCTCTGCCAGGTGGTGCCTATGTTTACCAAGGCGAAGAGTTAGCGTTGCCTGAAGTTCGCGACATTCCCGAAGATCGCTTAACTGACCCACGTTGGGTAATGAGTGGCAAAGTCGATCGTGGTCGCGATGGATGTCGCGTGCCGCTACCGTGGCATCACGAACCAATTGGCGCATTTGGTTTTTCGGCGAATGAAAATTTAAAGCCAGTTGAAGCTTGGTTGCCGCAGAGTCCTTGGTGGGGCAAGTTTGCAGCTAGCCAACAAGATGGAAAACCTGATTCCACGCTGACTATGTACCGCAAAGCACTTGCGATACGTAAGGCTGAAGCTGGTTTAGGCGATGGCCCAATGACTTGGCTTGATGTTAACGATGAAGTAATTGCATTTACTAGACCAGGTGGCTTTGCTTGTTACGTTAATTTCGGTGCAGCATTAGAACTTCCAGTAGGGGCTCAAGTATTACTTTCTAGCGGTCCGTTAGATGGCAATAGACTGCCAACTGATACTGCAGTCTGGTTGCGAGTTAATTGAGTTTCTACGATGAAGTTGGCGGCGAAGTATTTTTCGCCGATTTAATTTCGCAGTTCTACGCCCACGTTGCAACTGATCCAATTTTGCGACCAATGTATCCAGATTCGGATATGAAGGGTGCCGCCGAACGCTTACAGAAGTTTCTAGAACAATACTGGGGCGGTCCAACTACTTATTCTGACGAACGTGGGCATCCACGTTTGCGAATGCGCCATGCAGGTTTTCACATTGACCGAGCGGCACACGATGCTTGGATCAACGCGATGCGCAAAGCAGTTGATGGTGTTGAGATTGAAGCAGCGCACAAAGAAACCTTGTGGGGCTACCTTGAAATGGCAGCTGCTGGTTTAGTTAATCAAGCAGATTGACTTGAGTTTCCAACTTTCAGAATTTCACCATTTCGCAAGTACCAAAGCGTGCCGTTGCTATCGCGCACAGTTGTAATTCGTAGACCAACTTTTTCAACCACACCTTTAATTTCTAGAACTTCAACGGTATCGCCAACGCCATATTGATCTTCAACTAACATGAAAATTCCAGAGAGCACATCGCGCACAATTGTTTGAGCACCTAAACCGAGCGCCACGCCAATTACACCAGCTGAAGCGATTACCGGGCCTAGATTAAATCCAAATTCACCAAGCACCATGGCAAAAGCAATCAGCCAGATAACTGAATTCAAGGTGCTACTTAGAACCGTGCCCGTTGTCCTGGCGCGCTCTTTCTGGCGATTTCCGACACCCTTAAGGCCAGGGCGCAGATCGGCAGTAGCCAAACGGTTCATTGCGCGGGTGATAGCCCGCTTGCCAAAGAATTGGATCGCGATCGCAGCTAGTAAAACCAGCAGAATTCGAAATGGGGCGCCGCTAAACCAGTCGAGGGCTTCTTTCACTGTGAAGTTCATAGTGATGCCGACTCTAACGAATTCTTAACCCAAAAGGCGCTAGAAATCCGCTCTTTCGTAGAACTTTTGAGGCAAGATATGGCAATCGGCGCGAGCCACGCGCTTCGATCGGGGAGCGATCATGTCGCGAACACTAATTCTAAACGCTACCTACGAACCGTTAGGTGTTGTGTCAGATCGACGCGCGCTCATTTTAGTTTTGAATCAACGTGCAACTATGGTCGAAGATTCTGGCGTTGTTCTACATTATGCAACCGGCCAAGTTTCACTGCCATCAGTTATTAGATTAAATAAATTTGTGCGCATTCCATATCGTCACGCGGTTCCACTTTCCCGGCGCGCAATCTTCGCCCGCGATGGTGGTCGTT
>Ga0247843_1006087_pt1 | contig 16096 bp, 21 predicted proteins | sample LaCruzMarch2017__FD_192420 | JGI IMG/M metagenome (GOLD analysis project Ga0247843, IMG submission 192420) | Freshwater microbial communities from meromictic Lake La Cruz, Castile-La Mancha, Spain - LaCruzMarch2017_8m | ecosystem: Environmental > Aquatic > Freshwater > Lake | place: Spain... | reverse complement strand
TCCGCAAGGCGGCCTGATTCAAGTCTGAAAAAACCATCGAAAAATCGTAAAAAAACAAGTTTAAGAGAGTCCACGCCCAAAAATAGGGTTTTGCGAGCCGAAAAAAGCCCAGATTAAGAAAAAGTGCATTTTTCCGTGCTGATGTGAAAAAATTGTGGAGTGGAAAAAATCACCACCTGCAAAATCGAGGACTTTCCGGACAGGCTCTATTTATAACGGCACCGAGAAAGGTATCGAATCTGTAACGGTAAAGGTGACTGTTTACGAAAAAGAGGATAACGAATTATTTGATCGAACCTTTAGGCTTACATCTTCTTCGGGAAAAGCATTATCATCAGCAGAATATATTGCTGATTGTGGTTTTACGCTTAATGATGGGCAGTCAATCAAATGGTATATAGTTTCAGCAAATTTTAAATGATTACGCTTGTATTAAAACACTTGAGAAATTCTGGGTATGCACTTGACTCAACCGACCACAATCCGTCGTGTTTCTGAGATGATTTTATAGGGAACCGGATCGATATGAGTAGCCTGCTGGGCTAAGCGCAGGAACAATTTGCCGCGAGATGCCGATTTTCGCCTTTTGAATCGGAATACGAACTCATTGAGGTAATCTTCCAAATATTTGTGCGGCACTCCGCCCTGCAAAGTTCCCAACATCCATCTTTTGAAAAGCGAAATCGCCAAATGCGCCCCGGAAAGCAAGACCTTGCCTTTTTCCTGCTTCTTTTGAACTTTTCTATCATGCTTGTATCCTGACATTTCTCTATATGAATTAAGTCCATCTATGCAAACCGTGCTTACCTCTTCAATTCTCTCCTGAATGAATTTGTGCAGGGACTTACGGTCAAAACTCGGATTTTTTTGCATTCGAATTCGCCCAATCCCTTTTCCTGAAACCTCCGCTGCAATGACGAGAAATGCTTTGCTTACGATCTGGCGCCCAGTGGCTACGCCAGTTTCCGCTGCTCCCCAGTAGGTTTCATCGACTTCGACAATGCCTTGCAACCTCTCTCGATGTGGTCGAACCATGGCCCTTCGCAGTTTGTGCAACATCAGCCAAGCGCTGCGGTAGCTCCGCAGCCCTAATATCCGCTGCAAACCCAATGCGCTCATGCCATTCTTCTGACTGCAAATATGCCACATGGCTCGAAACCAGGTTTGAATCGGTAGGTGAGTGTCTTGAAAAACAGTCCCCGCAAGAATCGAGACTTGCTTTCGACATTGGCCACAGAGCCAAAGCCCCCGAGACATTCTCCAAGCCTCTGCACTCCCGCAATGTGGACAAACAAAACCAGCGGTGGCCATCGTAAAGCCTCAAGATATTTGAAACACGCTTCTTCCCCCGAAAATCTTTTCTCAAACTCAAAGAGCGTTCTTGGGTAATCCTCCTCGGCCACATGCGTCATCTACAGGTTGTAGGAGGTTGAGTCAAGTGCATACCCAGAAGGCTCATTGAGCATTGATGATATCCAGAATTTTCTAAAGCAAAAACAAATCAATTCATTACGCGATGGCAATTTGCTCATATTGAATATTGGGAAAATTAAAAAAATCTTCTCTGGAGGAGTATATGTCGATATTTACGATAAAGTCATTATTCGTAAATCAGTTGTATTTACAGCTGCCATCTCCATAAAGAAAGGACTCTCCGTAAAGAAAAAATGGAAGGTTCTAAATGAAATTGTTGGATTCCACTTTGGTCCAGTGCGTGCTTATTTGAAAGAGGATATCAATCAATTAACATTTGAATATTTCTTAAATCATGATGATAATATTGATTGAAATCTTTTGTTACACAACGCTCATAAACTTTTAACAATCGGATTGTAAAATACTTAAAACAGTTTTTAATTTAAAACTTTGTAATAAAAAAAGATTAGCTTTAAAATACATGCTTGATAAGTTGCCATATTTCGCCTACACAGCAGTCCTGAAAGTGTAAGAAAATAGTCTGAAAGTTATACAAAGATTAGAATTCATTGCGTCCTTCGTAATTTAGCTCTGAATCGGGGGTGAGTACTATACCTGAGAAAGGCTTGAGTTCTTGCTTGAGGGCCTCTTTCACAATGTCCTCGACCAGATTTCGGGAGTTGTAACGCCGAGGGCGACTGCGCCCTTTAAAAATGAGGCTGATCGTCTTTTCAGTTCTTGAAACCACAGTATGACCGGCAAGTGTGACAAGTGAAGGAAGGCTGTCAACAGTCACAGGTCCTTTGGCGAATTGCGCCAGTTCGGCTGCAAGAGGTTTTGAAGCATATTTGGCGTGCCTGAGCTGACTGGCTGATTTTAGATGCAGTTGTGGTCTCATGGAGTTCAGGAAGTTAACGATTTTCTCGTCGCAGAGATCAAACTCTACAAAAATGTGCGTTGACCCACTGAACCTGCTCCAAAGGCTTGAAGCTGGTGGAGTGGTTCGAGTGCGTGCAGCAAGAAGCAGGTGCATGTCGGCTCGACCCGTGACTGTGTCCATGTGCCATGCCGTCCGACAAGCGGTGTTTAGAGCCACCATCCGGACAATAGCTGACTCAATAATTCTCCTCTCGCTCTCGTCCAACCAGACGCCTTTGGGAGAGCTATAGACGATTTCCTCGAACAATCGGTGCCCCGGGCGACCGCGACGCCCGTTGTGTGAATCTTGATATAATGCATTGATTAGCAATACCTCATGGATAAAATCATTGGATGAATTTCCGCATCGATAATTTCGCGCGCATAGTATTTCCTTAACCTTGTGGTTCCGGTGTTTTCGGTCCTCTAAGTAAGCAACCCGTTTCGCAAGGTGATTTCGCGAGGAGGCCCTTCGGGTGGAGTGTCTGATGAGTTTAATCATAGTAGCGGCTCCAGCAGTTTGATGGCAATACCGAAGGCCGCGGCTGTGGCTTTGTCGCAGTGCTTTCGTTTTGCGATTTCGATGAAATTTTCCAGATTTTCGCGGTCCTGCGATCTGAGGTCACCGGCAAGCGGAGTAAGTTTGCAGACGCGCGCTCGCAGCCTACTAAGTTCATCTGCTTCAAACAGGATTTTTTCTTTAATCTCCTTACTTTCAGATGGATCACATGACAGAGGCGGGAAATCGAGTGCTGCTGAAATGTCTTCGTGGAAAATCTCGATCTCTGCGAGAATCTGCGAGATTCGGTTCCATTCTTCCGTGTCGGGCAATCGGAACTGCGCCCGGCGGCTCGCCTCGACCTGACGATCCATGTTTTCGAGGGCAACCGACACAAGCTTCCCTCGCCCAAGGTGGGGATAACTTTTTTGACAGGAACGCAGGGCTTTAAAACCTGATTCCGTAAGACTAAATGAGCGCGGTTTCCGTATCATTGCGAAACCTCCCTTGGTGACCTTCTCTTCAAACATCTCTCGCAGGCGAGCAGCAGGTCTTCGAGACGAATGCGAGAGCGAATATTCGCGGAAAGATGTTTCTTGAGAGTATTTTGGTTCAGATAATCGAAGCGGAATTCCGATTCGATTACAACCTTGATGAAATGGCTCGACTCAGTCGATTCCTCGGATTCTTTTTTACGGGATAAGACCGAGCGGCGCATCGAGGCAACTAATTCGGCGTCGCTAATTTTATTTTTAAGTATTTCTGAAACTTGGTTCTTCCATTCGGTGGACTTCACGAACCTTTCCGGAATCTGGGACATCAATTGATCAGGTAATTGAACCTGAAGAATCAGCGTATTTTTGGATGAATGAGTAGTATTCATACAGTTGGCTGATAAATTTCTTCGAATTTGTCAAGTCCCAATAAGTAAAAATCAAAAACAGAAACCCCCGCCTTTCGGCGGGGGCTTTAGACTTAGAGCTTAGGCGCTGGTTTCGATGTTTTTTTTCGTCCGAATGCCACGGGCACTAAATATGGCATCCGACATCGAGGAGATGTAGCAACCGTAAAAAGAAACCGCATCACCCGCCCTCCGACGGGAGAGCGCGACTATAGCCCCTTTCGCATGGGTGACCACAGTCGCTAGTCCCTTCTCCCCCTTCAAGTGCGCGATTGCGTAGAAGTTATTGTGCTTGTTCAGGTTGATTTTGACATCGGAAACGAGGTTGCCGCTGATGTTGTAGATTTTCGCTTTTGTGGCCATAGAATGCAGAATGGGGTTGAAAAAACGGCAATCCGAATTTTTGGGGTTTGTCAGGATTTTTGTTCCGATCCGCGGCGCTTGCCTCGGTTGTTTCTTTTCCCGTGCCGAATCTTTCTTGCCAATCCACTGGGCTCTCAAGGTGGGCACCGCCCTTGGCGACAGCCAAGGGCGAGGCCGCAATACGATTTGATTAAAAAATTAATCTATAATTTTAAAATGAGAATATTTATAAAAAATTTTAATCAAAAAAATCGTCTTCCACTTCGCTCTCTACGATTCCAAAATAGAATATCTGATCTTGCTGAATATACACATAAACTTCGGGGGGTTCGTAGTGAATACGGCCTCTGATATCCTTGACTCCGAGTTTTATAAATTTATTAAGAGTTATTGCTTTAGAGATTTCTTCCACCCCGTCAGTATTCTCTTCGATTAGCTCCAGCAATTCATCTACGGACTTCTGGCTGTTTTCTGGGTTAACTTTTTGTTGTTGGAATTCATACTCGCCAAAAGAGCAGTAACTCTTTATAATTTTTGATTCTGTATAAACTTTCATAATTTATTTAATTAGATTAATATGAATTTTTCTGTATTTTGATTGGTCAGCCGCTTGAAGCATTCTGGGAATTCCCGCACAGCAAATCCGTCAGGCCATTCCGACCACTCGCCGCCGTGCTTATCTTTGAGGGTGAGTTCTTTTCCTCGGTAAAACGGCTTCCGACCAAGCTGCTTCATAAAAAAAGCCACGCCGTTTTCTCGACAATGATTTCTAAGTTCCTCAGCCCACTCCAACTGGAACAGCTTAACATTTTGATATTTGCCGGACTCGCCTCCAACTATCACCCAGTCGATTCCAGTCAAATCCAATTCCTCCGCTGGGATTCTTTCCCAGAGGGGTTCGATTGAGAGGCCGCGCGAGCTAGCTTTTACGGTTCGCAGCTCGTCAACTCGATAGAGTGTTTCCCTTGAGGTAATTGTGGTAATTGCACAGATGTTTTGAGGTAGCCCTTCGAGCTTCATCGCAAAAGCGGCCATGTTCTTCGGTCTTTTCGAAAGCCATAGCCACATCTTACGACTCCCCTCCGAACTTACGATCGCTGGAATCGTGTCTTCTAATAGGAATTCGAAGTCGGTGACCCTTGATAAAGCATCACCCATATCACTCAAAAAAATAAGATGGGGTTGGCCGTCCAACCACGGCGAGTCGGTCTTCTTGGGGGGGGTTGACTGAGCCATCTTAAGCACTCTTCCAGGAAAACGCGTTATACTCTCAAATGTAGGAGCATAACCTTTGTTTGCGTGACGAGTTGGATTGACGATGGAGAAGGCTTTGCTGAGGTGAAGTCTTGCAGCATAGCATTTTACCATTTCCTCAATAATGTTTTGAGCCAATTGACCGAGTGTGGCCGAGTATGTTTCGCTTAAAAAGCGATTTAAATGCATTCTAACGTGGTAAATATTCGTAGTAGTTAATTCTAGGAATTGATCGGGTAGATTCGCTCCAAGTTTATGAATTATCTGCCGCAAAATTTCAGCGACCAGTCCGGCTCTCCAACTTTTCTCTATCTCTGAGAGTTCCCGGTCCAATCGGGTGATAATTTTGCCTGGGGGTGGGTAAATTTCACAACCTAGACAACCCATACAGGGATTGACGGTTGAGTGACACCATTGAATACTAGTATTTATTGCCATATGGTAATTTTTTTATTGTTAGTTATTTATGATTATGTATTTGTTGGTTTCTAGTGTATTTTGATAAATACGGTTCCATCCAATATCAACATAAGGCAAATAACTTATAGGGCTATAAACCCAATTAACTTTTCGAATATTGGATTTTAGTTTCTTGCCATTTATCGTTGTTTTGTTTTTTCCTTTTTCTTTTTTCATGTTTTTCTTTCTTTTTTTTTTACATTCTTCAGACCTAACCTTCCACTTGGAGAAGGACCTACTATTTTTGAATGCGTTTTTATATATCCCGCAGCACCTCAAAAAAAGCAAGAGTCAGAATTACAATAAAAAGCATAGGGACCCCCGCGTCCGGGAGCCCCTACCTTCGCCCCAGCTACTAACCAAGCTAAGGAATAGTTTCTCTAAATCATCTAATTACAAATTCGGTAACTCAATATTCTCTAGTTTATTTCGAATTGTTTTTATCGCAGGTGCCAGCCTCATATGGATGGCTTGGCGGCTCACGCCGAGTTCACGGGCCATTTCTGACATGGGACACGAGCGTTCAAGGATTTCCGTAATTAGGTCGGCGGTCTTGCTTCCGATTTCCGTTCGGCTTGCTTCCACGGCCCGACGAGCCATGTCCATTTTCAGGTCCTGGGGAAGGTCCGTCAGGGAAATATTGCTCGGGTGCTGGACCAGCACATCCGGAAGATCGGTCATGAATACCAGATTTTCTTTCATTGCCTTGAGGGTGCGTTTTTTCGCTATTGATACGACCGCATTGATTGTGCGTTCGATTTGTTGTGTAATCGCCGAGCGGCGTTTCGAGGTGAGTGCATTTTGTAGCTTCTTATTCCCAGTGATGTATTTGTCGAATAGGCAGTTCGCAATCGACTCAACTTCGTCGATGCGTTGCCGGAGGAGCCCCCGGCACCGATTAACGCGTTTGCGAATCTCCCCGAAAACCGCTCTGGCAAAGGCTTCTGGGTCGTTGGCCCGCGCTAGGTAGAGCTTCGCGAGGTTTGGTGCCGTGGAGCGTGGAGCGGGGTTTAGAGGTTTCCTCTTTCCCGTCTCCCAGCTTGTGATGATAGCGAAGATGCTGTTTGAGTCTGGGTCCCGCTCTAGGGATAGAGACCATTTTAGTGTAGTTTTTTTAGTGTTTGTGCATTGGGAGTTTTTCATTGCAAACAAAGGCACTGTCCAAGCTGCCGGGACCGACAGGGAACCGGCACAGGGATCACTTACAGACTGGTGAGTTCACAGCCGCCCTCCAAAAAAAGTCACTTAACAGTTCGGCTCGGGAGGCGTGGGGGTAGGTGAAATGAACACAACCCTGAACAGCGATAATACCCGCACGCTTCTGGAGTTGCTCGGCGAGCAACTCGGGGAGCGGCTCTGCGAACCCACATCAATCCAAGAGGAAACGGCGCTTGGTAGAATCCACCTGAAGCTCCACGCCGTTTCAAGCGAGCTTCAACGCGTTGAGGGCCGTGACAATGAGCGGATCCTGGACGCTGTGATCGAAATCGCGGCGATCGCGATTGAGTTCGCTGCAAACTCCCTTCTACCCGAGATCCAGGGCGAGGAGGTCGGCCGATGATTGGCACCGGACGCTGGACGCGTCAGGAGACCGATCTCGCTCTCCGGTTGCTCGGCCAGGGATTCCCGGCTCGGGAAATCTCGCGCATGACCGGGCGGACCGAGACGGCCGTTCGCCTCAAACTCCTGGCCCTTGGATATTCCTCGAGCCAGCGGGATCGCGGCGACGACGAGGAAACGGAGATCGAAAGCGAACTGCGCGATGTTCCCCTTGAGGATTGCCCAGAATCTGAGGCGGGGGGAGACGACCTGCAACTTCTGGCCGCACGCAAGCTGGAGGTCGAGGAACTGCGGCGCTCGGAGCGGATGCGGGTCAACGGCGCGAAGGACCAGATCCTCGAGCAGCGGATCGTGGAAGCGTTCACCGAGCAGTTGCGGGATTTCCAGCCCGCGCTCTCGATCCTTCCTCCTCCACCGGCGGCGGCCCCGGGAACCGCTCTCACAGCGGTTATGGTGGTTTCCGACGCGCACATCGGGCAGGTCGTGGACCCCGATGAAATCGAGCATCTCGGAGGCTACAACCCAGCGGTTGCGATGGCTCGAATCCGGTTGCTCGAGGAAAAGACGATAGCGATTTTGCGGGGCAAGCCCTCGCTGGAGCGCCTACTGGTCTTGTTTGGCGGGGACATTGTCCACGGCAACCTCGGCCACAGTCTCGAGGAGGAGGTTTCGCCGATCGCCGCGCAGGTCGATCTCGCGCTCAATGTCTTTTTCCAGTTCCTCACAGGACTCGCGCAGGTGGTTCCGCAAATCGAGGTCCATGGAGTTGTCGGCAACCACGGCCGGTGGCCGGGGAGCCGCAAGATGCCTTCGTCCGTGAGGTATTCCAATCTCGACGGCATCTTTTACGGGTCGCTCGCAAGCGCGCTGCGATTTTCCAAAATCCCGAACATCTCGTTCGAGGAGCGCTTGAGCTCCAGACGACTGATTGAGGTCGGCGGGACGACAATCCAACTCCAGCACGGTGACGAGGTTCGGGGTGGGGGATTTTGCACCGGAGGAATGAACCGCGAGGTGACCAATTCCTCGCTTCGAAACCTGCAGGTTGGCCGACGGGCGCCGACCTACTTTGTCATGGGCGACAAGCACTCGAGCGCGTCCCTGCCCTACGGGCGGGGCGCGTTCATTGTCAACGGGAGCTTTGTCGGAGCCGATCCCTTCGGGCTCAACTTCGTTCCGAGCCCGCCATCCCAGACCTTGTTTTTCCTCCATCCCGAGGAGGGGAAGACCGAAACGCACGAGATTCGACTCGATGCGGCCCGGGTCGCGAACCCGCTTCCCTACGAGCTCAAGCCTTCGCTTCAGAAACTCATCGAAAAATATCTATGACAACACCCAACCCCACCGACCGGTTCGAGGAATACTGGCGCCTGAGCGCGCCGGAACTCGAGCGACACATTGAATTCCTGGGCGAACTCGTCCGGCTGAAATCCAAATTCGAGCCCGGGCCGATGCCGCAGAATATCGCCCCCTCTGCCATCGCGAGACTACCGCTCAACGAGCGTCTTCCCGCTCCGCTTGCGAGGCGCGCCCCGATGAGGCCGCCCAAGCCCGGATCGCTCCGAGCGGCGGTCCATCAAGTTCTCCGGCGCTCAACCGGTGCGATGCGGCGCTCGGCCGTGATCGCCGCCGTGGCCTCGGCCCGTGGAGCAGCAACAGACGAGAAGTTGATCGCGAAAGTCGGCGACATCCTCAACAACCCGCATGACGAGGTGATCCGACGGGTCGGCCATGGAGTGTTCACGATTGAAAAGGAGGCCCGATGACCAATCCCGGCTGCGAGGTGCCCCCGAACGGACGGAGCGACCGGTTGGTCGTTCTCTCGGGACAGATCGATTTCGAGAGCACGCTGCCTGTGATTTCAAAAATCCTTTCGCTCGCAAACGAGGGCGGCGACCCGATCGTGCTCCAAATCACAAGCCCTGGCGGATGTCTCGCTGCGGGCTTCGCGCTGATCGACACCATGAACCATGTGGCCGCGCCGGTTTTCACCGTCGCGGTCGGGTCGGCTGCGAGCATGGGAGCGCTCCTCCTACTCAACGGCCGTCTCGGATACCGCTACGCGCTGCCTCACACCCGCATCCTCCTGCACCACTCGCGGGGCGGGGCCTCGGGCAAGCTCGAGGAAATCTCCTCGGCCGTCTCGATGCACCGTCAAGTCGACCGCGATGTCCAGGACCTCATCCTCTCCCGCACAAAAATCCCCAAGCGCCAACTCCGTTCGCTTCTCGGCAAAGAAAAATTCCTCTCGGCCCCCGAGGCCCTCGAACTCGGACTGATCGACCACATTCTATGAAATCAAAAAAACCACCCATCGAAATCCTGAAGGAAAAACTCAACGAACACCGCATCTGGCTGGTCGCGACGCGCTGCCAGATCGCGCGACCGGGTTACCATCTGAATTTGTCGCAGGAAAAAATCGAATCCTCGAAACAGCTTCTCACAGAGGTGGGAACCCGAAGCGCGGATCTGCTCTCGGAGATCGGCAACTCCGGCCTCGATTGCGGAGAGATCGGTTCGATGCTCGAACTCCTCGTCGAGCGGCCTCGAACCATTTTCGATGTCTCGAGCCGCATCCTCTGCAACGCGCTCGATCCCGACGATCTCAAGCCGGAATATCTCCGGGAAAAGGAGGTCGCATGAGAATCGAGAACGACGAACTCTACCGGCACCTGATCGTCTTTGGCTCCACGGGGAGCGGAAAGACAAGGCATGTCATCCTTCCACTCCTGACGAAAATTCTTGGAGAAAACGCGAACGATCCCGGTTCCCGCGCGGGCGCTCTCGTCTTCGATGTGAAAGGAGACATGGAAGACCACCTGCTTGACGCCATGGCGGCGGCAGGGCGGACCGATCCGATTCTGAAAATCGGCCGCAATGGCAACACGAGCTTCAATCCCCTCGAGGGACTCGAAAACAGCCGCAGCATTTCTGAACGGATCGTCGAGATCGTGCGCTCGATGCATCCGCACGGGCACGGGCACAACGACGACTTCTGGCTTGAAAATACAAAACGTCTTTTGTCGGTTTGCTCGGTGCTTTCCCGCATCGCCGCCTATGGGGACACGGGCGGATTGCGGGGAATCGCTGAGGCACTCCGACAAATCCGTACCCTGCCGCAAGGTGGCGACGGGGAGCGACAGAAAATTCTCGAGACTTGGTGCCAGCACATGAGCAGTGCGGCTGGATCGGGTTGGATCGAAGTTTCCGAAGCCGAGTCGTGCCGCTCGTATTTTCAATCCGAATTGCAGTATCTCGCCCGATCGACCTGGTCGGTTATCTGCAATTACGCGCAGACCTATCTAGATTCGATCCTGACCAATTCGCTCGCGCCGATCCTCGACGGTACGAGCCAGGAAGTGTTCACGCCCGATCTGGTCATTGACCAGGGACGAGTCGCGCTGGTTTCCCTAAGCCGCGTGCATTTCGGGCCCGAGGCCGAAATCTTTCGCACCATGATCAAGTCGGCTTTCCAAGCCTGCGCGCTCCAGCGCTTCAGCCGCGTGCACTTCGATGGAGAAACTGTTCGGCCAGTCAACCGCACGCGTCCCGCGTTTCTGGTGGCAGATGAATTTCCCGCGATCCTTTCGCCGGGCCATGCCGACCTCGGCGACGCCTTCTTCCTCGATAAGAGCCGTGAGGTCCGGGTCGGCTGCATCCTGAGTGCGCAGGGGGTCTCGGCTCTTGATGCTCGAATGGGCGACCGTGCGCGCACCGTTCATCTCCTCAACAACACCTGCACAAAAATCTTCATGGCCAGTGATTGCCTTGGAACCCTCGAACTCTTCGAGCGCTCGATGCCCGAGGCCTCCCGCGACGAGGTCGATTTCCACCACCGTGGGGCTCCGCCGGTCTTCCGGTTGCCCAACTATCAGTTCGCCGCTCACGATTCCTGGGCGCCCTCGCGACTCTCCCACGGATTCAAGCGCCGGATTTTCGAGGGCTCGGACCTGCGGACCCTCAAGACCGGCGAGGCAATCATCGTGCGCCCAGGCGGGCATGTTGAGAGGATCAGCCTTCCGGCGTTTTCCCTGTGCGCGCGGGTGTAGGAATCCTTGCGGTTCTTCCAGAGAACGGTCGGGTGGTCTCGATCCACACCCGCTGCCGGGGGAAAATTCTTTTCCGGCTTGGGTGGGCGAGAGGCTTCATAGTCGGTCGCGGGGAGATTTACCTCATCGGGGGATTTCGCCAGTCCCCGTCTCCCAATCCCCAGGACCCGACCGCGATCGATTGGACTCCCGAGAACAAAATCTCGTTTGCCTCCCATGACATCGAAATTGTCCGGGCTCCGGATTGGATGGAGGGTGGCGCAATTGCGTAGAAATGCCCTTCCCTTGCTTTGACCACCCGCAGGGAAAGTCCGATAGCCAGATGTCAATCCAACAGGCGTGCAGGCCCGTTGTGGGATCAAGGGCGGGGTTTTCCTTGAGCGATCCCGGGAGGATTTCCCTCATCCCGAGTTCCTCGAGTGCCTGCTCGGTCAAAATGAACGCCCGCTCCCTCAAGGGACATCCAAGCAGGTAAACTTCCTCGCCTGCCGCATCGAGATCGTAGGCCGAGACAGAGTAGGTGAGGCCGTCCATGCCGGTCACCGAGGGTGGAATCCATGGCTCGCCCCCGATGCCCTCGCGGATTCGCCGCCTCTGCCTCCAAATCCATCCCCAGTTTCCATCTTCCGGGCATCCATGATCGCTTGCAAACCGCGCCACCGCCGCCCGGAAGGCCGCGTGCGCAGGACTGTGAAAGGAAAACTTCCGCGCTTTCGACCAACTCCTGCTCTGGGTCAGATTTCTTGGAACACTTAAAACCCTTGCCCCCTTGGGAACCGGGTTGTGCGGACCTTTGGAGAGTTTGATTGTGCGATCGAAATTCCATGCCATGTAGCCTGCCGCAGCGGGCAGTGATTCCACCTTGTCCAAATCAGAAAAGCCCACTCCATAGGCATTGTCCGCGAGTGCCCGCTTCACTCCTTCGATGGATCTTTTTTCGGCCTGTGCGGAGCGATCCGACCCGCTCCAGATGAGAAGGTGCGCGTGGAGTCGTCCCGGATTTCCCTCCGAGGGATGGATCGCAATCAAATCAAAGGTTTCGAATCCCGCACGGTAGAGAAGATTTCGTGTCACGCCCCGAACCCGGTCGCGGGCATGGCGGTAATTCGGGTTGCCGGGAAAAGTCAGCGTGGCAAAATAGACCCGGTCGATTTTCCCCAGATTGAGCTCGATCTCCGTCATCAACTGATAGGCCCGCTTGCTCCAGGACTTCTGATTCGGCCTGCACAAAACCGAACCAAGTTTCATCCGCACCGCTTGAAGCAAAACCCAGATATCCCCGCGCCGTGCCTTCAAGACCTCGTTTCTCCTCGAGAGAAGGAAAAACCTTTTCAAATTCTCCCGAAGCAAGCGGAGTTCGTTCTTTCCAGAGGGAAGGTCTCCATGAAGTGCCTCGGCCAGTTTTGAGGGATATTTTGAGTCACTTGTTTTCTCTATATCAGACAAGAGGGAAAGAAGGGGCTCGACCTGGGGCCAGTCCCAAGGATTGCCATGGGAAACATCCGGGGCGATTCCGCCGGAGGTCCATTCGGGAAGGTTGCGATGAGTCATACCGAGGTTTTCCTGTAATTAGGAAAACCGACAAGGGGGGAAGTCATTTTTTTCTAGAGGGAATCTGAGGATAAAGTCGATTTTAAGGAAAATTCTAGAAAATCACTCGAAAAATGCCGGTCGGCGGAATTGCTGCATGGCATAATCAACCTCCTCGGATTTCAAGAGTATCCGCCGACCGATTTTGTATGATGGAACTCTTCTGGCATTAATCCATCTCCACAAAGTTCTTTCTCCAATTTGCAGACGATTTGCCTCCTCTTGAACATTTGTATATCTAGTGTTTTGCCCTAAAAAATTCTTTTTTTCTAAAGAATTCTGGAGATTTTCATGCCTCATTTTAAGGTTCTCCCCACAACCCCAAAAAAGGCAAGCGATAGGTGTTATTTTACATAAAAAAGAAACTTAAATGATAGGAAGCGGAATGGATGGCCAGTTGATTGATGAAATCGGAATTTCTTTTTGAATCTCGTTTTTGAACCCAATGCCCTGAAGTTACGCATTTTTATCTCAGCTTGGGCAGATCTTGTTCGGCTTTGACTCTTTGGATTGGCCAAGGGAATATAGCATTGGACTTAATTGATCTAGGAACAATAGTCCAAAACTCATACCCAAGTTTCTGTTGTATCGGCCTGCAGTAATGTTTTCTAAAAATACCTACATTTCTGTGCCCGCTCTGTGCCATGGTAAGAGATTCATTACGATATGCAGCAAAATGGTAACTGCAGAAGCTGTGTCGAAGAACATCGTGAGGCCAAGGACTGATTTTCGCACTTAGGGCCGCACTTTTGGTTCGCTCATTCAGGTGATCATAACTCGGACAAATGAGTTGGTCGGTGTTCTCTGGGCGCAGGTCAATAAGCCACTCGTAGAGGTTAGGGCTTATTTTAACCAGTCGTTGGCTTTCATTGACTTTGCTAGATCGAATATCGATGTATCCGAAGCTCTCTTCTGTGCCGCCGGATGGGGTTGTGATCGTTTCACGGTCCAGATGGATATCTTTCCAACGCAGCCTGCATATTTCTGACTCCGGTCGCAGACCTGCAAAGAGACCCAAAACAATGCCCGCAAGAGCGGGCAAATCCCATACCGCCTGAAGCAATGCTTTGACCTGTGCGAGCGTGAGAATCTCGCGCGGTGGCTCTTCTGGTTTCATCGCAACCACACGGTCAATCGGATTGTCGCCGACAGAGCCTATTTGAAGAGCATAGTTAAAGAGATTTGACAGGTGGGTCCGGTATTGGCGCCTTGTTGTCCGTCCAAACCGCAAGTTTAAAAGCCACTGTTCAATTTCCCTCGAACCGATCTCGTGGGCCAAGCGATCGGCACCGATACCCTCCACGCGTTCTTTGATAAGTTTGCCCTCCTTGTTGAAAGCGGCTTCTCGTCCATGTACGAACACTGACAACCGTTGGTCCAAATCCGCTAAATGCCTTTTGCTTATTTTTCGAATTGGCGCGGCTTTTTTAAACTCCAAGAATTTTTCCAGAAGCTTTGCTAAAGTCATGGGAGCCTCCGTTTTGGCAACATGTCGGATATACGCTCTGGCAACTTCCTCTAGACCCAATTCGATTCCATTTTTCTTTAGCAATGAAATCGCCCTCAAGGCCTCTTGTTGCTGGGATCCGCCGAGTCCCAAACTTTGTATTCCGGAGTTTTCTCGTTTGAGAGCTTCTGTCTCTGCGGCGGCTAAAGCGACTTCTCGCTTTACAATAAGAAGCCGCCTCCCAATACGCTTGCCTTCTGCATTTGTAAACCTGCAGTCCACGCGATAAACGCTCCCGCCTGCGGGGAGGCTGAGGCGAACAACTTTCGGCCAAGCTTTGCGAACCACTGTTCGGTCCGATCTGGACTTTTTGCTGCGTGGACTGGAGGATTTTGTTGTTTTTGATCGACTCAAAGCTTCGTTCCTATCCGGTAGTTGGAGCGCATTGTCAAATCGAAATTGGGCAAAATTTGGGCAATTTGAATTTCTATACTAGTCAAACCGTCGGACTGTAAATCCGCTGGCTTACGCCTTCGCTGGTTCGAATCCAGCTCTGCCCACCACCTCTTAATCAAGAGGTTGCGCAGCAGAAAATCCCTTCTGCCGGATATCATCAGAAGTGCCCATTTCTGCCCCTTAGCGCAGGTTTTACTGGCAACACACTGGCAACAGATTTGATGACTTCGAAGCCCGATTTTTTTCAAAATTGTGTGATCGCTGCCCCGGGACTCGAGATTCAAAAAACACCCCCGTGCGCGTTGAAAGAAATTTCGAGTTTTTTCATGCAGTTTTTTTTCTGCACGCGATACCGAAACCCTCATCCATCGCTACCCTTTCCGGCGAGGTTCTTCGACGCCGACGGCGCATAGCGCCGCTTCTGCCTGCCTGCTGGTTTTGCGGGGTGCTGAGCGGCGATGCGGGAGCGTTAGCGATCCGCAGCGCCGAGCAGCCGGGTGGGTGGGGGCAATGTGGCGGAGGTTTGCTCCGGCACGAGCCACCATCCCACCCTCGCACTCAACGCATGAAGAACCGCTTTCGATCTACGACGGCGGCGCGCAGGACTTCATCAGCACAGGGAGCAACCATCGCCGCCGAAACCGCAGCCCCGCGTGGCTGCTGGCGCAACGATCCGCGCAGCGGAGGTGGAGCGGAGCGGTTCGTGGCGCCATTCGTGACATTGCGGCGAAGCCGGGAGCAAGATGCAGCGTGGGTGGAGCAGCTTCGCGGACACACGGCAGATCACCTTTTCAAAAACAATCGCCGAGGATCAGCGAATCAGACATTTTCTTGCGGCAGTGTGTCGGCGGAGATGTCCATCCGGTGGGCGTCCGCAGGCACCCCAACGACCCACAGATTTACGAACCAGCGCGACGGTGATTTTTCTAACACGGGGAATGCCGGAGACTGGAGATGCAGCGGAGGTGGGTGTCTGTGGAGCGAAGCGGAGCCTGCCTGTGAGGACGGCGCGTCCCCACCATTCATCCCGGCTAACTGGATTGCTGTGTCTTATAAATTCAGACATCCTGACCTGGCGGGAAAATGGATGACCTGATTGGGCGGTAGACGAGGCGGAGGGTGGTGCCGGGATAGCAGATTTCTGTGGCGTTGAGTTCGGTGCATAGGGCTTCGAGGGTGGCGTC
>Ga0247843_1006086_pt1 | contig 16100 bp, 13 predicted proteins | sample LaCruzMarch2017__FD_192420 | JGI IMG/M metagenome (GOLD analysis project Ga0247843, IMG submission 192420) | Freshwater microbial communities from meromictic Lake La Cruz, Castile-La Mancha, Spain - LaCruzMarch2017_8m | ecosystem: Environmental > Aquatic > Freshwater > Lake | place: Spain... | reverse complement strand
AGCCAAAAAGCGGCAGAACACCCTATAGAAGGCTTTTGGAAGGCATTTAGAAGGCTCAGGGCTGAGGGTGTGCCATGGAACCATAAGTTAGTTCATCGGGTCTATGTCCAGATGCAACTACCTTTAAGGTTGAAGAAGCGTAAGCGCCTTCCTGCCCGTATCCAAAAGCCTTTGGAAGCCCCTACAAAACTTAATCATACCTGGTCTATAGATTTTATGGAAGATCGATTAGTAAACGGACGCAAAGTACGTTCCTTTAACGTCATTGATGATGCCAACCGGGAAGCCCTGTGTATCGAAAGCGATTATTCATTGAAAAGTACCAGAGTCGTTTGGGTACTAAATCATTTGATGAAACAACGAGAAAAGCCTGAACGCATTCGGATGGATAATGGTCCTGAGTTTATTGCAAAGATAATGGCAGACTGGAGCGAAGCTTATGGCATAGAATTCATTTACATACAACCTGGCAAGCCGACCCAAAATGCCTATATCGAACGCTTCAATGGCAGCTATAGAAGAGGGGTGCTTGATGCCTACGAGTTTGAAAACTTAGAGCAGCTTAGAGCAGAAAGTGCCAAATGGGTCTACGACTACAACCATCATCGCCCCCACGATAGTTTGGAAAATATGCCCCCCGTAGTATACGCAGCCAAACTTCGCGGCAAATGAGTTTTTTGAGGCATAGCCACACAAAGAAAGAGTGCACACTTAAAGTATGCACTCCCCTTTCTTCGTGGTCAGTATCTATTCCTGGTGAGTTGCTCTCCAGCAGAGCTCACTTACGCTTCGATACAGACAATGCCAATATCTCAACTATTTTTTTTATTTTCAACCTGTCCAATTTAAGGGAAGCCTACAAATTGAATAAAGCGATAAACACGATTCCAAATGACTGATAAATTATGAGCCAAATGAGTGAAATAATTTTAGAAAAACTGCTAACCACGCTTAATTCTCGAGATTTTGACAATGAAAGAAAGCTGCAAAAACTTTCCGGAAAACAAAGGGCCGCAACCCATTAAAGTGTTGCGAATCCTAGATAATAGGGAAATTTAATTTTTCAAGCTCTATTCCTCAAGCAATACCCTGACATACTTTGCGGGCACAGCAAAATTCAAATTTTGAGCACCTTCCTCAACTATTCCAGAAACAGAAACGGCAACAAGAATCCCAGATTCTGAAACAACAGGGCCACCGCTGCTTCCAGGTGAAATTGGAGCAGAAATTTGAATTAGTTCACAGTCAAAGTTTGATTTTGGGCTCCTAAAACCACTGATAATTCCCTCACTTAGACTACATTCCAATTGATGTGGATTCCCCGCCACCCAAATTTTCATCCCAATTTCTTTTTCTGTATTTGTGATTGGTATAATTGAACCAGGCCTGAAATTAGGGTCAACTTCAATTAGGGCCAAATCATTCATTGGATTTGTTTTTTTAATGGTGCCAACTAAATTAATACTCGGCTCTGAACAAGGTTTAATGCTAATTTTTGCAGCTCCATCAATTACATGGAAATTTGTTACAATTTTTCCTTGTGAAACAAAAAAACCTGAACCAGCAGAATTTTCTCCAAATTCATCCACAACGTAAATACTTACTGTGGCAGAAAGCAACCGATTAACGGTTGAAAGTTTAGCAGCTCCGCTTTCAATAGAAACTTCGATTGAATCTGTTGCAGCTAGCTCATTTTCAAGTGAATCAGAGCTTGAATTTTCTGGGAGTTCTATTCCAACGGAAACCAAATCGCATCCATAAAAGAGCAGAAAGATGAGCAAAAAGAATCGTACCATTTTAATAAAAAGCTATTTTACTACCCTCCATTGGTTTATTGTCATCCCATAATGTGAGAATATAAATTCCCTTAACGTACTGCGGCAGGATTATTCGATTTAATGCAATCAAATCTAATTTCTGTTCGTAAATAACTTTGCCGTCCATCCCAGTAAGGGTCAACCTATTTATTTTAACCCCATTTTCATTTTGTATTGAAAACGAACCTGTGTTCGGATTGGGAAATATTTGGACCTTACTTTCCAAAGATTCAATTCCCGTAGGAAAATTGGGAAGATTGTAAAAGGAGCGTGTTAAACATTCAGGATTGGTTCCATAATCAGCCCAATAGTAATATGCGGCAGGATTAAAGTTCGGGATATGGCAATATTGGGTAATTACATTTAAGAATGCGGATTGTCCGTTTTGAATTATAGTTTGCCCCCAATTAATAATTGGAAAATCAAGAGGCAAATACAAAACTTTACCCGTTGGGCTCAATAAATTTATGGGTATTGTGTCAGGAGCTAATCCTGATAGGTAAACCCTGAAAATTGCTGTGTCTTTGCATTGATTTACTTTGTCTTCTGCAATAAGACGTACATAACCAGTATCGGTATTTTGCCAATGTATGCTTACTTTATTTGGCATGGGATTCCCAGTAATATTTCCATTAGCCACATTCCAGAAATAATGGAAATTTCCATTTGGACTTTCATATTCTTGCCAAAAACTATTTTTACATGATGTTGAGTCCCCCCAAATGCTTGTATTTGGTTTTGGAAGAACCTCGATAAAAATGGAATCTTTAATTGCACAAAGTCCTTGGTTTGAAGCATTAACCACAACATAGCCTGAAGAGCTTGCTGTCAATTCAAAATTAGCCCCATTCATACCAGCCGCTAGTCCACCCCATAAAACACTATCGTATTGACCTGCAAGGGCTATTTGATAAAACGATCCTTTGCAGGTTGCCTGTGGCTCGCTTAAATTTATAGATGGGAAAGGAATTACCAGTACAAACAAGGTATCTGTATTTATACATTGGTTGCTACCAGTAACTTTTAATATGTATTGAGAGGATTGGACTGCCTGAATTGCAGTTGAACAATCAAAAGGATTTGTTAATTGATTTACTGGATACCATTCACATTGAGATGAATTCGTATGGCCAGTTAGGGTGAATATCGACCCATAGCAGACTGCCGTGTCGTTCCCCGCCGAAACAACTGGAGGCTGATTGTCAACGCTAAAATCAATTGTGTCCGCTGAAAAACATCCATTAGATTGGTTTGTAGCCGTTAAAATATAAGCGGTTGTCGAAATTGGGTTTGCAACTGGATTGGCAATGTTTGAATTCGATAAATGGGCCGTTGGCGACCATGAATAGGAGACACCGGGTTCTGGACTTTGGCCAATTTGAACACCATTGGAATTTAAAATGCAATTTTTTTGTTGGTCGCTACCCGCAAAAACTGAAGGGTGGATTTGATTAACATGAAACTGAAGACTATTTGAATTTTTACATTGAGTTATGGAGTCTGTGACAGCAAGGGTGTAAATCAAATTTGAAACTGGATTTGCAAATGGATTAGCTAGGGTCGAATCATTTAGCCCAGTTGACGGGCTCCAAACATGACTAGTATTTGGAATTGAGCTGTAATTTAAGAATGCTCCATTGGGATTTGAATTACACGTTTTAATAATGTCAAAAAGTACAGGCAATTCAGGTAAAGGTTTTACGGTGACATGTAAAAAGTCGACCCCGGAACAGCCATTTGAATCAATTCCAGTTAACTGGTAGGTTGATGTGGATTGAGGTATAAACGGCTGACCATTCGCAATTCCATTATTCCAAATCAAGATAGAAGCTCCTGAACCCAGTGGTGTAAATGAATTGCCCAAACATAGGCTGGTATCGATTCCAGCGTTAACATTTGGATTGCTATTTACTACAATGAAAAGAGAATCTAATGCGGTGCATCCGTTTGGCCCCGTACCCTCCACGCTATAGTAGCCTGACGAAGTTGGAATAAACAACTGTCCATTACTCAGGTTATGTGACCATTGGTAAGAAAAACCGCCAGTAGCAGTGGTCGAGGTTAGGCTTCCTGAGCATAAATCTTGGTCGGGGCCTGCGTAAATCGAAGGTGGTTGGATATCTACTGTAACCAGTATACTATCTAAATCAAAACAGCCATTTAATAAATTTGTTGTTGTCAAAGAATATAATGTAGTACTTGTTGGGGCCAAATTGGCTTGACTTGAGTTCGGTGTGCCAACACCAACGGTTGGAAGCCATTGGTATGAATGATTTAATAAGCCACTGGAGCCACGTATTTCGCCCTGAGGACTTTGAGTGCACGTTATTAAAAATGGATTTCCGGCTTGAGCATTTGGCCGTAGCGTATCGACCTTGACGTGAGTTATTTTCGTAGTTTGGCATCCGTTTACAATCGATTGAACTGTCAAACTGTAGGTTTGACTTTGTGCTGGAAATGCTATAGGATTGGCTATTGATGGATTGTTGAGGCCGAACGAAGGGCTCCAAACATATTGATGTTGAGGGTTAGGGCTCGGACCTAAATTTGCGCCATTTGCATTAAGTTGGCACGTTATTTTAAGGCTATCTGCCATGCTAAACTGTGGCGGGGCGATGTTTACCTTTACGGTAAGCGTGTCGGTAGAACTGCAAAAGTTGATAGCGTTTGTGGCTGTCAATGTATAAAATGTAGTACTGCTAGGATTGGCAAATGGGTTCGGGATATTGGGATTTGAAAGACCTGACCCTGGAGTCCAACTATAAGTTATCCCTGCAACAGGTGGTACTCCTAAAATTTTTCCCGTTGGATATTGAGTGCATGTTTTTGTAAAGCCTGACCCAGCCCAAGCACTCGGCAAAGTATTGTTAACTTGAACTACAACAACATCTGTACTTTGAATGCAATTATTTGTTGGGTCGGTAACAGTGAGGGTATAGGTTTGGTTTAAAGAAGTATTTGCTGGTGGCGTAAAATAAGGGTTGGATGTGTTTGAATTGGTAAGATAATTTGCAGGACTCCAAGTGTAATTTAAACCAGGTGTGGGTACATCTCCAAGGGGGGCTCCAAATGGAAGCGATTGGCAATTAATCAGCAAATCTGGACCAGCATTAACTGGGCAAGGCTGAGGCGATTGCGAAAGAGCTGCATTTGCCGAAATCAAAAGAAATAAAACATTTAAAAATTTAAACATTATAAAGATTTGTCAAATTTGATTTAATGGAATTGATGACCAATTGAAATGGCCGTACTAAAAAAGGTTCCAGAAATCCTTTCGCCGTTTCTTAAACTAGTTGAGTAATGACCTGGTTGAAGTGTAAGAGCAGTGGATGGGTTTTGGTCATTTAGATAAAAATTGGTAGCTAAAAACCCAATCTTTAATTCAGTAAAGAACCCCTTTTTAGTGTATCTAAAACCAGTTGATAAATCATAATTGAAACCTTCTAACAAAAAACGATCAGCAGAAAAGCGATTAACATCAACATTTTCTTCTAAGTTCCATTCAGGTATATTTATTAATGGATCTGATATTGAATTGACAACACCACGATAATTGAAGCGTCCTTGAGTTAAATGGGCTTCAGCAGGCATAAAAAAATTATAGCCAATACTTCCGCTGCATATCCAAGAAAGACCATCAGAGTGGTTTCCGAGATACACCTCTAATTGTGCAGGCAACGATAATCCCAAGGATACCCAGTGAATTGATTCGACAACAGGAATGGAAGAAGTTATGCTAATTTTATTTACTGGCAAGGCTGGGTTGTTGGAATTATACAAAAAAGAGTAATTTTCTTGTGCTATTTTTACTTGGTTTTGGGAATGCGTTAAAGACATACCAAATGAAGAGTAAACTTTCCCACTACTTAGCGGCCACCTGTACATTAAACTAAAATTTGAGTTAAACCCAGGTGATGTTTCTATTGGATTTCCGTTATATTTAAATTGACCGAACAATCCACCGATATTCCCCCTCACTTCTAGACTGCCTTTTTGTTTTACTTCTTGACTTGATTTATTCGTTTTGGTTTGGAAATTTGTAAAAAACAGTAATGCTCGATTTAATTTCCAACACATTTCGATTGCATTTGATACAGAATAAATTCTAAATAATTTATAGCTACCTGCATTTTCAATTTCAACCTCAACCAAGTCCAATCTATCTTTCAAAATGAAATTACACTCCGTTTCTTTCCAATCAAATCTACTCGTGTCGACTTGAATGAAAAAAGTGCCATAAGCCTGAGGTCCAATTTTGGAAATTAATTTCAAAATGGAGCCATCCTGCTTTTTGACGTTTTTTATAAGATATTGTTTTTGAAACCCATCGATAATTTGGGGTTCTGCCTGACTAATTTTATTAGGGTCATAAATGTCTACACAATCAAAAATGGTTTTAAAATTCATCATTGAAGATGAATCTACAGTGGGTTCCTTATAAAATAAATAAAACTTAACTGGTGCACTGTTGATATCAAAGTTTTCAAGGACTAAGTCCAAATTCTGAATTTGAGTGAAGTTTTGCTCTTGGCTAAAAATCCTGTTTAGAAAAGAAAAAATTAAAGTCAATAAAAGAAAATATATTTTAAGCATTTTAATACTTACTATGACTACAACTAAAAATAATGACATTGTTTTCAGATGATATAGGATAAAACGCAGCGCAATCCCGTTTAAAGAGCTCTAACCCTATTTTCCATTTAAACCCATACAAAATATCTTCTGCAGGGTATGCCAATTTAAGTCGATCTACCTTCTCTTTTAAGTTATTCGAAAACAATAAATAAGGTAGAAAAATTTCTATTCTGCCGTCAATTAAATTTCTTTTTACAAAAACATTTTTCTGGTTGGGAATATTAGTTTCATTAACGCTAGCCAAATTAAATTGTAGTTTAATGGGAACACCATCAATTTTTGTTTCAAAATTTAAAATGCCATCTAAAGGTAAAGTAGGGGCTTTGAAATAGAGGGTGTAGTAGTTTTCTCCATTCACTATTTTTAAATAAACTGTTTCGGGCCCAACTAATCCTAACCTCTTAACCCAATTAACTTCTTCTTTGCCATTTAATGAAACGAGTTTATTGCAGGAATATTCATAATCTAGCGTATCATTCAAGTACAACAATTCGACATTATATCCATTTTTCAAACTTTTTTTAATTTCCTTGATTAAACTATTCTTAGGCAAGATTGCCCCCTTTTTAGACAATGTTAGGTCGCCATTCAAATATTTTTGAGCTATTAGACTTAGATTGGTCGATTTAAATTCTAATGGCCAAATAAATAAATTAGTTTTTTTATTTTTTAAACTCTTAAAAAATTCTAATGTTTTTTCGTATGTTGAAAAATGTAAATTTTTATTGACATTATAATCGTTTGGGTTTTTTGTAAAAAAGTCGTAGGAAACACCCGAATTGTAAATGCTATTGATTTTAATTTGGGTTCTAGGGAATTTTTTTTTCAAAATTGAAAGTTCTCCTTCATTTTTTTCACCAATAGGTTTGAAAAATTGAACTCTTATTTCTTGTGAAAAAGTAATACCTATTATGTTAAATAATAAGAATATCAAGACAAATTTAGTCTTTGTCATATCATTAAGCATTTGAATTAATCTTGAAACCCACATACCCCATTCGTACTGCACATGAATGAAATATTTGAAAATGTTTTTTCAGCCAATACTAACCCTGTCTTATTCCACAATACTTTCACCTTTAAATCTACATTTCCAGTTTGGGGTGGATCCCCAAATAGATTTTCGTCTTCAAATAATTTTTTAAACATTTTTTCTCCATCTAATGAATGGCTAATTAATCCTGTTATCTTACCTGCAGTTTTGGAGTTTCCACTAGAATTAGTTAAAATAATTGATAGGCTAAAGCCTTTTTTTGCCTCTTCGGTTTCAATACCACTAACCTCAGCAATAATTTGTTTGATGACTTTATTCGGCAATTTCTCCATTTTAATTTCTACTATTGGGCAACCAAAGGGGAAGTCTCCCTTCAATCCGTTACAGCGGTCTTTCTCATCTGGGACGCCATCTCCATCCGAGTCGGCAGGGCACCCTCTAAACTTCCCGGGTACGTCTGGACATTTATCAATATTGTCGCAAAAGCCATCTTTGTCTCTATCCTTGCAAGGACAACCTGTAGGAGCTCCGCCTTTTTCATTTGGGCAATTATCTTGATTGTCGGGTATTCCATCTCCATCTCTATCGGGTGGTGGGCAGCCATCAGGGGCAACTCCTTTAACGGATGGGCACCTATCTGCTTCGTCACAAATACCATCTCCATCTTGGTCTCCGTTTTTGCATTTGCAACCATTGTTTTCTTTTGGTCCGGCTTCGTCTTTGCAGTTATCGACTTCATCGCATACTCCGTCTCCATCAACATCACTGGTGCATGGCGGCTCAATTTTATTAACGCCGCACAGGTAATACACTTTAATCGTTTTACCTACTATGGCTTGAGCCTGTGTTTCGAAAATGATATTCAAATGTTTTTTAAGTTCTTGGTAAGAATTGAAACATTTTTTCTTTTTGTGCGGGCTAGATTGACCAATATTTACAATAAATTCAGTTAGAGTATCTTGCCACCATTCTTTAGAATTCAGTTTCCCTTCAATAAGTACATCATCTTTAAAATGTCGCTTAAGAACTTCTTTTCTGAAATTTAAATACTCCTTATTATTGGATGCACTAGTAGACCAAAATTCGGCTTCTTGAGTTAAACGATCATCAAAAAAATAGGCGTCAGGGGCAGTTTGTACTCTTAGTAAATTAAACCCCACTATAGGAATTCCGAATTTGAATTCCTCTGAATCGCTTTTGACTCTAATTTTTACTATTGGAATAACAAAATCATTGCTGTTTAATCCACTTTTAGAAGCAGACAAAAATGATTTCATTTCCGTTTTTAAAGCATCATTTGTGTCTGAGGCTATTTCAGAACAATTATACAGTTCGACTGTGTAGGTTTTCAAACCCTTTTCTTCCCAGGGATATGCTTGAATGCTCGACAAATAAAATAAAATTGAAATTAATCCAAAGATTAATAGGGCTCCTAGGCCCAACAATAAGGAATTTCTATTCATTGTTATAATATTTTCAAATGAAAGACTTTAAACGGGCGGCAATAATGCTTGATTTCTTTGCATTCTTAGGACAGCCTTACTAAAATCGGTAATAAAATTTTGAGGTAATTGCCCATACAAATAGGACAAGTCTTCATCTAGTAATATGCCAGTACAGGTCAATACATATTGATTCTTTCCCTGATGAATACCATTATTTTTGAGGCAGATCCTACCATTCAATAAAACTTCTTTTCCAATATCAATATTGCTATCGAAATTTTGAATCCAATCTTCAGCATGCTCTGGATTTCCTCCTTGTACTCTTTGTTTAGAAATCCAAATTTCATGATCTTTTTTAATACTTCTGCCAGTGGCAATTGCAGAAAGCCAATACCCAGTATGATAAACATGAGCATATATTACAAAAATATATAAAATTATACCAACAATTAGCAATGGTAAGGGTGTTTTACCTCCACCTGTACCGAAAAGAATTAAAATAGCTAATATTTTTAACAAACCAGATAAAGCTAAAAGCATTACCCCAAAAAACTCTTTATTTGAAACAGATTCCAACTTTTTAAGTGCAGGTTGCATATGAATAGGCAAAAGTAGTGGAATTTCACTCTTAAGTTCCGTCCTCCAAGTCCTCTCAGAGCTATGGAGTTTGACGCCAATATAATCAAAGGCCACAAATACTATTACCAATAAAACAGCGCCTACTAAATACGTCAAACGACCATTTCCTTGGTAAATTTCAAATCCTCCATATAATGTTGAAATGAGAGCAATAATTTCAATGAAAATTGAAATAATGGCAAACGATTGATCTTGCGGAAATTGAACAGTTTGAAAAAACCCAGGTTTACTGGAAAGACCAATACTGGCGGATTTTCTAGTTCGCAACCACATGCTTAGCGATTTGGGGCTAGGCTGAAACAAATGCGCATTTTCAAAATAGGGGTACTGCATACAACGTTAATAAATGTCCGGTTTAGAAAAAACAATCCTTTTCATAGAATTACATTGGCATAGTGGTAATTTAATTATATACGGTCAATAAATTCAACGGCAAGGATCGAGCAGAGTCGCCCACAAGAATACAATCACCATCAATAAAAAGCACCCCTAAAGGTATTCATTTTTTCAATTGATATGCAATACCTCAAACCAACAAATTGACAAGCAAGTTTTTACACTGCAATTTATTTGCAGTTTGGTGGAAAATGGCTTGGAGTTTGGGTATATTGCTTGGGGCGGTTGGGGTTTCTGGATACTGGTTCTTCACCCATCCCCGCCAGCGGCAGGGATTGAACAAGGTTGCCCGCAAGGGTGGCGGGGCGGGGCCCGCGTGCCGCGCAGGCGACTTTAGGAGCCCGCGCAAGGCCGCTGGGCCCGGCACCGGCAACCGCGGACAACCTGTGAAAGCCCGGCTGCCGCCCAAAACATCCTGAAAATGAACGGCATGGCCCCGATGCTTTGCCCCCTCCCCGCCTTTGTTTTTGCCCGAAGTATGCGCCTTTTGCTCGGGCTGCACCCGCAACTGGGCGGCAGCACGTATCTTTGCCTAAATTCCCTGCGCATGCTGAAAATTGACCATTTTACGTTTAATCCTTTCGCCGAGAATACCTACGTGCTGAGCCACCCCAACGGTGCCTGCCTGCTGCTGGACCCCGGCTGCCAGTCGGCCCAAGAAGAACAAGCGCTGCTGGATTTTTTTGCCGAACGCAACCTGCAACCCGATGCGGTGCTGCTGACCCACGCGCACCTGGACCATGTGTTTGGCGTGCAATTTCTGCACCGGCAATTTAAGCTGCCGATTTACGCGCATCCGCTGTCGAAAGGAATGATTGAACGGCTGCCCCAGATTTGCCAAATGTACGGTCTGCCGCCCGCGCAGTGTCCGATGCCCAGCCATTGGCTGAATCCGGAGGCCGGCTTCGACTGGCAAGGAGAACATTTTGATTTGCCCCACCTGCCCGGTCATTCGCCCGACCATGTGGCGCTGATTCATCCGGACCAAGGGTTTGCGTTTTCGGGCGATGTGCTGTTTCGCGACAGCATTGGCCGCAGCGACCTGCCCGGGGGAAACCAGGAACAACTGATGGAATCCATTGGGCAGCTGCTCAATGCCTATCCCGATTCCATGCAGGTATATCCGGGGCATGGGCCATCAACCACCCTGGGTCGGGAACGGAAGTTGAATCCGTACCTGTCGGGGCGGTTTTCGTGATCGGGGGGGCCGGCGGGCGGCGGCGGGCGGCGGGCGGTGGCGGCGGCGGCGGCGGCGGCGGCGGCGGCGGCGGCGGCGGCGGGCGGCGGGCGGCGGCGGGCGGCGGCGGCGGGCGGGCGGCGTAGAGACAGCACATGTGCTGTCTCCCTGCCGTGCAAATTCCACGACGCGAATGAACGGATGAACGGATACGCAAATAAATGGATTAGCGGATGTGCGGAGGAACGAATAAACGGATTCGGGGATGAATGGATGGGCGGATGAATGTACAAACGAATGAACGGATCGGCGGAGGAATGAATGAACGGATGAAAAAATGAATGAACGGATGCGCGAATGAACATATTCCAAAAGAACGAATCGGCGAATGAACGAATGCGTGGGTTAACGAATCGGCGAATGAACGAATGCCCGGTTGAACGAATGAACGAATACACGAAGGTGGGATGAACGAATGCGCGGATGAACAGATGTGCAAATGAACGGAAAGGCGAATGAATATATTCCAAAAGAACGGAAGGGTAAATGAACAAATGCGTAAACGAACAAATGCGCAAACGAACGAATCGGCGAACCAACGAACGAATGAACCAACGAACGAATACACAGGGCTGCACCCTGTGCTGGGGTATTTCGCCCCTTCAGGGCTGGGCGGCTTGATGCATTGTGCGGATAATTATACTACGAATGCACGAATTTTTGCCCCTCGCGGATGAACGGCGGTTTTGAACGGTTGTTGAATATGAGGCCGCAAAGGGCAGATCAAGGAAGAACCGGTGGTTTTAAATACCCCCTCAGCCCAAAAACCGCGCTATCGATTCGGGCCCCCTAGGGGGAAAACGGCCCCCCAATACAAAGGTAAGAAGGCTGTATCCGATTATCCGTTCGGTAAGCGTTTAAACCCACAGCCGCTTGTAGAAATATTAACTTAGCAGTGCCAACTTTTGGTCCAACAAATAGGGAGTATTACAAGGGACTTATCAAAAGATTTATCAAATTCGACGATCATTAAGATCTAAGTTTCTTTAAAATTGAATCTTTAGAAACTGTCTTACCAGTTTTTACTTTATCCATTAAGTTACCAAGCATTAAGTCTTCAAACTGATCATCTTTCATGTCAATAACATTCCCACCAAGCCTTTTGGCAAGTTCTGAAAGAATTTTACTACTTTGTTTGTCGGTTTTTATAAGGATAGTACTCATGTTGTAAAAATAGTGAAAATATTCAAATAAGGGAAATTTCTACACTCACCATTGGCTATAACGGTTTGCAGATTGGCGATGGGCGGGCTTTTCAGCATCCCGATAGCTATCGGGATTAGTTCGGAGAACTGAACTTTCGGCTACCACAAAACTGTCAAGCGGAGACGAAACCCCGCCTATTGCCAATGTGCTGTTATGGGATGGGCTATTGAAGTATAATTTTTCTTATTTCAATGGTGTTTCCTTGCGAGTCAATGATATGGGCAAAATATAGTCCGTTACCACCCCAATTCGATGAATTCAGATAATCAGTTTGTGAAGTGATTGTTTTATGAAAAACTTGTTGCCCGAAGATATTTTTAATAATCAAATTATAACCATTTATGACCTTGCCATAATCAAAATTTAAGTACGAGTTTGTAGGATTTGGATATATCCGTATTTGATAAATTTCATTTTCATGAATACCAGTTGTGCCTAATTGAACAGTAAAGCTCGCAGTGTCTGAAAAAATACAATCCGTAACAATTAAATTTACGGAGTAAATCCCAACTGATGTGTACGTGTGGCTTGGGTTTACTAAAACTGATGTGTTCCCGTCCCCAAAATCCCAGAAATAACTCAGCGGGTTGTTCATGTTCGAAGAAGATGTATTGGTAAATGTTACGATGTTGCCATTTGTGGAATAACTAAAGTTTGCAAGCGGATAATTAATAGTTAAGTTCCAATCATTTTGGCTATTATATATTGTATTATCGGACATCTGCTGATAATATAGCGCACGAGACTGGGTTAATCCGGCATTGAATGCAATACCGATTGAGGGCTGTTTCCAAATTGAACTGTAAATGGTTAAGGCTGCAACATAACTACCGTCTATATTTGGATGGCTATTGTCATTGCTATGTAGAATCAATGTTGTGTCATTCAAAACATTCTGCCAAGTGACTCCAACTGGAGCACATTGAATATTTAGTATATCACTTATTTCAGTATAAGCACTTGTCAACGAATCCTGCATATGGTTAAAATCAACAAACACCGGACTGCAATAGGTGTTTTGTGGATCACATTGCTGACCACCAAATCGTCTGCCCCAAGTCATATAAGTGATTATTTTCGCACAAGGATTGTATTGTTCAATAAGTAATTTTAAACTAGTCATAGCAGGATACATATCGTTGTATCGATAATAATCAATACTGGGTATTTGGCTTTGTTCCTGAATGACAACATAATCCCAGTTGCCCTGACTTATTTTAGCGATAGAGGTGGCATCATTGACATGACCTGAAACGGTCATTCCGCCTGGCATATTGGAATCGATGATTAGCGTTTTTCCGGCTGAACCGGAAAGACTCTGCACAAGTTGGGGTAAATTGTTATAGGATGTATAACTGTTCCCTAAAAAAAGAACTCGTAATGTGTCTTGTGCGAAGAGATTATTAATTGAAATTACTGTTAGTAGAAGTAGTATTAATTTTGTTTTCATATTTTACTTTTTGATTGTTTTTTCTTGATTATCGGATGCAAATATTACAGCCTTTCCCATAACGGTTGGCGTGTAGGCGATGTTGCCTTGTGTCGCCCCGCATGTGCGGGGGCAAGGTAATATTGCTTGCACGCTCTTAATGGCTGGGTTTTCATTTATTTTCAATTAGTTTAGCCAATAGAATTGCAATTCCAACCACTGCTGTTGCTGCAATAATACCTTCCCAAAAATCTTTCATCGGGTCGCTAGTGGATATTTCATTTAGAGCTCTTATGGCTTCTTTTACCTCGCTCATTGTTTGATAACGATCAGCTGGACTTGTTGCCGTCATTTTGTTTACAATGTCATTAATTCTTCTTTCATGTATTTGACCTGTTAGCGATCCCGTTAATAATTCTCTGTAAACTAAACCGAGTGAATAAATATCTGAACGGCTGTCAGAAACACCACTTTCCCACTGTTCAGGTGAGCAATAAGACTTTGTTCCAAGGCCAACATTGGTTAGTACTTTACTTTTTTTATGAATGAATTTTCCAATACCCCAATCAGCTATTACTGGATCCTTTCCATTGAATAATATATTTTCAGGTTTTATATCTCGATGTATAACGCCAAATTCATGCGCGTGATGCAATGCATCGGCTAGTTGGTAAATAATTCCGGTTGCACCTTTTAACGAATATATCTGTCCCTTACTTTTTATATCCATCAATTTATCTCTCAGGCTACCATCTTCATAATATGGCATTAAATACCAAGGATTGTTGTTGAGAATATTAGAGTTCAAAACATTGACGATATTCTTATGAACAAGAGTAGCCATTATCTCAACCTCTCTTTTAAAACGCTCGTAGTAATTCTCGTCCCATTGGTAAAGCATCTGTTTTAAAGCGAAGTTTTGACCGTTGGTTGATTGGTAAAGTGACACAATGCCAAGTCCCCCTTTTCCTAATGTTCTTATGCGTTTCATAATGATTGGTATTTATTCGTTATATCGGTTAACCTTGCCACTAACGGTCCGGCGCTTGGCGGCGTTCGGGAATAGTTGTCTCAAATGTACATTTGGAAACGCAAGGTTCCAAGCAACTTGATCTTTATTAGGATTCCAATGCCCGAATGCTGCTAAGCGCCTGTTGTGCGCTGCCAAATTTTATTCATTTATTCTATTTTCTAAATCCATTCTTTCATGTAGTATTCTGATAACCTCAATAAAATCATCGCTTTTTTTATGTTTATAGAAGATCAAATGAGATTTTACTTTTGAGTATCGATAATTCTTTCTAATGTGATTAAAGTCTTGTCCCGTTTTTGGGTTAATTGATAAAAACTCGATTTCATCAAAAATGAGACTCAAATATCTATCTGCTTGTTCTTTAGACCAAGTTTCTAATGTGTAAAGCCAAATTCCCTCTAGATCTTCTTCCGCCTTTCTGCTGATTCTAGATTTCATTCTGCTTGTATTTCAAGTGAAGACTTTTCATGAATTCATTTTTATCAAAGTCTTCATTAAAACCTGATTTTTCGCCGATTTTTAATTCTTGGATTAGTTCCTTTTTCTTGTTCTCTTCTTTTTCAAACATTCTTAATGCTGCTCTTATTACTTCAGAGGCAGAAGAATATCGTCCTGAATGGACTTGGCTATTTATGAACTTGTCAAAGTAATCTCCGAGTAAGATTGATGTGTTCTTTGCCATGACTATAATTTTGAACAAATATACCAATTCATGGTATTGGTTGCAAATATTTTTTCGGGAACACTATTGGTTGCGCACAACGGCAGTTCGTCTAACAACCCCATTTCAATCCCATTTCCCGCTCTAAAGTACCCTTTTTAATCGCTATACAGCAACCCAAGTAAAAAGTTGACAAAACTCCATGGGCCAAACCACCGCTAAAAGCAGGCCGGAAAATGGATTTAAAAGGCCGCTGAAAGCTCGAAAAAAGGAAGCCCAATGCCTTTAAGTAGGCTTTGAGCAGTTTTTTATCTAAAATGTTAAAGGTGCGCCGGAGGTTGTAAGCCGTAAATATCATTCCCACATCGGAAGAGGCGTGTTGGATGCTCCTTTTGGTCATGATGTAGTAAAAATCCCACTGCCGCTTAATTACCCCAAAAGGATGCTCCACAATGGCTTGGCGCCTGCGGTAAAGGTCTGGATTCTGTTGCAAGCGGATTTTGTTCGCATCAATAAGGTCCATGTGCTCCGAGCGTTCTATCAGGCGGCCCTTTTTGTTGGTGGTGCAACGCGAAAAAAGTGGACAGCTCAAGCAGGCCTTTGTTTTG
>Ga0247843_1006083_pt1 | contig 16102 bp, 16 predicted proteins | sample LaCruzMarch2017__FD_192420 | JGI IMG/M metagenome (GOLD analysis project Ga0247843, IMG submission 192420) | Freshwater microbial communities from meromictic Lake La Cruz, Castile-La Mancha, Spain - LaCruzMarch2017_8m | ecosystem: Environmental > Aquatic > Freshwater > Lake | place: Spain... | reverse complement strand
ACGTTTAATTTCAATGCCTACCAATAGAAAGAACAAAGCCATTAATGCGTCATTTATCCAATCTGTTACACTGTGTTTCAAATGAAGGTTCAATGCTTCGGTGCCAAATTCAAACTTCCACATGGAAACATAAGCTGTTCCCCAAATGCTGTTGGAAATAAAAAGAGATGTTACGGTGCATAAAACAAGTAATACCCCAGCAGATTGCTGATTTTTGAAGAAGTCCCTAAAAATGGTGGTAATTCTGGGTGGGCTTATTCTTGACAACCTTTTTTTCATAACTCCTCAAAAATAAAGGTTATTTTCGTTGTGACAATTGAAACCCATCGAATACATTCAGAAATGCATAGAATTGGCCGAGCAAGGCCGAGGTTTTGTAAATCCAAATCCTTTAGTGGGTTCAGTAGTCGTTCATGATAATGTCATTATTGGAGAAGGATGGCACAAAGCCTACGGGTTGGCTCATGCCGAACGCATGGCCATAGATTCTGTTGAAAACAAGGAACTTTTGAGGGAATCTACTTTGTATGTTACCTTAGAACCATGTTCTCACTTTGGGAAAACACCCCCCTGCACACATTATATTGTAGAGCATCGCATTCCAAACGTGGTAGTTTCTATGTATGATCCAAATCCACTTGTATCGGGCAAAGGAATTGCGTTTTTAGAAGAAAACGGTGTAAATGTTTCTGTAGGATTGGGCCGTGAAACAAGTGCCTATCAGAATCGGTTTTTTCTAACCCATCATACCTTACAAAGACCATATATTCAATTAAAATGGGCAGAATCTGCCGATGGATTTATTGCACCTTTGCCCAAACAAAAGAAGTCAATCAGTGGTGAATCGGCCTATAAATATACCCATTCTTTGAGGCAGTCGGTGTCGGCAGTTTTGGTCGGTGTTGGCACATGGCAAATAGATCAACCACAACTGACAGATAGACTTTTTGGAGGACCACAACCATTAAGAATTGTGTTGGATCCGGAAAATTCAGGGAACTATAACCGCGCTATCACCGATACCAATCTAACTTTAGTGATAAATCAATATCAAAACGGTGTAACAGGCAACTGTGAATGGGTACAGGTGAGTGATTGTTCCAATTCTTTGGATGAATTAATGCGCGTTTTGTACGATCGCAATATCAATTCTTTGCTTGTAGAGGGTGGAGCCAATACGCTAAACCGGTTTATCAATGAAAAGTTGTTTGACGAAATGACCATTTATAAAAGTAAAAAAGTACATTTTAATAGGGGAGTTTTGGCACCAGAAGTAAATGTTGATTCTTGGCAGTCAATGGATTGGGATGAAGACGTATGTTGTAATTACTCTAATTGGATATTGCCTTCTCATATTTAATATATGCAAAATAGTTTTATTCAAAATATTGCAATTTTTGCAAGTATTGCCCTAAGTACCTCCCTATTTGTGGTTTTTAAACTATTGGGAAAATACAAAATACCCGTTTTTCCTGTAATTGTAATTAATTATATAACGTGCACTATTTTGGGTAATTTGCTGTTATGGGACCAACATTTAATTGTTTCCGAAATCTATAAACAACCTGGATTTTGGCCTTTGTTTTTGTTGGGTTTTATTTTTGTAATGACCTTTTTTTTAATGGCAAAATCAACAGAAATTTCTGGGGCTACTGCTACTTCTATGGCCAGCAAAATGAGTGTGGTAGTTCCAGTGGCTTTGGCTATTATCTTTTTTAAAGAGCCCTTTACGCTCGAAATTTTTATTGGATTAACATTGGCATTGTTTAGTGTGTATTTGATTTCTGCAAAAAAGTCAGAAGGTCAGTCACTTAAATTTAATTGGACCTTAATTTTGGTATTTATTGGTAGTGGAATTGTGGATAGCAGTCTAAATGCGATAAAAAAATACAATTTTGCCTATTTTGATAACTATAAAATGGCCACTCTTACTTTCTCGGGTGCCATGATAATGGGCGTAATTGTTTCAGCTTTAAAGACAAGTTATTGGAAAAATTTTCAATTAAAATGGCTTTTTTGGGGGATGTTATTGGGTACACTAAATTTATTGTCGGTGGTGGCATTGTATTCGGCAATGGATGATTACAGTGGCAACACGGGCACCATGTTTATTCTGAATAACGTAGGCGTGGTGTTATTTTCAGCAGCCATTGGTTTCTTTTTTAAGGAGAAATTTACTAAGCTAACATTTGTTGGTTTGGCCTGTGCAATTTTGGCCATAGTGTTCTTGGGATGAGTTTATTTAGTGATACATATCATCAGATTGAACGCAATGCAGAATTCTCTTTGAGGGAAAAAGGAAGTAAATTTTTGGCTTATAGCTTTTTAGTATCTCAGGAGCAAGATGTCAAATCGCATTTGATGGCACTGAAATCTCAATTTCCAGACGCTACACATCATTGTTATGCTTACGTAATTGGTCAAGATTCCCAAAGTCAGCGTGCCAACGACGACGGTGAACCATCAAATTCAGCGGGTAGGCCCATTCTCAGGGCCATTATTTCTGCAGAACTAACCAATGTTTTGGTGGTCGTGGTTCGTTATTTTGGGGGGACACTTTTAGGTATTCCTGGCCTGATTCAGGCTTATGGAGAATCCGCTATTGGGGTATTGCTTTTGTCGGGGAAAGTGCAAAAAATGCAAGAAGAAACATTTGTGATTTCCGCAGAATTTCAACATGAACAAGAAATACATCGTTTGCTGAATTCTGTAGATGCCAGAATATTAGATAGGACGTATGATTCTGGGGTTACCTATAAGGTTGCTGTTCGCAAGCTACAAGTAATTCAATTTGAAAGGGCTGCTAAGGAAGCTTATCTTTTGAAGGTTGGGGTTTCCTAGTTTCATCGCTAACCACAGTGCCCAATTCGAATTGTATGTATTTGATTTTTTTGCCTTCTGCTAGCCAGATGTTTTCATAAAACGTTTGGATGTTTAAGAAATCTGGGACAGGATTCAAGGCATAAACGTCGGAAATATTTTGGTGAATGGTCAGATTGTCTTCGGCTATTTGATCCAACGTAGTCTGATAAAATAGGGTAGAATCCGTTTTTATGTTTACCAAACAAGGCGATTTTGATACCTTTCGATAGGCATTTAGGAATCGACCGCTTACCAACCGTTTGTGCCATTTATGCGGTTGTGGATCTGGAAAGGTTATCCAAAATTCAGATACTTCATTGGGGTTAAAATGATCTTCTATTTGTTCAATCGCAATTCTTAAAAAACGCACATTATGAAGCGATTCATCCAAAGCAATTTTCGCTCCTTTCCACAATCTATTGCCTTTTATATCTATTCCGATGTAGTTTATTTTTGGATTCATTCGTGCTAAACCCAATGTGTAATCTCCTTTTCCAGTTGCAAGTTCCACTATAATGGGATGCTGATTCCCGAAAATTTCTGCCCATCGGCCTTTGGTGTCATCGGTTTTGCTAAAAGTATTGCTAAATGAATCGTATTCAGCAAATTTTTGAAGTTTATTTTGGCCTTTTCCCATGGAGGTGCAAAAAAAGCACATATTTCTGAAATGTTCCTTTTTTGTTATGCTATTTTTGTAGTGTGTTATTGACACCACAATTATTATTACAAGCGTACACTTCTGGCTCATTCCCAATGGCGGATCCGGACGAGGGAGGTCAGATTTACTGGCATACCCCCGAAATGCGGGGCATTATCCCTTTGGATGATCGCTTTAAAATCCCCAAAAACCTAAAACGGTTGTATAAAAAGGAAAAGTTCAGGTTAGAGATTAATCGGAATTTTGAAACAGTAATTCGCCAATGTAAAGAGTTGAGGGCAGATGATACTTGGATTAGTGATGAAATTTTAGAAGCATACACCGAATTACATAAGTTGGGGTTTGCGCATAGTTTTGAAGCATACTACAATGATGAATTGGTAGGTGGACTTTATGGCGTGGCTGTGAGAAAGGCGTTTTTCGGAGAAAGTATGTTTTCTATTATGACGGATGCCAGTAAAATTTGTTTGGTGTTTTTGGTGGAATTTCTGCGCGAACAAGAATTCGTCCTGTTGGATACGCAATATTTAAATCCGCATATCGTGCAATTCGGTGCATTTGAAATTTCTCATGAAGAATTTCTGGAATTATTAGATAGAGCATTGCTTCAAGTTTAAGGAAAATCTCAGTCGGTGCAGAAAATCTTCTGCCCCTTATTATAAAATCTTCTGCCCCGACAGAATATAATATCATTTTCCGTGATTGAATTTTCAAATGTTGTCATTTTTGCAGAACTTTGGCCTGAATGCAACTCACTACATCCCTCCACGGAAAAACATATACTTCAGATTTGAAACAAGGTATTTCTTTGTCTTTGGGATTTGGCCCTTTGGCTGAAAATCCCAATGCGTTTCACATTTCACCGGCAATTATTGAACCCATAAGGGTAGGGGATTTTGTGGGCTCCGTGCAAGAAGGTGGCAGCGCCAACTGTGAGGTTGTAACCTATTGTGCACATGGCAATGGCACCCATACTGAATGTGTAGGTCACCTCACAAAAGAACGAATCCACCTTCCAGATATTTTAAAAACACATTTTTTTACTGCGCAATTGATCACCGTGCCTTTGATTGAATTGAATGGCGACCATGTAATTGATGTTGATTCTTTTTGGGGGATAAATTTCGATAAAACGGATGCCATAATAATAAGGACCTCCCCCAATAACATTGAAAAAAAATCGATGATTTGGTCGGGGAACAATCCTCCATATTTTACGGTTGCTGCCATGCAAATTTTGGTAGACGCTGGTTTTAATCATTTGTTGTGCGATTTTCCATCGGTAGACCGCGAAGAAGACGCCGGCGCCCTTGCTGCACACAGAATTTGGTGGCAATATCCCCAAAATACAAGAATGAATGCCACCATAACAGAATTAATTTATGTAGAAGATCATGTTTTAGATGGATTGTATTTCCTGAATCTGTTGGTTCCCAAAATCCATTCGGATGCGGTGCCATCTCAGCCCATTATTTACACATTAATGCCCAGTCATACATGAACGAAAAGTGGCTATTTGCCCTTAATTTGATGGCGTCAAAATGGATAAACTTTATCCATAAGTCTAAATTTGAAAGAACGGATATTCATAAAATTGTCTGTGTTAAACTAGATGAAATTGGCGACATGGCAACCTGCGTTCATGTCTTTGCCGCATTGAGAGAAAAATACCCATCTGCACATATTTCAGTGGTCTGCAAGCCTTTTGTGCGCTCTTTAATACACCACGACCCAAACATCGATTCAATACTCAAAGCAGATCAATTGATTGGTTTAAAAGCCGATTTATGGCTTGAACTTAGAGGAACCTGGAGGTCTTTGTTTTACTCTTTAATTTCTGGTGCCAAGATTCGGTTGGACCGGGGTACGATTCGTTTTCGGCAAAGGGGAAATCAAGCACATGAGTATTTTACAAATTTTAACATCATCGAACCCTTGGGTTGTGTACAAAAGGAACCCAAATTATACCCAGGTCAAGGCGAAGAATTAACAGCTTTGGAGTGGATTCAAAAATGGGGTTCTAAACCGTTTGCAATCATTCATGCAGGTGGACGCCGTGAACTACGACAGTGGTCCCCACTAAAGTTTGCTGAAATTACCGATCTTTTGTATCAGAAATATGGGATGATTTCAATATTGTTGGGTGCGGAAAATGAAAAAGAAATTTTGGAAACAATTTGCAAAAATTCCAAATCCAGTCCCATTATTTGGATAAATAAAAATTCCCTTCTGGTATTTTATGCAGTGGTTAAGAGGGCAGCCCTGTTTGTTGGAAACGAGAGTGGACCACTTCAAATTGCAGATATTGCAAATACTCCTTGCGTTGGATTGTTCGGGCCGGGTGTTCCAAATGTGTTTTATCCTAGAAACTCACATTCGCGTGTATTACATGAGGTTTTAAGTTGCAATCCTTGCGATCAGATTCATTGTGTCCACCCTGAAAATCCATGCATTCAGCGCATTTCAGTGGAAAAAGTAACACAGCAAATACAAGAAATTTTGTAAATCTAAGTCCGAAATTAGAAGGAATGCTTTTGGAGATAACTGTCTATTCTAAAATATTATAAGCATTAACCAGATATTCTTTTTTGGCTAACGTACTTTTTGGCACTATACTTGCGGCCTTTCATAGACAGAATATGCAGAAACCATTTGAAGTAGTTGTTTTGGGAACTTCCTCTGCCACGCCTACCCGTGATAGGAACCCGAGTGCACACTATGTGCGAATGGATAAACATTTTTTTCTGATTGATTGCGGTGAAGGGACACAAAATCAACTGATTAAGTACAATTTAAAGTTGCAAAAAATCAAGTATGTTCTAATCACCCATTTGCATGGAGATCATTATTTTGGGCTTCCAGGACTCATTACGTCCATGGGTTTATTCAATAGAACCGAACCGTTAATCATTGTAGGACCAGCAGAATTAATGCCGTTATTGACAAAAATGATAGATTTAGGCGGGGCGAAAATCCCTTTTTCCATTTCTTTTTTGGCTTCAGACAACCGTGAAAATGACATTATTATCAAAACCCCTGATTTTGAAATTCATACTGTAAATTTAAAACATAGAATTCCTTGCACGGGTTATTTGATTAAAGAAGTAGGACCAACACGTCGTGTCGATGTGGATGCTTGTGCCGACCAAGGAGTGCCGGTTACATTCTTCGAATCACTGAAATATGGATTTGATTTTATGACCAATACAGGTAGGGTAGTTCCCAACGATATGTTAACCCGTTCTGGATATAAAAATCGCAGTTATGCCTATATTTCAGACACCATTTACGACGAATCGATAATCCCTTTTATTCAAGGTGTTGAGCTATTATATCACGAGGCCACTTTTTTACACGATCGGTTACCACGTGCAATAGAGACCTTTCATTCAACGGCTTTACAAGCAGGATCCATGGCAAGTATGGCAAAAGTTGAACAATTAATGATAGGCCATTTTAGTGCGCGATATAACGATTTAACCCCATTGGTGGAAGAAGCCCAAACCATGCACCAAAATACCGTTTTAGCCCTTGAAGGCGAATGTTATACCATCGAATCTTAATGGGTTGCACCTTATATTAAACACTCCGTTTGGTGTGTATAATTCCAACTAAAATGAATGTAGTTTGGTTTTACATTCGTAGAACCAATGGCAGAAAAGACTAAATCAAAGAAAAGCACATCGGATTTCTTGAAGGAGTCAGGCAAAGAGGAACCCGTAAAAATTACTGGTAAAGAAGTTTACAATGTCGCATCTCTAAAAAATGATACTGCCCGCAAAGTCGTAGGATTTTTGTTGTTAACATTTTCATTGGTTCTCTTCGTAAGTTTTGTTTCGTTTTTCTTTTCTTGGAAAACCGATCAGAGTTTTTTGGTTGATGGTGATTGGGATTTATTCAAGCAAAATCATGGGGAAGCCGAAAATGCAATGGGTTACATTGGAGCTAGACTCGCCTTTACTTTTGTGCACAATGGCTTCGGTTTGGCCGCATTTTCATTGTTGCCATATTTGGCTTTTGCAGGATTGTATCTCTTGCTCAATTATAAACCGTTTAGCTTGTTGAGAATCGTGATTCATACCTTGTTGTTTACCGGTTGGTTTTCCTTGTTCTTGGGTTTTGCGTTTCAGAAGTGGTTTCCACTTTTGGGGGGGACGTTTGGTTATTTTGGTATACAACAATTGCAAGAAAGTATCGGTGTTATTGGCGCCATCATATTTTTAATTGGATTTGCCGTGGTATACGCCATGATTTTTCATCAAGCCAATCCGTTTTCTCGTTTGGTGGTTAAAGAAGCAATACAAGAAATCCAAGATGAACCCATTGCCTCATCAGAATTTCAACCCAGTATCCGAGAAGATGATCCTCGTCCAGATTTTGTCAACGATGAGATTGAAAACATATTAGACGACCAAGATTTAGAAGATACCGACGACTTTGAGTCTATTGTAGAAGAAGAGACGAAGGAAACAGAGTTAAAAAAGAAACTGGATCTTGAAGTTGTAGAACCCTTTGAAGAAGAGATTTGGAATGGTATGAACATTACCATGAAGCGATTGGATGAAGAGGATAGCATTGAAATTATTGTGCCGGTGGAAGAGGAAATAGCAGAAACTCCCATCCCCTCAAAAGAAGAAATAGAAACAGAACCCATTATTTTTGAGTTTACAAATGGTCGTAACAATGCACCCGCAAATGCGTTTAATCCTGGATCACAACAAAACATCCCCCAAGAAGAAAACAAACTTGACATAGAAATTCATACCCACCGCGAAGAAGATTTGGTAGAAGAGAATTTGGCCGGTAAACGCATTGAACATTATGGAATTGACACAGAATATGATCCCACAGCCAATTTAAGTGGGTATAAATTCCCGACGTTGGATTTGTTGCGCGAGTTTGATACTAAAAAGCAAGAGATTGACGTTGAAGACATTAACAAGAGTAAACGACTCATTGAAGAAACACTTAATAACTATAAAATAGGAATCTCTAACATTAAAGCCTCTGTGGGTCCAACGGTTACGTTGTATGAAATTATCCCTGCTCCAGGTGTGAAAATTTCTAAAATTAAAAACTTAGAAGACGATATAGCTTTGAGTTTGGCCGCCCTTGGTATTCGTATCATAGCACCTATTCCAGGTAAAGGAACCATAGGAATTGAAGTGCCCAATAGAAATCCAGAAATGGTGCCTATGAGGGGTGTGTTGGCCAGTAAAAAGTTTCAGGAATGTGATTTTCAACTTCCGGTAGTGCTTGGAAAAACCATTTCCAACGAAATATTTATTGCGGATTTAGCAAAAATGCCCCATCTATTAATGGCCGGTGCAACGGGTCAAGGTAAATCGGTGGGATTAAACGCCATTCTCGTGTCGTTGTTGTACAAAAAACATCCAGCATATATCAAATTTGTGCTGGTAGATCCAAAAAAGGTAGAATTGACGCTATACAATAAAATAGAACGTCATTTTTTGGCCAAACTACCCGGTGAAGGCGATGCGATTATTACCGACAATCAAAAAGTAGTTCATACCTTAAATTCACTTTGTATTGAAATGGACAATCGATACAAATTATTGCAAGATGCCTTGGTTAGAAACATTGTAGAATACAATGGAAAATTTTTGGACCGCAAACTGAATCCACAAAATGGACACCGTTTTATGCCCTATATTATAGTGGTGATTGACGAGGTGGCGGATTTGATAATGACCGCAGGTAAGGAAATAGAGATTCCGATTGCCCGTTTGGCACAGTTGGCCCGAGCCATTGGTATACATTTAATATTGGCCACTCAGCGACCATCAGTGAATGTTATAACCGGTATGATTAAAGCCAATTTCCCTGCGAGAATTGCTTTTAGGGTGACTTCTAAAATTGATTCTAGAACCATTTTGGACGGAAATGGAGCCGATCAATTGATTGGAAAGGGCGACATGTTGTATAGTGGTGGAAATGAAATGATCCGTTTACAATGTCCATTTGTAGATACTCCCGAAGTTGAACGAATTGTCGATTTTATTGGTGAGCAAAGGGCTTATTCAACCGCTTATATTTTGCCAGAAGTGCAAGAAGAAAGTGCTTCTGCGGGCGGTGACTTTGACGCAGGAGATCGAGACCCCATGTTTGAAGATGCAGCGCGAATTATTGTTCAGAATCAGGTTGGTAGCACCAGTATGATTCAACGAAAGATGAAAATCGGTTATAACCGTGCTGGCCGTCTAATGGATCAAATGGAAGATGCAGGTGTAGTTGGACCCAACTTGGGCAGTAAACCTAGACAGGTTCTTATTCCCGATGAATATGCTTTAGAACAATTTTTAAATAACTTGATCTAAAAGTTTTGTAATTATCGCAAAATTTGGATGATTTCGGCCATATTTTAAAGAGTTATATCGAAATCGCCGTATTTTTGCAGAATAATATTTACCTAAAAAGGGTTATCATAAATATCTCAATGAAAAAAGTTCTATTATTTTTATTCTTTTTTGGATTAACAATCGGAATTGCAACAGCGCAAGGCGATGCAAAATCTAAAGCCATCATCCAAAAGGCAGCCAAGTTGTATAAATCGTATGCAACCATATCTTGCGATTTTACCATCACCACAAAAACAGCCAAAGCGAAACCTGCTGTGAGTGTTGGGAAGTTATGGATCAAAGGCACAAATTTTAAACTTGAATACGCAAACCAACAAATTTTTTGTAACGGTGCTACCATTTGGGCATACAGTCCATCGGACGAAGAAGTAACCATTGAAGATTACAAACAAAAGACCAATAACATTGCACCCAACGAAATTTTTAATTTGTACTCTAAAGGTTTTAAGTCTAATTATGAGGGACCAGTTCCTGCGGACAATGGAAAGTCTATGCACGACTTGATTCTACTAATTCCCAAGAAGAAAGCGAAATATGCGTACATTAAGGTTGAAATTGAACAAGGATCTTATAAGTTAAAAAAGGTAATTCAACATTTTAAAAATGGCACAGAGGTAACTATTGATGTTACCAAGGTTGTTCCGAATAACAAATTGGAAGATTCATTTTTTGTTTGGAATCAGGCTGCCCATGCTGGTGTAACACCCGTTGATTTAAGAAACAAAAAAGCCAAAGCGAAATAAATAATTCTCATTATTCGTATTTGTTAGGGTATTGGTTTTAAGTAAAACCATACTAAATTAAATCTGGTTGGATTTTATTTTGCAAATGTAATTTCAGGATTCGCCTTTAGGCTTTGGTGACTCATGAAGAAGTTCCAATGGATAATCCATTTTGATTTTTTTTGTTTCTGGCTGCGGTATAGTCCAATTGTTAATATTCCTAAATGACAGCAGCAATTTGAAGCCACTTTCAACTAAATGAACTGTCTTAACTGCACAAAATAAGTGGCTTTTAGAGAGTCAGTTTAAAGCTTTTAGGATAGGGATTTTGCTTTTTGGAGTCAATCCAAAAAGTGTTTGGCGTAGTAAAATGAAGGTGAAATCAATTATTCAAACTAACCAGAAGTAAATCCAATCGGAATAGGACACAATCCATATTTTTCTTTTGTGTGGGATGTGCATTTTTCGCAAAAAAAAGGCTGTTTCTTAAATGAAACAGCCTTTTGATATCGTATAAATTTAAATTATTTAAGTACGTCGAACATGCGTTGTCCAATTTCTGCAGGACTCGCAACAACATGAATTCCACATTCAGTCATGATTGCCATTTTAGCTGCAGCAGTGTCGTCTTTGCCACCTACAATTGCACCAGCATGACCCATTCTTCTACCTGGAGGGGCAGTTTGACCAGCAATGAAACCTACTACAGGTTTAGTACCGAATTCTTTGATCCAACGAGCAGCTTCGGCTTCCATGCCACCACCAATTTCGCCAATCATAACAATACCAGCAGTTTCTGGATCGTTCATGAACATTTCTACCGCTTCTTTGGTTGTTGTGCCAATGATTGGATCACCACCAATTCCGATTGCAGTGCTTTGTCCCAATCCTAATTTCGTCAATTGGTCTACACATTCATAAGTTAGTGTACCTGATTTTGAAACCACTCCAACATGTCCTTTTTTGAAGATAAAACCTGGCATAATGCCAATTTTTGCTTCTTCAGGAGTAATGATACCGGGACAGTTAGGGCCAATTAAACGGCAACTTTTGCTGTTTAAATATTCTTTAACCATAACCATGTCTTTGGTTGGAATGCCTTCAGTAATTGCCACAATAACTCCAATGCCTGCATCAGCCGCTTCCATAATGGCATCTGCAGCAAAAGCTGGTGGAACAAAAATGATACTTACATTGGCGCCAGCTTCGTTTACAGCTGCTTCTACGGTGTTAAAAACAGGTCTGTCGAGGTGCGTGCTTCCACCTTTGCCAGGGGTAACTCCACCCACAACAACGGTTCCGTATTCAATCATCTGTGTGGCGTGAAATGTACCTTCGTTTCCGGTAAATCCTTGTACCACAATTCTGGAATCTTTATTTACTAATATACTCATGAATTGTATTTAAACGCGAAAATAAACTTAACTCGGCAAATTCCCATAAAAACCTGATAATATTAATTGCCTTGGTCTAATTTGTGTTTGCTTTTTGGGGGATGTGGGGCTGTTCTTACAAAAAGACAGGTTATTTTTCAATCAAAGTGGTGATGTCGCTAGACATGGGTGAAGTGGTGGATGCGAAATAGGCAAGGAGTTGGCAATTTTCATTCACCAAAAACTTATTAAAATTCCATTTTACTTCGGAATCAAGAACCCCATTTTTTGATTTTTGAGTAAGCCATTGATATAAAGGATGCTGGTTTGATCCTTTCACATCCAATTTCTCACTTAAAGTAAAAGTTACACCATAGTTTTTTTGACAAAATGTTTGAATTTCAGTGGCTTCACCAGGCTCTTGGCCCCCAAATTGGTTGCAAGGAGTTCCGATTATCACTAATTTTTCTTTGTATTTTTCTTGCAGTTTTTGTAAATCTTCGTATTGTGGGGTAAAACCGCATTCGCTTGCTGTATTTACAAAAAGAATTTTTTTACCCTTCAACGAAGATAAATCAATGTTCGTTTTTCCATCTAACGCAAGCAATTTAACACCATAAAGTGAGGATGGTGGTGTAATTTGTGTAGCGTTATTCGCTTCGATTGTTTTTGATTTTCCAAAAAAACAACTGGTAAGCACTGCTACCAATCCAGATGCCAATAATTTGCGTTTGATGTGTCTCATGATAATAGAACAAAAGTACGGTTAGATAGTTTGAATAGATTTAGATTGGCAATTAAAGTATTGTAATTTTTAAGCTAAGATTTTTGAAAACAATGGGATATTTAAACTTCTGGTTTAAATTCGTGGTTATGGGAATTAAGTTTTTTTCAATACTCGCTCTGTCTGCGGTTGTTTTTTTTACATCATGTGAAGAAGAACCACCAGTAATAAAATTTACAGAAAAGCCTTTGTTGGATACTACTTATTACGGATCTGCCCCTGCGGAACAACAAAAGAAAGTACTGCTGAGCGACATTACTGGAGTACGCTGTAATAATTGTCCCAGAGCAGCAGAAACAGCAAAAAAAATCTATACAGACAACAACGGCAGGGTTGAACTCATTGCATTATATCCAAATGCAGGTACGTTAACCTTTCCTTGGGCAAACTACGACACCTTAAATACAACGGATGCAGATCAATTAATTGGAGTAAAGCCAAGTTCATTGCCTAAAGGTATGGTAGACAATGTTGAAAGCAATGGCAACGTTTTAATTGATGAGTTGGGCTGGAATTTGGCTGTTACTCAGCGATTGGCAGTTCAAACACCTGTAAATATAGAGTTGTCGGCAAAATGGATTAGTAGCGAAGACCGCGGTAGAATAGAAATTAAAGCCATTGCCAATCAAGTATTAAATACAGGCACGTCTTGGGTAATAGCTATTTTAGAGGATGATATTATTGGCAAACAATCTGATGCAAGAGTTGGCGGTGAGAATGAAGACTACGAGCACAACCATGTTTTGCGTAAGGTAATTGGTTCACCATTTGGAGATAAAGTGGCCGATGCGTTTGATAAAGCAGGATATACCCGCGAAAAACATTATTACATCCCCCGAAACAAAAAGTGGAAAGCCGAAAACTTACATTGTATGGTTTGGGTAATGAATTCTACGACCAAAGAAGTCTATCAAGTAAAAAGTGTAAAATTTACTCCGTAATAGACGAGTTCCTGATGATGCGGACATTTAACTCAATTTAGGGTCATGAATTGGGAAGAAGCACGATTGGTTTTTTCAATATTCTTGCGTCTAGAAAAATCGTTATCGGTAAATAGCATAGAAGCCTACCTAAACGATATTTTAAAATTGCAACAATGGTGTGAAGTCTATGACATTCACAATCCAACAACCGTTAAAAGAAAAGAATTAGAGGCATTTTCAGCTTCATTGGCCACCATTGGATTTCAACCTAGTTCTCAAGCTAGAATCATTAGTGGGGTGCGCATGTTCTTTAAATATCTCATTTTGGAAGATTTAATACTCGAAAATCCTGCCGATTTTTTAGAACCTCCCAAAATTGGCAGAAAATTACCCGTTGTGTTGAGTCCAGAAGAAATAGATAAAATGATATTAACCATTGATCGATCTTCGGCAGAAGGAGAACGAAATGTTGCGATTATGGAGTGTTTGTACAGTTGTGGATTGCGGGTTTCGGAGGTGGTTGGACTGCGTATGACCCAAGTGTTTTTTAATGAAATGTATGTTCAAGTTATTGGAAAAGGAAACAAAGAACGCTTGGTTCCAATTTCTGAAAGGGCACTGAAACACATAAAAATTTATATCGATTTTGTTAGAAATCACATGGAAGTTAAACCGATTGCAAGGGATTTGGTTTTTTTAAATCGCCGTGGTGCAGGTTTAAGTCGCCAATCGGTATTTCTGATGATTAAAAAAGCTGCTTTTTTAGCAGGCATTACAAAAACCATTTCGCCGCATACTTTTAGACATAGTTTTGCTACCCATTTGGTGGAAGCTGGCGCCGATTTGCGCGCTGTACAAGAAATGTTAGGCCATGAATCTATCACAACTACCGAAATTTATACTCACTTGGATAGGGGTTATTTATCGGAAATGATTCAGAAATTTCACCCAAGAAGCGCCTAAAATATTATTGGTTTTTATACCAATCTGACCAGGTTTTTTTGCCTCTAAAAAAATATCCAAAAACCAAACTTTCAGCAAGCACACCAGAGAGGTTCTCTAAGGGTACTCTTTGTTTGGATTGGATGAATTTGGATTTGTGTTTTTCGAAATATTTATGGGCTTTCCAAATTTGAATCACATGTTTTGGTTTTCCTTGCATCAAAAAGAACATAGCGGCCAATCCATCGAACAGTTTGCGTTGAATGATTTTTTTACCTATGGCTTCGTTGGGTAAATTCTTGTAAAGCATAAGTAAACTATTCCTGAAGTTCAGATACGTTTTCTTTGGATTTTGGTTAGAAAGTGTAGCCCCTCCAATATGGAAAACGGTACTTTCAGGGCAAACAAAAATCGAATATCCCAAGGTTTTCATTCTCCAACAAAGGTCTATTTCTTCCATGTGTGCAAAAAAATCTGGATCTAATCCGCCAGCTTTTTTCCATGCTTCTGCACTTACCAATAATGCCGCACCAGTTGCCCAAAATACTTCTTGGGTTTTGTTGTATTGGCCTAGGTCTTTTTCTACATTTCCGAATATGCGTCCGCGGCAAAATGGAAATCCATAACGGTCTAAATATCCTCCAGAAGCGCCCGCATATTCAAATTTTGTGCGGTTGTTATAGTCAATGATTTTAGGTTGGGCAGCACCGAAATGTGCGGTATTCGTTGCAAGTTTTATCAAAGGTTCCAGCCAATTTTCAGCAGGTTCGGCATCTGAATTTAACAAAATAAAATAGTCTGCTGTTCTGTGCTCCAAAGCCTTGTTGTATCCTCCGGCAAATCCGTAATTTTCCGAAAATTCTATAAGTTCTATTTCAGGAAAATGAGTTCTGACATACTCAGTAGAATCATCTTTACTGGCATTGTCAACCACCACAATTGAGGTATTCGGGTAAACACTATTCTTTACAACGTTCGGCAAACATTGCGCTAAAATATTTTTCGTATTGTAATTTAATATAACGATTTCGATTTTTGGAGCCGCCATGGGTTATTTGCTTTTAGCAGTAGAGTTAAACGGCATAAAAACAAATCGTGTATTCTCGCCAGAAATCCAGAAAATACACATGTTTTTGTTGGGATCTCCAAAAGCCTTTTTGAAATCTTCTACTTTAGATGCATTCAAAACAGTAAGCTCAATCAAGCGTTCCATTGTAGAGGCGTTTATGCTGTATGGGAAACCATATTCTGTGCGATCAAATAACATTTCACCTACTTGGGCATTTTCCTGATGGGCCACAAAAATAGGATATTCGGTAAATTGGTGTTGGCGCATTTCATCACTCACCTCTTTTAGCTCAGTGCTGAGTTGTTTAATCTGCGTTTTTAATTCATCTAAAAGACGTTGAATATCTGAAGAAATCATGGATGGTGAATCATTATTTTGTGCGTACTAAA
>Ga0247843_1006078_pt1 | contig 16115 bp, 18 predicted proteins | sample LaCruzMarch2017__FD_192420 | JGI IMG/M metagenome (GOLD analysis project Ga0247843, IMG submission 192420) | Freshwater microbial communities from meromictic Lake La Cruz, Castile-La Mancha, Spain - LaCruzMarch2017_8m | ecosystem: Environmental > Aquatic > Freshwater > Lake | place: Spain... | reverse complement strand
AGGTGATGTTTTATTCATAATGTGATACGTATTTACGTAATATAAATTAATTACACAAAAACCAATATTGCACGTTCTGGCTATGGTTTTTTCCTCTTTACGTAATTATCAAGCGGAGTTAGGGGTTAATACCCGCAAACGAAGGGCTGCAAAATCTACGTAACCAAAAGCCCTGCGAATGATACTACGAATATGGTTGTTAGTTCCCTCCATGCCAGCGTTGGTCATCCGATCGGTGAAGAAATTGCTTACCTTTTGCTGCCAATTATTGAACATAACCAAAAATTTTTCCAGTGATCACGATTCAATCGACGTATGTATGCCTGTTGTGATTTAATGGAAAATATTTTCAGGCTTTTAGGCTATGTCTTTAAAGCGAATAATAAATTCAACTACTTTGTTGTAGATACTTTTCCTGTAAATATTTGCCATAATATTCGGATTAGTCGGTCTCATTTAATAAGCGGTGGCGATGGAAAACCCATAGAAGATTATCGCGGCAAAAATGCCTCTAAACGTGTTTATTTCTATGGACGGTTCGCCGCTGCGATTCAAGCTTGCCATTATAATCACCGAAGAGGGTATTCCTGTAGAAATAGCCTTTATCCCGGGCAGTTTTGCTGAACAATCAGCTTTACATCGGTTGCCTTTTGATCTTCCGCAACGTAGCACTGTTTTTGGTGATAGTGGGTTTACTGACTATGAGTTTGAAGATTTTATGGCTCAGCAGGAACTTATAAAAATGATGATTACCCGTAAAAAAGGCTCACTCAGAGGTGATGATTTTACCAATTCAGAGGTGATGATTTTACCAATAGGGTTACTAAAAAGCATTTCAGAAAGACCATAGAAACTTCTTTTAGTGAGATTACGGCTCAATTTGTCAAGAAAATTCATGCAGTAACTATCGAAGGTTTTCAATTCAAGGTCTTTGCTTTTATTGTTGCTTTTGCTGTTTGTAAATTCTTTGAACTTGATACGTAGCAACTTGAATTAACTAAATTGAAACCAAAGTTTTGATAGTTAGATTAAACAGTAAGCTACTTTGTTATCAATCTTTTTTTCGTCAATGCCAAGTCGAAAACAGTTTGGCTAATGAGGATTTTTAGATGTCGTATGATAGTTGAGATAATTCGTCCCTCAAGTTGCCTTATTTACTAACAAAGCAACAGGTCTTATAAAGCAACAATATAGTTTTCACTTCGTTGAAAGATTAAAAAACAAATACGTTGAAAATATTTAATAACGAAGTGTTGGGCAGGGTAATAACTGATTTTATTTAATTTTAGAATTAATTTCTTTAAGCAGGGTAAATTGTTTTTCCTGAGTTTCGAAAAGGGTTTTAATTTGGTCTTCCAATAATAAATTCATTTTCTGGTGCAAACTGCGAATTTGCATCTCTGCTTTCAAGTTTATCAGGTAATCGTTTTCGCTTCTCATCCTATCCTTTTCTTCCTGCCTATTTTGGCTCATCATAATGATCGGAGCCTGCAAAGCCGCAATACAGGATAAAATAAGATTCATTAATATAAAAGGGTAGGGGTCAAATTTATAGTGCCCTATCGCTACTACGTTAAAAATAATCCAAAGTGTTAAAATAACTCCAAATAAAATAATAAACCGCCAGCTTCCCCCAAATAGGGCTACTTTGTCAGAAATTTTTTGGCCTTGTGATAGTATTTCTAATGGTGGATTTAACAGATTATGAATAATAAGCTCTTCCTCTTTCAAAGTTTCTTTAACTATCTGATGCAGCTTATTTAAATGCTCATTCTCATCGGATAAAAGCTCATCAATTTCCTTATTTTTCATAAAAAAATCACACGTATGAAAAAACTCTATGTTGCAATAAAATAATTAACTCATTAAAATATAGAGTTGTTGACTATAAAAGCTCCTCGGTTGAATTAAAGTACTATATCCTTTTTACTCATTTTTCCATCCAGGTGTTTTGTTTTTTCTTTCCCAATAAACTCTTCGCTGTCTTTCCATATTTTCTCGATTTTATCGGTGGCTTCATTTAAAAAATCATCAAATTGGTCTTTGAAGTCATCAAGGCAATTTTCTCCATTTTGCATTATTTTTCTTCTGATCTTGGACCCTTTTTGAGGTGCAAAAACGATCCCAATCAAGGCACCAACGCCAATACTTGCCAAAATACCCAGCACTATTTTACCTGAATTCATGATTGATTTTTTTCTATTGTTCGACTGATTTTTTTTTAGTGAAGTCAATTCTTCACTTTCACTTCCTTTTTTTTGACTTTTCATAACTTTGATTTTGTTTTACAATTGGCTGATTGTCAACATTATACATCTTCGTATCCGCTCTTTATAATCGTAGAAATCATTTTGAAACGTTCGTTGGCTTTGATTGTATTTCGAGCGTGGGCGGGTATAATGATAGACTGACCCGTGTTCAACAGGTTGGAAGTGCCTTCGATAATCACTTCGGCTTTCCCGTCAATTACCTGAATGAAGGTATCGAAAGGAGACGTTCTTTCAGTCAGGGCCTCTCCAGAGTCGAATGAGACTGCGCTCACGTTGCCGGTTGTCTTTTTTATAATTGTTTTGATTACCACTGAATTAGGGATATATTCAATTATTTCTACAATGATAAATGCTTTCGCTTTTTCAAATTCTGAATTTTCCAATTGATTTTCGTTTTATAAAAAAGCTGCGCCAAGCAAATGTGTATTCCACTTCTTTTTATGAATAATACTAATTCAATTCTAAGATGGCGTATTTTCTATATAACAACTTTCTGAATATCAGTATTTTGCAAATCGAAAATCACAAATCGCACATCGAAAATAGTATAAGTATACTAAAGTAAATTCATGATGATGTGATTTCCACAGCCATTTTCGTTATCGTACGCGCAACTTCGTCGTCATTTATTTTAATAATACATCGGCTGTCTATGCTGCAAAATTGAAGATGTTTTAGATAAAAAACGTTATAGATAAATGAGAAGATGTTACAGATATCACATGTTTTCTAAATTCTGCTTTCTTTTCTGTTGTATTTGTTTAAAAAACGAAGGAGAAAGGCCCGTTACTTTCTTAAATTGATTTGACAGGTGAGCTACACTACTGTAATGCATTTGATAGGCAATCTCCGTAAGGCTAAGTTCGTCATACAGTAACAACTCTTTTACTTTTTCAATCTTATGAATAATGATGAATTGCTGTATGGTAATGCCCTTTACTTCGGAAAATATATTGGCGAGATACGTATAGTCATTTCCTATTTTTTCGCTGATGTATTCGGAATAATTTACTTTAGGTAATTCATCATGATAATGAATCATTTCAATAATAACTCCTTTTATTTTTTCAATCAGGATACTCTTTTTATCATCGAGTAGTTCCAGTCCTGAGCGAAGGAGATTTGTTTTTAATTGTTCTCGTTGTTCAAGCGTAATATCTTCCATAATTTCAACCATGCCAAGGTCAATGACTATACATTTCAGTCCGAGTTTTTGCAATTCTGATTTTACCACCATCTTGCATCGCAGGCTAACCATATATTTGATATATAAGTGCATACATTACATTTTTATTGAATAATTACCCGATATACGTTGGGCGGCCGGTGTCTGGGCCAAAACTTGATTTATATTTTCGTTTGTCAATAGGTAGTGGACGACATGTCAAGCAGAATATTCACTTATTTATTCGTTGGGAAAATGATAAAAATCGCTGTTGAGAAAGTAACGGATTGATTATAAATGGTTTTTTAAATGTTCAACAATTTTAGAGGATTTAGAATCAGAATAGACACCATATCCATTTACAACTGTTCCTTTCATTGTGTGTTTTTTGGAAGAAATGGCAAAAACAATCATTTCATCTCCCGGATCGGTCATTCCTTCAAAGCGGTGCGTTTCATCAATTTCAAACGCATCAGAAGAGAGCGTAACCGAAGTTTTATTGCATTTTAGACATTCCTCTTCGGCCAAAAGTAAAAAATCTGTTGTGTACCCTCTTTTGATAAGGTCATTTACTGCTTCACTTACTGTCTCATATACTTTCTCAGAGTCCATCTTCATTTTCGTTTATTGAGTGTTTTTTATATGGCTGTTAATTTGGCATTTATCTTTCCTGTATGGGCTTAAATTTCCTCTTCGTATCCACTTTTTATAACGGTCGAAATCATTTTGAAACGTACATTGGCCTTGATGGTGTTATGTGAATGGGCAGGTACAATGATGGATTGGCCTGTTTCAAGCAGGTTCGACTTATCATCAATCACTATTTCAGCTTTTCCGTCAATCACCTGAATAAAAGTATCAAAAGGGGATGTTTTCAGTGATAAATCCTCACCCGAATCAAACGATACAGCACTTATATTCCCGGTTGTTTTTTTTATGATTGTCTTAATTACTACCGCATTTGGAACATACTCAATGATTTCAACAATGATAAACACTTTCGCTTTTTCGACTTCTGAATTTTCCAATTAGAATTAAATTTAGGTAAGATTAAGATATAAGGTGGGGCGGCAGTTTCAGGTAGTATTTCTTGTTATAAAATCCTCAGAGCAATAAAACCAGCAAAAGAATAATGACTAAAAGAGCTCCGACGGAGACATAGACACCGCCGCTAATGCCACTGAGTGTCTTATTGATGGAGCGTACTTCTTTCCGTAATTGTTTCTTTTCAGGTTTGGTCAACGAGGACTTATCCATATTGTTGATTTCGTCCAATCTGGCCAATAAAGTACGAGCCTGCGTTGCTTTTGCCGCTTCCGGGGAAGTCACAGCAACCAGATCGTTGTCTGAAGAGGCAGCCTTTGAAGGGGCAACAAGGGTTGTAGACAGCAGTAAGGCTGTCACTATGGATACAGTTAGCTTCTTCATAGTAACTAAATTTAAGTTGTGAATAAATTTTCACTGACAAAGTTCCTCTCCTTTGTTTAGATAAGCATTACACATAAATGGAGAACTGTTATATAAATCACATATTTTCTAAATAACTCGGGCAAAAACGCCGGAGTTATTTGATAAATGTGGTAAGAAGACCCGTGATTTTTTCAAACTGATTGGACAATTACAAGCCTAAATTTGCCATTCGTGTGGGATGCAACGGCAAACAGCCTAATTCAAGTACAATGTGTTGCTTTCAATTTTCTTGTACAGCAGTCTATCCGGGTAATAGAATGATGCTGAAAGGCGGTAGATCAGAAAGTGGAATCAAAGTGGAATGGAGCTGAAAATCAAGCCTAAGTGTTGACTGAAATCAATCTTATGAAGGATAGTATTTTCTTTCTCAAAACTGCTTCTTAAAAAAAACAGACCCTTAAAACCTCAATAAAAGTGAAATCGAAATTCTGCATACTCCTTCTGCTGACAGTCTTCGTTTGGGTAAATGCTCCGGCGCAATCAAAAAAGAATGCTAAAGCTATCAAAACTCTGATTGTGGATGGGCAAAGTAACCACGTTCAATGGCCCAAAATCACCTACATGATGAAACAATACCTGGAAGAAACAGGTAAGTTTACGGTTGATGTAAAACGGACCTATTATACGTGGGAAGGCGCTGATCTCATTGATAAATATAAAATTGACGGTGTACCTGCCACCAAAGCCTTGCCGAAAGCAAAAACCGATTCAAGCTTTCACCCTGATTTTTCCAAATACGATTTGGTCGTCTGTAATTTTGGGTGGAATGCGGCCCCGTGGTCGGATGAAACACAGGCTGATTTTGAGAAATTTGTGAACAACGGCGGTGGATTGGTGGTCGTTCATGCTGCCGACAATTCGTTTCCGATGTGGCCCGCTTATAACAAAATGATTGGCTTGGGGGGCTGGGGCGACCGCAGCGAAAAAGACGGGCCGTTTGTGTATTATGACGAAACTGGGAAACTGGTAAAAGATATGCAACCTGGAAAAGCGGGTTCGCACGGAGCCCAAAAAGAATTTTTGATTACGGTAAGAGATTCTAAACACCCCATTACCAAAGGAATGCCGTTGAAATGGATGCACACCAAAGACGAAATGTATGACCGTCTGCGCGGACCGGCCGAAAAGATGGAAGTGTTGGCTACGGCATTTTCCCCCAAAGACAATCGAGGCACCGACCGCAACGAGCCGATGCTGATGACCATTAAATACGGGAAAGGGAGAATTTTTCACACACCTTTGGGGCACGTGGATTATTCGGTGGAATGCGTAGGTTTTATCACGTGTCTGCAACGGGGGGCGCAATGGGCGGCTACGGGCAAAGTAGACATCCCGATTCCTGCTGACTTTCCAACGGAAACGGCGGTAAGTCAACGAAAGTTTGTGGAAAAGCAATAATTAACCCCAAGGAACATCCCTTTGAAACGCATGTACCTTAATCTTAAAGCAAAGGAAAATAACACCTTTGATGCTATTGTCATTGGGTCGGGCATCAGTGGCGGTTGGGCAGCGAAAGAGTTGACTCAAAAAGGTTTACGTACATTAATGTTGGAACGGGGCCGTGATGTAAAGCACGTTACGGATTATCCTACCACGATGTCGTCACCTTGGGAAATAGAGCACCGGGGGCGTTTACCTTTGGAGGTGGTTGCCAAAAATCCGATTGTTGCTAAAACTGGCTATGCTTTCAACGAATATGGTCAACAATTCTTTGTCAAAGATGAGGAGCACCCTTTTACACAGGTAAAACCCTTTGATTGGACGCGTGGTTATCAGGTGGGGGGCAAATCGCTGATGTGGGCACGGTGGGTGCAACGATGGAATGAGGTCAACTTTGAAGAAAACGGACGGGAAGGCATTGGCGTCGATTGGCCTATTCGATACAAAGACTTAGCTCCTTGGTACAGTTACGTGGAAAAATTCATTGGCGTAGCGGGCAATAAAGATGGTTTAGCTTCACTGCCTGACGGCGAGTTTTTGCCTCCTTTTGACATGAATTGCGTGGAAAAGCATTTCCAAAAGTCCGTGGCGAGTCACTACAACGACCGGCATTTTATCATCAGTCGAACCGCAAATTTGAGTAAACCCACCAAAATTCATACCTATTTGGGCCGTTCTGCGTGCCAATCCCGAAATTGGTGCAATCGTGGTTGTCCGTTTGGTGCCTACTTCAGTACGCAGTCCTCCACGCTGCCGGCAGCTGTAAAAACGGGAAAATTGACCCTGCGGCCTTTTTCGGTCGTACATTCCATTATTTACGACGAGAAAACGAAGAAGGCTTCGGGAGTTCGTGTTATTGACACCAATACTTTGGAAATGATGGAATATTATGCCCGAATTATTTTTGTCAATGCCGCTACGCTCAACAGTACGCTTATTTTGATGAACTCCATTTCCAATCGTTTCCCAAACGGACTGGGAAACGACAGCGGGGCATTGGGCCATTACCTGATGGACCATAACTACCGAATTCGGGTCAGTGGTATCTATGAAGGCAATGACTTTGACAATAACTACTACTTTGGGCGTCGGCCTACGGGTACCTACATGCCGCGTTTCCGTAATTTGGACACTGACCGCCAAAAAGAATTTGTGCGAGGATATGCATACGCCTGCGGTGCGTCGCGACAGGGATGGGAACGGGGCAACGGCTCAACCCAATTTGGGGCCGATTTCAAAGCGAGTATGACGCAACCCGGGCCTTGGACGTTCAGCATGACGGGCATGGGTGAAATGCTGCCGCACGTCGATAATAAAGTGACTTTAAACACGGATAAAAAAGATAAATGGGGAATGCCAACGCTGAACATTGACTGTCAATGGCGTGAAAATGAAGACAAAATGGTGGTGGATGCCATTCAGCAAGCACAGGAAATGATGCAGAAAGCAGGTATCAAAGTGACAGCGGCTTTCGATAATCATCAGGCACCCGGCCTGGCTATTCACGAAATGGGCACGGCACGTATGGGGCGCGACCCCAAAACTTCCGTTTTGAATGGTTTCAACCAAATTCACGCCTGTAAAAATGTGTTTGTCACGGATGGCGCCAGTATGGTGTCCTCAGCCTGCCAAAACCCTTCCCTGACCTATATGGCACTCACCGCTCGTGCAGTAGATTATGCAGTTAAAGAAATAAAAAAGCTAAATTTGTAAAGCCGTATGATGATGTTTAAATAGTCCGGCACACCTCACCTTTTAGGCTTTTAAATCGTTATGAAACAATTAATCAGCACGCTTATTTGTATCTTTTGGCTGACGGCCAAGACAATTGCGCAGAGTGTTTTAATAGTAGCTGACGAAATTCCTGCCATGCAGGTCTTAACCAAAGCTTTGAAAGCTATGGAGGGAATCAGTACGAGAGTCGTTTTTCAGAATGATCTACCGGCTTCGTTAACCGGGTATCGGGCAGTGATTGTCTACATTCACAAAGACATAGACGCGGGTCCCGAAAAAGCGTTTATTCAGTACACTAAAAATGGCGGTAAACTCATTCTTCTTCACCACTCTATCAGTTCGGCCAAACGTAAAAATGCCGAGTGGTTTTCATTTTTAGGGTTGGATCTGCCCAAAAAAGACGCGAGCGAAGGAGGCTATCAATACGTAGGGGATATCGATATGGAGGTTGTGAATTTGGCTCCTGCCCATTTTATTACCTCCAATAAAATCACATACAATACTTCTATTGCGTATATCCGCGAAGGGCAAAGTGAGGAAAAACAACTTCCCAGTTTTGAACTGCAAAAAACGGAAGCATTTTTAAACCATGATTTACAAAAATCCCGTACCATTTTACTGGGTTTCAAAATGAAAGATACAACGGGAAAAGTATGGATGCAGGACCGTTCGGCTTGGTGTATGCCCGTGGAAAAAGGCTGGGTTTTTTACAGTCAACCGGGCCGTAGGACAGCTGATTTTGAAAATCCGATTTACGCCCGCATCATTGCCAATGCAGTGATTTATACGCCTTAACTTGGGTAATGATTTTGCAGAAAAAAAACTAGTAACTTGCTTTTGTAAAACCGTATAAAGACATGGAAGAACAAGAATCCGAACTTTTTGAGAAACAGGCAAAGGGAATTACCAAAGAGGAACGCATTGAAAAAAAACGAAAGGATATTTTAGACAGTGTTGCCACGGGTAATATGCAAAGTTTTCGGGATAGAGTAGCCTTCATTCTTAACCATTTCTACGAAGCAAGGAATTCGGATGTTGACTTGGTTTGGTCGTATTGGAATACCTTTGAGAAAGATAAATTTGATGGAGATTTTATAACAAAGGATACGCTTAAAAATCTTACAGTATTTTCATCCCTGACTCGAATGAGAAGAAAAATTCAAAATGACTATAAACTCTTTGAGGCAAGTGACGAAGTTAAAAAACGCCGAAGGATATTGAAAGAAGATAAAATGAGAGAAGCTATAGAAGATAAGTCGGAAGTCATATAACCCGAATTAGTTGACACTCAACTAAAACAGAACCTCCCTTTCTGCTTTGAGAATCACTAAAAACTCAAAGCAGGAAGGGAGGTTCTGTTTTTAACTAAAGCAGTTATTTACTTCGCTAATGAATTAATCCAAGCCGCTATTTTCAGTGCATCTCCTTTAGAAACCTGTGGCATCGGTGCCATGGGTGTTGAATAATCGGGCCAGTTTTCCGGTTTTGGGGCGTAAATCAATTCAACGATTTTTTCATTGCTGTATTTACGTTTTGCCACATCAATATAGGAAGGCCCAACCACTTTTTTGTCCGTTGCATGACAGGCCAGGCAGGTATTTTTTGCCAAAAGCGGTTTTACTTCTTCCCAAGTCGGGGCTTTTTTGGCAGCGGCCGCTGTTTTAGCAGCAGTCGGTGCTGGCGTTTTGTCTTTCCCATCAGGTGACACATGCTCTTTTACAGGTGCAGTAACCGCTGCTTTGACATTTCCTGAGCGTGTTGTTTTCAAATCAGTAACTTTTAATTTTTCTCCGTCAGGAATATTGTTCAGCGTATAATACGCATCGGGGTGAACCAACGACCAATAATTATTGGCAGCACGCACGCCGTCCAATTGAAGTTTATGAACGAAATACTGACGCATACCGTCCAGAACAATTCGCACTTTTTTGCCGTCTTCCGACAATTTTACGCCTTTTACTGTAACATCTTTCGTATCAATCAGCGGGCTGCCGTAGACAGGATAGTGCTTGTATAAGTAGCTGCTAACTTTATATGAATCAAGGTCTTCGGCTGATTTACGGTCAACTGGCAGTGTAAATTCGATTTCAAATCCGTCGGGCATGGCTTTTACCGTGTACATTTCAAACGGCATTTTACCGTTCCAAACCAAACGCTGCAATCCTTGGTTAGCATCACCGGCCGAACCCCAACCTCGGTTGGTTTCACCCACGAACAGGGAGCCGTCTTTCGCAAAAGACATCCGTAAAACCCCTGACTGGAATCCGCTGCGGAAACCAATGGATGCGCCTTGGTATTCTCCTTTTACTTTTTCAAGAACTATCCGCATGATGTTACTTTGCCCTTGGTCACCCACAAAAACCTGACCCGCAAACGGACCGAAGCCGCCGTTAGTTTCGTCCATAATCAGTTCAGAAGTAGATACACCGTGCACACCATACGGCAACCAAACTGCCGGAAGCTGTACCATGTCATATTTTTCTTTCAACTGATACAAAAACTGAGGTGTTTCATTGCGCGTGTTTTCGGGTTTGATGGCGCGATTGTTTTCATCTCTTTCCTTACGATTGTCGCGTTCAGCAAAAAATTGTTTTTCAGTCAGTTTCACGGGAGAATTGGGTAATTCAGCCCATTTCAACCCCGCCGGGTGGCCCATAAATCCACCTTTTTTTACGGGGAAAATACCGCCCGTTCCCATCCAATCACCTTGATTGTCGGTATACCAAAGTTCACCTTTCAACATGCTGATACCGGCCGGTGAGCGAACGCCTGTGGCATACGGCTCAAATTTTCCATCGGGTGTAATGCGAAAAATCCATCCGCGACCAGGCACGCGACTTTCCCCTCTCCACCATTCTTCGTCACCGAAAGCTACGTTTCCGCTGACGAAAAAGCTTCCGTCAGGTGCAATTTTTGGTCCGAACGAATATTCATGATAATGACCTGACAGCGCCCATGAGTGTACGGTTTCGTAAATGTCGGCTTTACCGTCCCCGTTTTTATCAATTAGCTTGGTCAACTCACCGCGTTGAGCGCAATACAAAAACCCGTCTTTGTAGGCAAGACCCAGTATTTCGTGCAAACCGGAGGCGAATTTTCTGAAATAGGGCGTACGGCTCGTAGGGTTGTCCACAATCCATACTTCACCGCGGCGGGTCGAAATTCCCAAAGAGCCGTTTGGAAGCGTGGTAAGTCCGCCCACTTCCAGAATAATTCCCTCGGGGATGGGAGGAGTAATGATTTTATAAAAATCTTCTTCCTTAGGCGATTCTTGTGCTTTTACCATTGGTAGAGCCGCCAAAAGTATCAATGCGATTTGAGCAATTTTTTTCATTGTGTTTAGTATGATAGGGCAAGTTGTCGAACAACGCTTGCTGGGTTATCTGTTCACTGAATTAGAATCCTGATGCGGACCGGTTTTAAATATTCAAGTTAGAAAAGGATGGCGTATTTAACGGAACCGTTCGTTACCGGAACGATCAGTTCCTGTCCACCGGCCACATTTCTGATTTGCGGTACCACCGATTTGTCCGTTATTTGAATAAAATAGGACTTGTTATTGACGGAGTAAACTCCTTCCGAGACCATTTCAATCCCGCTTCCTTCGGCGATTCTTGCCATCAGGTTTTCTACGGGTTTTGCCAGTTTTACTTCGCGCTCAAAATATTTGTTATCCACCACCGAAAGATGATCGGTAACGGGTGAACCAAAAGCGACGTAATTGAACGTCGGAACATCCGGTTCATCCAATGAATACCCTTTTGGAAGGAATCCGCTGCCGGTAGTATCGGCCTGCCAAGCTGACTGACCGCTTACTTTTCCCAGAAACATGGCGTTGTTCAAAAGCGTTACACTGCCGCGTGGACGGGAAGAACCATCGCCGCGATCGTGCCACATAGGAGTAGCGTCCAGAAATTCTCCGCGCCAGACCTGCAACAGCGCCCCTTTGTCGAGGTCGTATGTATAGTGCAGATTGGAAGAATTTCCTACCGAAACAGCGTGTACAACCCGCACATTTTTAGCGTCCGGGGTCTTTTTGAAATCCATAAAACTGCGCATTACCGTACTTGTTGGAGCCGTCACCAAAATGGGATCAACGCCACCGCCCATGGTCATAGAACTTGCGGTATTTAAAGACATTTCACGAAAGCCCGGACCGGACACCCACGCCGCCAAACCGGGACGCATATACCCCTCGGTTTTGCTGTTGAAAATTTCAATTGTGTGCTCTCCCGCTTTGAGGTTTACCTTTCCCTGACGGGTCGAATTGTTGTTTCTTGATTCGATTGAAAGTACATCTTTGCCATCCACTTTGAGATAAGCATTTCCGGCTGCCTGCATTCTGAAGGTATATTCGCCTTCGGTAGCGGCGGTGTATTTTCCGTTATAGAGGTAGGCGTAGTTGTTGTTTTCTTTCAGGATTTCCCAAGTAAGGGCGTCTTTCTTGCCTGTTTCTGCCACTTTTTGTTTAGAGAAATCTTCATTGGTAGCAAAAGTACCATAATACGTTTTGTAGGTAAGGTCCGATAAGGTCCCGGGTTTTTTGTCAAAATTATTGATGATGATATTTTTGATGGCCAATGAACCATGATCTCCCTGAATACGCAAAGGACCTGACTCAACATCTTCTTTGGTAAGTGAACCGCGGGTCGGGCCGCTCACTTCCACGTTTTCGTGAATGGTTACCCCGTTCAAAACAATTTTAAGGAATACGGCATTGGAGATTTTCTTACCGGCCGCGTCAAAGCGAGGGGCTTGGTATGAAATCTTGATATTTTGCCATAAACCCGGCGCTTTTGCTACATTGAAACGAGGTGCATATCCTTCATAGCCTTTTTCACCATCTGGTTTTGAGTCATTCCAACGCTCGTAGATACCGCCGTTGTCGTTGTATTTAGCCGTTTTTTTGCCCCAGCTGTCAAAAAGCTGAACCTCGTAATTTCCCTGAAGATAAATACCCGAATTGGATTCTTTGGTCAACATAAAATCCAGTTCCAAATCTAAATCTCCGTGTTTGAAATTGGAGACAAGTTCATATTCAGGGCCATATTTGCCTTTTTCGTGAATACAGGCTAATACTCCTTTACCCGGTTTGGTATTCAAAACATTTACTTTTGAAATATCGACAGAAGCGTCACCAGCGATAGACCAGTTGTTGGCTTTGTTGGTAAATGCACTTAGGTCATCTAAAGGAATAGCGGTTTGTGCAAAAGCAGATTGCGCAACAATCACTCCCGGAAGGCAGGCAATAAATTTTAAAAGGATACTTCTCGGTTTAAACATAGAATGGTTATTCAGTTGATAATTAATAATTTATTGAAGACAAAAAGCCGTAGGTTATGGTTTAAGCTTTTATCAAGTCACAAAAGTAATTCATATTTTGAGAATGGCAGAACACTACTGCTGTATTACACTATCTAAAGACTATCTTCTCCTTGGTTTAAGCTAATTATTGGCCTGTAGTTATAGCGATTCCAATCATTCCGATTAACTTGCCGTACTTTTTCTGTATCCCGTTTACGAATATGGTAAAAGTACTGGTTTCCTGCGTTACCTATTGTAATTTTTCTTCAGCAATGAATGGGAAGGTCATTTGGCTATTAGTTTCAGCGCTTGCAGTTACTCTACAGGCAGCCGGGCAGGAATTCATCCCCAACGGAGGATTTGAAACCTACCAAAATTGCCCCTGGCAGGACAATTTGCTGAAAGAGGCAACGCCTTGGTATAATCCCAATAAAGCCACCCCGGATTTTTATAACTATTGTTTTCCAACGAATCAAATTGAATTACCCCCTCACTCAGGGAAAGGATTGGCCCGCTTGTTTATGGATTTGGGTTGGGCAGAGTATTTGGCTACTCCTCTGAAAGAGCCCCTCAAAGCAGGCGAAGCCTATCAGTTTGAAATGTATATCAGTTCCCCAACTCCCGATCGGTACCCGTCTGGCTCATTTGGTGCCTATATTTCCACCCAACCTCTGACTACGGCAACCCAAAAAGACCTACTGGTCCCCGACGAAAAGCCACAGCTGCTGGATAACAGAACGGAGAAAATCACCAAGCGCTTTCAGTGGGAAAAAGTGTCAGGATGCTTTGTAGCCAAAGGAGGGGAAAAGTACGTAACCATCGGAAATTTTGTCCAACTGCCAATAACCTTAGGTTATTATTATTTATTCATTGACGATATCTCCTTACGAACCATTCAATTAAACCTCGGTAACGATACTACGCTGTGCGGGCGAAAAAGCACCCATTTACTGGATGCGGATACCCCCGGTGCCTCTGAGTATAAATGGAACACGGGCAGTACTTCATCGACCCTGTTGGTGACAAAGCCCGGCAAATACTGGGTAACGGTCACTACTCCCTGCAAGATATTACGAGATACGATTACTATTAATTACAAACTTGATTTCAGTTTGGGACCTGATACTACGCTCTGCGAGGGTCAAAAAATGACGCTGCGGGTATCGCAGTCAGGGGTGTATCGTTGGCAGGACGGCGCATCGCAAAATAATTATCAGGTGACTCGGGCCGGCCTGTATACGGTACAGGTTTCTGAAGCCAACTGTACCATCAGTGATACCATCAGAGTGCGGTATGTTTTACCGCCTCGGTTGGACTTGGGGCAGGATAAGAAATTATGCGGAACGGAGATTTATTCCATTCAGCCCTTATTTACCGAAGGTACCTTTCGGTGGCTGGATTCGTTCAATGAAATCAAACGAACAGTAAATAAATCAGGCATTTACAGCGCAACGGTTAGCAACGACTGCGCCACAATAAGGGATTCCATCGTAGTCGATTACAGCGACTGTGAATGCGTTCTCTATGCCCCTGACGCCTTTTCGCCTAATGCTGATGGTGTCAATGATGTGTTTCAACCCTTTGCTTGCGGTGACATTACGTTTTCGTCATTGACAGTGTATAACCGATGGGGTGAACTAATTTTTCAAACGAACAGTCCACCATTTATTTGGGATGGTACCTACAAAGGAGAGCCCTGTTCAACAGGAGTATATGTTTGGCGAATTGACTACCAATTAAATAAATTAGGACGAAGTACTTCATTCCAAACGAAAGAAAGTAGAATCGTCCTAATTCAATAAAACCGAACACTTTATAAATTCTTCTTTTATATTTCTGCTACGGCAAAATCCACGGCTCGCGCCGTCAGGGCCATATAAGTCAGGGAAGGATTTACGCAAGACGATGAAGCCATTGCTGCTCCGTCGGTGACAAAGACATTTTTGCAGGCATGGAGCTGATTGTTTTTATTCAATACCGAAGTTTTGGAATCTTTGCCCATGCCTGTCGTGCCCATTTCGTGAATTCCTAAGCCTAAGTGAATTTTGGGGCGATCATACGTTGCAATCGTTTTAAAACCTGTTTGGTACTGACTATTTAACATACATTCTACGCTAAAATGATGTAACAAGTTTTGCCAATCATTTTCAATTGATGTTTAGCGTTTTTTTTAACTCCTGATTTTCTAAGATATAGCGCTGCAACTGCCCTTTGAGATACGCATTTTCGGAAAGTAAGGCAGAAATCATCTTTTCAGTTTCATCGTAGGGCACCGCTTCTTCCGATTGTTTGGCCTGATTGGCATACCCCCTACAGGTACCGCAGCAATACTTGGCAGTAGACCGACTGGCAAAGAAAGCTGTCCCACACCATTGGCAGGTTTTTTCAAAAACTTTAGCGTTGTATTTAAAATCGGATCGGTCTAATTTTGGCATAATCTATAATAGTTTATTGTCGTTACTATTCCGTTATAAATTAAACGCTATAAATTTAAAAACACAAAAAAAATAGAAACGTTTTTCCTGTCACTATAAAGAATTGTGCAGACATGGATGTACAATTCTTTATAGTGACCTGTATTTCTCTAAAAATTTTTCCTTTTGCCACTTATTGGGTTTAGGACAAGTTTATTAAGCCGCCATTTTTATTAAATCGGTTACTTTATTGCACTGATTGTTTTTAAAAGCGACCCTAATATTAGCTACTTGTTGCAAACCTGTTTTAGTCCACCT
>Ga0247843_1006077_pt1 | contig 16118 bp, 16 predicted proteins | sample LaCruzMarch2017__FD_192420 | JGI IMG/M metagenome (GOLD analysis project Ga0247843, IMG submission 192420) | Freshwater microbial communities from meromictic Lake La Cruz, Castile-La Mancha, Spain - LaCruzMarch2017_8m | ecosystem: Environmental > Aquatic > Freshwater > Lake | place: Spain... | reverse complement strand
ACTAACTAAATCTAAACTATATTTGTAATGGAAAAAACAACAACATCTTACGAGGGGAAAGGAGCTAATAGCTTCTTTCTCTTCAAAAGAAATTTATTAACCCTGACACAGTTTAGTGAACAGACCCTGAAATAACTATTTAGCCCAAAGAAATGCAATCTTTGTGTGTTGAAATAGGTACTGATAACAAAATATAAAAAGTTTAGTCTTTATTTATCCTCTGTATTGGCAAACTTTTGAAGTCTAAGGGTATTGAGAAGCCCTATACTTGGCTTAGAAAAATTGGTATTTTCCATCAAATGGCCTATAAGCTATTGCACAAGCCTTCTCAAAGAATTTCCATTGAATTATTGCATAAAATATGCGAGGCGGCATGGTGCACACCCTCGGACCTATTTGAATGGATACCCGACGAACCTACAAAGGATAAACCTGCGCATCCCTTACAAGCACTTAAACCCAAGGAGGCAATAAATATATTTCCTGATATAGCCAAACTAACACCGCAACAACTCCTCGAAATTGAACAAGAGATTAAGAAGGGAATGTAGGTTTACAAATATTAATTAGTATTTTTGTTTATGCAATTAACAAATCATTATAGCCATTTAGAAGAGTCTATGGTAATTTGTAAATAGCATAAACATTCCACTATAACAAGTTGGCAGCAAGTTACCCATACCACTAAAATAGAAATTACAATTTTGACTAAAACTCATATAATATTATTTACGGCGATTGCTCTTTTAAGTTCCTGCTGTTTCTCTATTAAAGAAAAACAGTTAGGAAAAAATTTATACCTTTCAGAGTATGACATAAAAGATAGAAGAATAATGTATTCGAATGAAAGATGCACCGGCAACGGTATAGAACTTATCCCAATGACCGTTACCGAATTTTCTTATAACACAAATTGGATATTAGCGAAAACTAAAAATGGAGAATTTATTTCTCAATTTTGGATAATTGATAAATCAGTTTTAGAAACTTTAAAAAATTATAATGACGTGACACCAAAGGTAATTGGAGAAAATGTAATTGGCCCTTTAGATTCAGTGACATTTGAGAACCAAATATTAGCAAGAAATATAAATTTACCCCTCGAAGTAATTGACAAATAACCTGCTGCCAACACACGCCAGAAAAGCAATTGCGGGGATATCTCTTTTCGGTCTGATTTTCTTTCTTCTTCTTTTGTCTCTTTCATCCAAGCTGATTACCTTTGAATGCCGCAACTGCTTCTGGCGTCAAACGTTGATGGCAATTATTTGACAGCTTATGAATATTGACGACTTTTCATTTCACGACTCACAAATATTAGAAGTTAAAGAAACTTCGGAGCAGACAATTGATTTCTTAATTGACTTTTGCACCGACTGGCAGAATAATGTTTTTGAAAAAAGAATTTTAAGATTTAAAGACGTTATTAATTATCATATTGACCAAATTCCATTTGCAGGACAACCCACAATTTTGGAAATTGTTAATCTTGGACAATTGACAAAAACATTTGGAACTGGTAGAAATCAAATTGAAGCAGTAAGAAACAAAATTGAAATGCAAACCAATGCTGGAAATAGAACAATTGAATATTCTGAATTCGAATTAATAACACATCAATAAACTGGCTTTGTCAAACGACTTAATTATTGTAAAAGCGAAAATTTACTTAAAGACCACCAAAGAAGGTGGAAGGACTAGTGGTATTAAATCTGGGTACAGACCTAATCATACTTTTGAGCAACCAAAAGACATTAGAAATATCAAAACTTTTATAGGTGACATACAATTTGACGACAAAGAATTTATTGAACCTGGCGAAACAAAAATTGTAACAGTAAGATTTTTAAGAAATGAAACTGTTGAAAAGTTTATAATTGTTGGACAGAAATGGTTTATTTATGAAGTTATAAGACTTGTAGCAGAAGGAGAAATAGTCGAAGTTTAACTGACACCAACAACTAAGTTTTCGTTGCGTCCGAAGGACGAACAATGAAAACTAGGTTGAACCCCGAATAGCGGGACAGGCGAAACCATTCCTTTTACTCCATGGATTGTGTCCTAACAAACCGTTATAACTAGAATTTTCTGAACTACAGAATCCTTAGCTCAATGCGAATGTTTCTTTTAAGATAGGCTTATAAGTAATACCAATTCAACTCTGAGCCGCAACTCAAGAAAATACTGTCTAACTTTAAATTGCTTTCTAAAACAATTACAATTTTCTTTTAAATCAAAATTTCGTAAAAATCGAAATTTCCACTTTTTTCTTGATAAAAAAGTAGAGCAAAAAATCAAGGCTGTCCCTGAATGTATATTATGAGTAATAAATAATTCTAATATTTTGTTCGTTCTAATTCAACATATCCTTTCAAGTTAGAGAGATGTGATTTGTGTCGTAGACCAAATCTTATCTCGTCTTAAGAACGAGAGTAGATGCCGATAGGATAGTTGTTTAGACCAATTTATTGGTATATTACAAATATCACATTGGTATAAAGCATCTATTTGTATTTCGTCAGCTAAATAAAGATAATGTTCTTGATGGATAGACTTGATCTCGTCACGTCCAAAAAACGTGAACGAGAGCAAGAAGTAGCTCAATAGTATTTAATAGCTTGTCTCCAAAAAAATGAATTATGACTATTGGAACGGATACTATTTAAGAAATCAGAAATATCTCATCGACATTGTGGTGGATATTGGCCGACATTTTATCGGTAGGTAAATCATTGGCATCGCCACCAAATGGGTCTTCGATTTCTTCGGCAATGAGCTCTAAGCTGGCCAAGACATAGAATATAAACACAACGATAGGAACAGCCAAATAGCCCAAACTGAACATAAAACCGAAGGGCAAGGTCATGACATAGCCAAAGATAAATTTTTTGAGAAAGACACTGTACGAAAAAGGTATGGGAGTATTTTTGATTCGTTCGCATGCACCGCAAATGTTTGTAAAGGATTTACACTCTTCATTAATCACATAAAGTTGCGACTCCGTTAAAGCATGTTCTGCATGGAGCTTGAATACCCGATTGAGCATGATTTCCGCTGTTTGATTGGGTACATGTTTGTGTTTATCTATTCGTTTGGCATCGTGTTCGAGTTGCAAATCGTACAATTCCCAATCGGAATTTTTGGATGTTAAATGATTTTTGAGGGCATAGGCATAAGCAGGTATTATTTTTCTAAAAAAATTACGATTCACTTTATCCTCTTTGGGCAACATGGCATTGAGTTTGAGGGCAAGGTTGCGCGAATTGTTGGTCAAATCGCCCCATAGTTTGCGCCCTTCCCACCATCTGTCATAAGCTGAATTAGTACGAAATACCAATAACAAGGAAATAATACCGCCCAAAAGTGTGTGCATGAGCGGGATATTTTTAACATAACTATCTGGAGGCAGCTTGAAATAACTTTTTTCTAAATAAACGACTATGCCTGCATAAATGGCTATTCCGAGCATCAATGGAAACAATTTTCGGATTGTATCGCCTTTGTGGGCTTTGAAGATAAAAGTAAACCAGTCTTTTGTGTTGTATTGTATCATGAGGAAGTAGTTAGTAGATAGTATAAAGTATAAAGAAGTTAGTACTTAGCAGTTTGGCATAAAACATAAGCAGATTGATTTGGATTTATTTTTGTAATTTGGATTTTGGGTTTTTGTAATTTGGATTTTGAGTTTTGGGATTTTATTTTTTGTTATTTGGGGTTTAATTTGTTGATAACATAGTTTGACTTTCCATTTTCTACGCTTACCTTTGCGCAAAATTTTAGAAACTACAAAAGTATAGTTTTTATACTTTATAATTATTTAAATATGTCAAACAAAGGTAAAATCAAACAAATCATTGGTGCGGTAGTGGATGTACACTTCCCGAACGACAACAAAATTCCTGAAATCTTAAGTGCGTTGGAAATCAAACGCCCCGATGGATCAACACTTGTACTTGAAGTACAACAACATCTTGGTGAAGATAGCGTACGTACCATTGCGATGGATGGTACTGAAGGCTTGGTACGTGGTATGGAAGTTGTAGATACAGGTATTCCGATAGCTATGCCAATAGGTGATGCTATTAAAGGTCGCTTGTTTAATGTAACTGGTGATGCTATTGATGGTTTACCTCAGCCTTCTAAAGCTGGTGGACGTCCTATTCATGCTAATCCTCCTGCCTTTGAAAATTTGAGTACAGCATCTGAAATCCTTTTTACAGGGATTAAAGTAATTGACTTGATTGAGCCTTATGCAAAAGGGGGTAAAATCGGTTTGTTCGGTGGTGCTGGTGTAGGTAAAACAGTATTGATTCAAGAATTGATTAATAATATTGCGAAAGCATATAGTGGTGTATCGGTATTTGCTGGTGTAGGTGAGCGTACGCGTGAAGGAAATGACTTGATGCGTGAGATGATCGAAGCAGGTATCATGAACTATGGTGATGCATTCAAACACAGCATGGAAGAAGGCGGATGGGATTTGGAAAAAGTGGATATGGAAGCCTTGAAAGATAGTAAAGCAACGTTTGTGTTCGGTCAAATGAACGAACCTCCTGGAGCTCGTGCTCGTGTGGCATTGTCTGGATTGACTGTAGCTGAGTACTACCGCGATGGTGATGGTACAGGTAAAGGTCGTGATATCTTGTTCTTCGTTGATAATATCTTCCGTTTCACCCAAGCAGGTTCTGAGGTATCAGCATTGCTAGGACGTATGCCTTCAGCGGTGGGTTACCAACCTACCTTGGCTACTGAGATGGGTTTGATGCAAGAGCGTATTACTTCAACTAAAAATGGTTCTATTACCTCTGTACAAGCGGTATATGTACCTGCGGATGATTTGACCGATCCGGCTCCTGCAACTACATTTGCTCACTTGGATGCTACTACGGTATTGAGTCGTAAAATTGCCGATTTGGGTATTTATCCAGCGGTGGATCCTTTGGATTCTACTTCTCGTATCTTGACAGAAGCTATCGTAGGTGAAGCACATTACACATGTGCCAATAAAGTGAAATTGATTTTGCAACGTTATAAAGAATTACAAGATATCATTGCGATCCTAGGTATGGATGAATTGAGCGAAGAAGATAAAATGACTGTTGCTCGTGCACGTAAAGTACAACGTTTCCTTTCTCAACCTTTCCACGTAGCGGAACAATTTACAGGTTTGAAAGGTGTGTTGGTACCAATCGAAGAGACGATTCGTGGTTTTAACATGATCATGGACGGTGAAGTAGACGAATACCCAGAAGCAGCATTTAACTTAGTAGGATCAATAGACGACGCGATAGCAAAAGGTAAAAAAATGATGGAAGCGGCGAAGAATTAATTTTTGAGTCAAAAGTAGTTAGTAGAAAGTCGTTAGACTATGCGAGTTCATAATTTTAGAGAATTAAAAGTATGGCAGAAGGGAATAGAACTATCGAAAAGTATTTATCAATTTACAAGTACATTTCCTACTGAAGAAAAATATGGTTTGAAAAGTCAAATTCAGCGAAGTTCCATTTCTATTCCTTCAAATATAGCAGAAGGTTGTGGTAGAACAGGAGATAATGAACTAAAGCATTTTTTAACTATATCATTAGGATCTGCTTTTGAATTAGAAACACAAGTGATACTGGCAAATGAATTTGGATATACTGACAAAAACAATTTTGAAATATTAATAAATCAAATACAAGAAATACAAAAGATGATAATAGGTTTACACAAATCAATAAACTGATATCTCAATACTTTATACTATCTACTTAATACTTTATACTCAAAAAAATGCATTTAGACATACTAACTCCAGAACGAAAAATATTTAACGGTGACGTATATGGCGTTTTATTGCCAGGCGTACAAGGTTATTTTGAATTGCTTGATAACCACGCTCCTATCGTAGCTGCATTGGGTAAAGGCCAATTGAAAATATTGAAAGACAAAACCAACCATGAAATCTACAATATCGAAGGTGGTTTTGTAGAGATGAATAGCAATAAGACTGTTGTACTTATTGAAGGTGCTGAAACCGTAAAATAATTCATTCTTAAAAAAAATTATAGCTAAAGCGATTCACGGTGTGGGTCGCTTTTTTTAATGAATGAGCAAGAAATTACTTTAAATATTCGAACACCACATGAAACAAAAACATTTCAGTTTAGGGTTGAATGAAAATAAATTTAATTGACTCATTCTCAATACTTAATTTCCTTTTAATAATCGAATCACATATTGATTATTTACATCCTGCACATTCATTAGGTATAGCCCGTTAGACAGACTCGAAAAATCTAATTTTTGCTCCCCTTTTTTTAAAGTCATTTTCAATACAATTCTGCTATAGATATCTAAAACATCTACTTGAGCATCTGCTTGAATCTTCAACGTAAAAAAACCATTATTTGGATTAGGAAATACAAGTACAGCGTTTGATTCTTCTAGTTGTTCTATGCCTAACGGATATATAGGTCTACATTCTGAAGTGTCTACACAAGTTCCATTGGATACGATAACTGCATAGCTACCTCCTATCGAACCTGTATATGACTGTCCTGTTGCATTGGGTATTATCGTAATATTGTCTGCACATTCTAACCATTGATATATGGCGCCATTTTGAATAGCTGAAATTGTAGTATTACTAACAGTGGTAGCAACTGATACGACACATTGGTTTATCTTTCTAATTTTATAATTTCCTCCATCAGCTACATACACGTTGCCTGTATCATCTATTGCTACTCCTATAGGCCATCCTAGCAATGCTGAGGTAAATGCCCCATCTAAATAGCCATACGAAGATCCTACCAGGGTAGAAACTGTTCCGGTTTGAGTTACTTTTCTTATTCTATTATTGAGCTGGTCACAAACATATAAATCACCAGCAACATCTATACAAATTCCAGTGGGAAAATCAAATTTCGCTATTGTACCTATACCATCTGAGTAACCTTGTGTAGACCCGGCTATAGTTGTCACAAGACCGGAAGGTGTAATTTTTCTGATTTTATTATTTCCTCTATCTGTGACAAACAAATTTCCAACTAGATCGACACAAACAGCTGATGGCCAATAAAATCTTGCACCGATTCCATTCCCATCTAAAAATCCTTGGGTAGAACCGGCCAAAGTAGATACAGTTTGTGACTGCGTTATTTTACGTATTATATTGTTACCCAAATCAGCTACATACAAGTTGCCATTTGTATCCACGCAAATCCCAGTAGGAGAATCAAATTGAGCAGCTATTCCAATACCATCTGTATTACCTTGGCTAGAGCCTGCAACCGTTGAAACAATTCCTGTAGATGTGATTTTTCTAATTTTAAAGTTGTCCAAATCCGATACATATAAATTCCCATCCTTATCGATACAGATTCCATTTGGCTTATTAAATTGTGCTGCACTTCCTATACCATCTGCAAAGCCTTGAGTAGAGCCGGCAAATGTAGTTACAACACCTTGAGATGAAATTTTTCGAATGACATGATTATGAATATCAGCAACAAAAACATTTCCATTCGAATCTATACACAATGCAGTAGGATAATTAAACTGAGCATTCGCTGATGCTCCATTCATAAATCCTTGTGTAGAACCTGCAAGTGTTGATACACTTTGTCCACCTGCGAATTGTGCTATGGATATAAAAATTACAAGAAGAATACAAATTAGATTTTTCATAAAAGTAATTTAAGTAATAATGAATATAAATTTAATTCCAAAATACGAAAAAACCTATTTTTAAAAATATGCCATTCAAATACTTAAAATAATATACTAAACCGTTTAATATATTGATTTGTCCCAACTTTTAATTTTAAAAAGTATTGACCTTTTTTCAATAGACGTATGTCAAGTTCATAAACAAAATCACCTTCATTTCCTTTTGTTTTAGATTCAGATATCAACACCCCTTGGTTATCCATAATTTCAATGATTATATCTCCATTTAAATGAACGTTTGATTGTACTATCACGTATTCTTTGCAGGGATTAGGACTAACGGATATAGTCAATTCATCATCCCTATGTAATGAATCACAACATTCTATAACCGAAATGGTCTTCGAAAACTGCGCCCCAAGTGGGAAGTTGAACTCTATGTTTGTACCTTGTCGTAAAATGTTTACTTGCACTTCTTGCCCTGGTTGCAGTTTGGCTATTTCACTTAATAGATGTGCAGTATGTTGCATTTCAATACCGTTAATATGGGTTATGACATCGTTGGCATGAATGCCAAAAGTAAAGGCAGCCGTATTGGGTACAACATCTTGAACAAGCACATATTTAGCATTGAGTATATCAGCTATTTTAACCCCGATAAAAGCACCATACTTTACTGTTCGTGTTTTTTCGCAAGGATGTTTACAGTCTTTTAAAGTCTGAGCTTTTGTTAAATTGGTAAACAATAAACAGAAAAGCAACGATAAGTATATTACAATTTTTATTTTCATTTAATACTTTAGGTGATGTGCTTAAAAACTATAGCATAAAGATACATTATACTTGTAGTCATTAAATATAAAGAACGTAATATACTTGGTTCATTATGGAATTATTTAATTTTTTAAAATTGCAAAGCCAAACTCTTTTGAAAACTGGTCAATTCTATTCCGATAAGATAAGATGTCTAATTTACTTCTCTTGTAAAATAAATTTTTCCATTTGTTGTCCATATCATTCATTTTATTTATTTCACCACTTAGTCTCAATTTCTCGCGAATAGCTTTAACGCGATCCACATTTAGATTGTATAAATAAGTATTGTGTCTTTCAATTCTACGATTCAATTGTTTTTTTGTTATTTGATGTAATTTCTTGTTTTCATAATTGATAAGAGAGTCTTTAATAGTTAGGTAGTACTCATTACCTATTTGTTTTAGCTCAGACTTAATTCCAAAAAACTGACCACTTTCTACTTCTTGTAATGTATCAAATTTTACATATTTAATTGGCTTATCTATGACGAAATATTCAATAAAAGAATGTTCATTATTTAATATTACAGCAAGTGTACTACTATGATTAGGTGACAAAATTAAGTCTTGTGAAAAAGATTCAAAGTTGTTCAAAATAAAAAATAGTATGAGTATACATGTTCTTTTCATATTCATTTTATTTATAAATCCAGTTTAACGATTGAAGCCATCCTTCATCGGGCGGCAATATGTCGCAGTGCACAAATTGGTATGTCGTTTGATATGCTTTTGCATCCCACTTTATTTTAATTCCTTTTTCCCCAATATATCTTCCCCCTAATTCTAATAATGTTGTATCATTCATAATTTTATAAAACCCCTCACCTGCATTCCAATTAGAAAACATATCATTTCCATGAACCAAGGATACCTCATGTAATGTATCACCTGTTATTCTATACACACCTCTATCAAAAGATTGTCTATAAAGTTTCTGGGTTTTTGAGTTTAAATTTATACTACGAAAAAAACTATTTACTAGTTGTGTATCTAGTAATGATTTTCTAGAAAAAGTAGATGAATAATTTCCGATGTTTTTTTCAATTAGCCAAAAACTCACAATAAAGCCAGAAGGGTAAAATACATGTATCCAATAGGTAGTATCTGGAGCCTTAGGCACATAAGTATTTATTGTATCAGTAAACTTTTCCCTATAACTTTTAGATGCAAACAAGTATGGCTTTTCCCCTTTATAAATAATCTTAGTATGATATTTAGTAATACTATTACTATCAAGGTACGTCAAACTATAACCAACATAATAACCATCTGTGCGAAAAGGCAAGTTTTGATAGGGTTTGTTTTTGTCTATTCTAATTTTAACTTGTTTGCGAATACCATAAGGTGCCTGAGCATGCAAACTTTCAATATAAATAAAGAAAACAAAAAGTATATAAAATCGTTGCATATTGATGAAAATTACTTGATTATTTAATTTATTATTTTGTTTGATATAAAAATTTCTATTTATTCATTAACGTATTGATGTATTTAGAAAACTCAACGTGTTTAGAATTTATTGACATTGAATCCAATTCCTGCCTTTTGCTTTTTAATTGGTGCAATTTCGTAAGATTATCTTCATGGTTTAAAAGCTTCTGTAGTAATATTTGATTTTTTCTATAATGCCATTTTATTTTTTCATTTTCATTAGCAGGTTCAAAAATTAATGCACCTATCTTATATCTTTTAGTATTGCTATTAATCTCTATAATCTTTTGGACATCATTATCAGAAATCAAAACAGACTTCTTGCCAATATATTTATTTATAAGTTTATTATATCTAAGTGTATCTAAAAATGTATTCCATGTATTTTGTTTTATATGCTCAAACGATTCTAATACTATAAAGTCTGAATTAAAAAAAGCTGCATACACTTTTCCAGATTTATTAAGAGTTTTTTTACTCAAATAAATTTCATCTTGAGAACTTGCATTTTTATATGATATAAGTTGTATTACCAGTATAAAAAATATAATTTTAGTTTTCATCGGACTGATATTAATTTGTTTGAAAATACCATAAAAAGATTGAGCTTGAAAACTTGCAAACCCAATAATTAATAAAAACAGAATTATAATTGTTCACATTATGTTTCATTTAAATAAATAAATTTATGTGATTTAGTCATCAATTCAACATATAAATTTAGATCTACTCATTTTCTAAAACTAGTTTTGTAACTATCCCATCGATTATAATTCATAACTAAAACTACTTTATAAACTGATAATACTCTTCTACCATTTGTTTATAGTATGGTTTCAATTCAGCAGGAACAGTTTTGTAATAATCAATTACAGATTGTTTATTTTTCAAAATATCTTTTAGCTGTTGCGGTATTTCACGGGTCATTTCTTTGCCCGAATTAGACTCGCGTTCTTTGCCTTGTTCTTGTTCGCGCATAGCATCTTTGGCCTCCATAAGTCGAGTCAATATTTCAGACTGACGCTGAAGGATATCGTTGGTCAAACGCTTATTGACAATATCTGTTTCATTGCGATCCATGTCTTGTTGTATCTTAGTCAAGTTAGGATTGCTTTTACCATCCTTACGAAGTTGATTATTGATATCGTTCAATTGTTTTCGCAATGCAGCTTGTTGTGCAGCAATTTTAGCCATTTGTTCTGATTCGCCACCACCTTGTTCACCACCGCCTTGTCCGCCAGGTTGCTGCCCTTGGCCTTCTTTACCACCGGGTTTATCGCCACCGGGTTTATCACCTGGTTTGTCGCTTGGCTTTTTCCCATCCTTCCCATCTTTTCCTTCTTTAGAATTTTTAGCCATTTTATCCATCATTTGCTTCATGGCATCACCTAACTTTTGCTGTTGCGTAATAATATCTCCCAATTGCATCCCCATGCCTTTACCTGGTTTTTTAGAAGGATTTTTGCCAGGTTTGTTGCACGATCCTCCGGGTTGTCCTTGTTGATTTTGTTGTTGTGCCTGCTGATCCATCAGTTGCTGCAACATTTCGTTGAGCATCAATGCGAGGTTGTTTGCACCAGTCATTACATATTGTTGATTTACGGTAGCTTGCGGTGTGGCACGTTGCTCGAGGAAGTTGATCGCACTTTCCATGTTACGGTTGATTGCATCTATTTCTTTGTTGACGGTTGATGACAATTTTGGTAAACGCTTACTCAAAGCAAACAAACTATCTGCAATCATTTTTGCATCCGTTTTGAGTTTTTGTTGCGTTTGGGTATTGGTTACATATTTAGGATCTGCTATTGAAGTCGTCTTAACCGTATTGATCAAATCTTCTTGTGTAAAAGACATGCGAATTAAATTTTGAAGCAATTGACGTGTAGCTTTAACATCTAACTCCAACTGATCTGCCCCTCCACCACTTGCAGCTTCACTCATTTTTTGTGCTAAGTCTTCTAAATTCTTCTTGGCACTTTTTTGCGATTTTGATGCTTTACTCGAATTGCTATTACTTAATTCTTTGGAACTATTATCCATGTTTTTGTCTGCATCGCTAGCATCTTTTTTCATGTCAGTCAAGTCTGCTTTGTTTTCCATTTGTTCATTGACCTTTTCCATTTCAGCAATGTCTTTCTTAAGGTCTTCCATCTCCTTATTCAACTCATCTTGTTTCTTTTTTAACTCTTCCTGCGATTTTGTTTTTTCGTCTGTTTGCTTGTTGAGCTCATCTTGTTTTTTGGCCAATTCATTGGCTTTTTTTGCAATGTCTTCCATACGCATATCACGTTCGAGTTGCTTCATCATTTCTACTACTCGATCGAGATCTTTTTCCATCAATTGATTGTCCTGTTCGATTTGTTTCAGCTGATCAAACAGTTGGTCTTTGTTCAACATCTTCATCAAATCTTCCATTTTTTTCATCCGCTCAGCCAACTGATTATTTTTCAACTCATCGAGCAGCTTCTCAAGATTTTCTTGTTTCTCTTGGGTCTGTTCAGATTGCTCTTTGTTTTGCGATTGCTTGTTATTGTTTTCAAATTTCTTTTGGATGTTTTCAATTTGCTTTTGCAAATTTTCGTTCTTCTCCATCATTTCCTCCATCTGCTTTTTGTCCTGCCAGTCGAGTTCATTTTTGGATAACAATTTTTCTTGCAATGCTTTGATGTCTTTTTCTATTTTATCGTTTTGCTTGGCCGCACTATTCACATCTTTCGTAACCTGTTCTTGCGTTTTTTCAATCAAGGAATCCAACTTTTTAGCTGTTGGTTTTTCAAAATTAAACACAGCACTTTTTACACATTTGCTACCATTTACTGCATCATTATCACAAACTGAAAAATAATAAGATAGTTTATCGCCAGCATCCAACTTCAAGGTTTCGATATCGAACATTTGATTAAACTGTGAAAACGTACCTGACTGCGCTGGAACTGGAATACTTCCATTTTTAACTACGCCTGTCGGCATGCCTTGTGCATTATTTTTTTGAATCGTATAGTTCAATGCAATATTGCGTATGCCATAGTCATCGCCAGCTTCGCCTACAAATAAGACATACTCAGCTGTCATGGAATCATTGTATTGTTGGACATTAATAGTAGGAAACTGATCGGGTATCACAGATACATTATAATGCAATGAATCTTTTTTATCGATCTGATTGTTTGAAACTATAATCGTATAAGAAGTATCTCGCATAAATTTATAGGCATAAAAAAACTGATTGAGTTGTTTGCCCATGGACAACGCATTTCCATTTCCTAATGCAAACTGAACATCATCTGTATGTTCGGTGTTAAACACCCAACGAAGCGAAGTACCTTGAGGTGCTACGATATCGCCTATATTATCCAATACTTCATCTTTACGACCCGTATAATCTGGATAATCGACAGATACTTTAAATTGCTTGATGATTGGTTTTTTCAATGTTTTGATTGTGTATATTTGACTATTAAAACCCACTGCTGCAAAATTAAAAGTCACATCTTTGGACACTTTATAAAATGTATGAGCAAAAACACCTTTTTCTTTTTGTTGCATCATGACATCCTGACCATTATATTGAATAGTCATTTGTTCTGGCCTTGATTTTCCTTCAGTCGTGACACGAATTTCGATATCGTCAAATTGCGGTACAGTCAATTTATTGGTAATCAATTTAAATGCAAAAGGCGCTTTGGGTTCAAATTTTTGTGCGGGTGACAATAAGCGCTCAGCAGATTCTTTAAATACATTGGGCGCAGCAAATAGCATGACAATTAAGATTAATGCTGGTGGAAGTAAATAGGGCAAAAAACGTTTGTTCTTAGCCAAGTTGACTGCATTGTGAAACGGAATAGGAGTTAGTTCGTTGGTTTTCTGTTCTATACTCGCTGCTATCAACGCTTGGCTAGCCAAATCGCCCATACCATTTTTAAGTTGAAGTACATTGAGCAATTTATCCTGCACATCGGGAAAATGTGTACCGATAATCTGAGCAGCTTTTTCGTGTGAAATCACTTTGCCTAATTTCTGCATATTGAGCAATGGCATAATAATCATGCTGACAACAGCAAAGCCGCCTACCAACAAGAACACACCTAAAAATACAAACCTTAACCAGGAAGGAAAATACAAATAATACTCACCCACACTGACCAATAAATAATATGCAAGTACTGCAGAGGAGACCAAAAGGAGTCCACGTAGTAGTTTATTGGCATAAAATTTACGAATAAACGCATCCAAGCGATGAATCAACAAATCGTAACTATTCATTATAGCTGCAAGTTACAGAATCTAATGAAAGCACCTGATTTTAAATCTCTATTTTTTTGTGAAAATTTTGGGTGGGGGCCATGTATCGTTCTTTGTATTGAAAATAGCAATAAGTACTTGAACTAGACCTCCACAATTTTATATCTTATCCTGATAAAAGAAGAAAAAGAAAAAGCCTGCTAACCATTCTTTACGCACATACTTTCCTTCACCTATACGACTGCCATTGTAGTAAACATCGCCATCGGTCTCGATTTGACCTATGCGGCTACCATTTTTGTATACATCGCCATCGTCTTCTATTTGGCCCACTCTACTGCCATTGAGATAGATATCGCCATCGTTTTCAATTTGACCTATACGACTGCCATTTTTGTACACATCGCCATCCATTTCAAACTGTCCAACCTTACTGCCATTGATGTAAACATCGCCATCTTTTTCTATTTCGCCTATTCGGCTGCCTTTGTAATAGATACTTTGTGCTTGCAACTGTTCAGCTACTACAAACAGAAGTAGCGTTAAGAAAATAATTTTTTTCATGTGATAGTTAATTTTTATATTCAAATATAAGAATTGGCATTCAAAACTTAATTTTAATTGCGTTAACTTTTTATTCTTTAGGTTTGCAAAAATTTGCAGTCAAGTTTAGTTGAACATGCTTAGCAGAATAGACAAATACATATTGAAAAATTTTTTGGCCACTTTTGTATTCTTACTATTGGCCTTTTCTGCTATTGCAATAGTCATTGATTTTACAGAAAAAGTGAATGATTTTGTGTCAAAAAAAGTGCCTGCTATTGAAATCCTCAATTATTTCAAAAACTTTCTGCCTTATATCCTCGCACTATTATTCCCTATTTTCATATTTGTAGCAGTTATTTTCTTCACATCTAGGTTAGCCAATAGATCTGAAATCATAGCCATGCTTAGTAGCGGGATGACATTCAAACGATTGCTAAGACCTTATATTATTGGCGCTGCAATTATTTCTGTGGTGTTGATGTTGGCCAATCATTTTATTATTCCGAAATCAAACAAAAGTCGACTTCAATTTGAAGAAAAATATTTGTGGTCGCAATCATATAGCAAAGATGATAATTTTCATATGCGCATCAGCCCTACTGAATATATTTTTATGCAGAGTTATAACCCAGAATCTAAAACAGGCTATCGTTTTAGTTATGAAATGGTAGAAGGAACTAAAATTACAAAAAAAATAACAGCAGACCGTTGTCAGTATGATAGTATAAAAAAAGACTGGAAATTCATCGATGCGCAAGTCCGCATTTATAATGGACCATTGGAACGTTTGGAACTTTTTCCTTTATTATATCAAAAAATCAAGTTTGCACCAGCAGATCTAATTGAAAAACATGAAGCCCGTCAAATGATGACAACACCAAAACTAAACGCTTATATTAAAAGAGAACAACAAAAGGGAAGTGAGAATTTAAATGAATATTTAATAGAAAAACACAGGCGCACAGCTGCACCATTTTCATCATTTGTGCTTTCTATTATAGGTGCATGTATAGCTTCGCGAAAAATACGTGGTGGAAGTGGTGTACACCTTGCAGTTGGGTTGATGATCAGTGCTATCTATATTTTCTTGATGCAATTTTCAACTACCTTTTCTGTCAAAGGAAATTTAAATCCTTTTATTGCGGTTTGGATTCCAAATATCTTATTTTCATTTTTAGCTATTTATATCTACAGAAAATATTCAAGATAAATTCCCTTTATACCAAAATGGATTAAAAAAAATACCATCTACTTGAGATGGTATTGCATTAAAAAAAATATTCTTTATTGTTTTTGAAACTTTCCAGATTGGATAACTTTTTATGAATCTCCGTTTCCATACCACTACGTAAACTGGATGGGTAGTGACAGTTGAACTTTGTACTCAAATTAAAAGTACAATGAATATTTTAAATTTCATGAATGAGTTTT
>Ga0247843_1006074_pt1 | contig 16120 bp, 11 predicted proteins | sample LaCruzMarch2017__FD_192420 | JGI IMG/M metagenome (GOLD analysis project Ga0247843, IMG submission 192420) | Freshwater microbial communities from meromictic Lake La Cruz, Castile-La Mancha, Spain - LaCruzMarch2017_8m | ecosystem: Environmental > Aquatic > Freshwater > Lake | place: Spain... | reverse complement strand
ACCAACACATAACCATCCGGCCACCCTTCCATTCCAAATCACCACACACTCAACATGCATGATAACCCAGACGAAAGAATAACCTCTCTCTCTTCCCTAACGACAGATATACAGATTTAATGAACAAGCGATCCCAGGCCCAATTCCCTTGCGGGAGAGCACCGCACCCAAAGGTTCGGCTTCCAAGGATCTACCGCCTCAGCCAGGGGGCGCTTCAGCGAACCGAAGCATCCGTCCCGGCCTTCCCGGCGGGGCCGCGTCCAACCGTTCGGTCGTTCGCGGGAGCCGGCTTCTACGCGCCGGCCCCAGGGCTGTCAACGCGCCCCCCTCGGGTAATGCGCATGGCAGCCATGCGCGCTCAGCTCGCTTCGGCGACCACGCTCAACCCGTCCTGGTTGGCGGTCACCACAAGCCGCGAACCATCATGCACGCTGCCTTCCAGCAGCATGCTGGCAAGCCGGTCCTGCAGGCTGCGCTGGATCACCCGCTTCAGCGGACGCGCCCCATAGGCAGGGTCGTAGCCCGCCTCCGCCAGCCAATCCCGCGCGGAGGCATCCAGCTCCAGCGACAGTTTCCGGTCTTCCAGCAGCCGCCGCAGCCGTTCGAGCTGGATGTCCACGATCGTCCCCATGTCCGCCCGCGCCAGGCGGCGGAACAGCACGATCTCATCCAGCCGGTTCAGGAATTCCGGCCGGAAATGGTCGCGCACCGCGCGCATCACCGCCGGGCGCGCCGCCTCGATCTCGGCGCTCTCTGGCAGGTCGGCGATCGCGTGGCTGCCAAGGTTGCTGGTCAGCACGATGATGCAGTTGCGGAAATCGACCGTCCGCCCCTGCCCATCCGTCAGCCGCCCATCATCCAGCACCTGCAGCAGCACGTTGAACATGTCGTCATGCGCCTTCTCGACCTCGTCGAAGAGCAGCACCTGATAGGGGCGGCGACGCACCGCCTCGGTCAACGCGCCGCCCTCATCATAGCCGACATAGCCCGGCGGCGCGCCGATGAGGCGGGAGACGCTGTGCTTCTCCATGTATTCGGACATGTCGATCCGCGTCATGGCGCGCTCATCATCGAACAGGAACTGCGCCAGCGTCTTCACCAGCTCGGTCTTGCCCACACCGGTCGGGCCGAGAAACAGGAAGCTGCCGATCGGCCGGTTCGGGTCCTGCAACCCGGCACGGGCCCGCCGCACCGCCTTGCTGACCGCCTCCAGCGCCTCCTCCTGGCCGACCACGCGGCGGCGCAGCGCGTCTTCCATGCGCAGCAGCTTGGCGCGCTCGCCTTCCAGCATCTTCTCGACCGGGATGCCGGTCCAGCGGCTGACCACGGCGGCGATGCCTTCCTCGGTCACCGCCTCATTCACCAGGCGGGCGCCATCGCCGCTGTCGGCGATGCGCTTTTCCAGGCCCGGGATCACCCCGTATTTCAGTTCGCCGGCGCGGGCATAATCGCCCCGGCGTTCGGCCAGCTCCAGCTCGGTCCGCGCGCGGTCCAGCTCCTCCTTGGCCTTCTGGGTTTCCACCACGCGGCCCTTCTCGGCGCCCCAGGCGGTGGTCAGGCGCAGGCTTTCCTCCTCCAGCCCGGCCAGCTCGCCCTCCAGCTTCGCCAGCCGGTCGCGGCTGGCCGCGTCTTCTTCCTTCTGCAGGGCCGCGCGCTCGATCCGCAGGCGCATCACGTCGCGGTCGATCGCGTCCAGCTCCTCGGGCTTGCTGTCCACCTGCATGCGTAGCCGGCTGGCCGCCTCATCCATCAGGTCGATCGCCTTGTCCGGCAGGAAACGGTCCGTGATGTAGCGGTTCGACAGGGTGGCCGCCGCCACCAGCGCGCCATCGGCGATCCGCACGCCGTGGTGCAGCTCATATTTTTCCTTGATGCCGCGCAGGATGCTGACGGTGTCGGCGACACTCGGCTCGCCCACCATCACCGGCTGGAAGCGCCGCGCCAGCGCCGCATCCTTCTCCACATGCTTGCGATACTCATCGAGCGTGGTGGCGCCGATGCAGTGCAGCTCGCCGCGCGCCAGCGCCGGCTTCAGCAGGTTCGAGGCATCCATCGCCCCATCGGCCTTGCCCGCGCCGACCAGCGTGTGCATCTCATCGATGAACAGGATGATCTCGCCGGCGGCGTCCTCGACTTCCTTGAGCACGCCCTTCAGCCGTTCCTCGAATTCGCCGCGATATTTCGCGCCGGCGACCATGGCGCCGAGGTCGAGCCCCATCACGCGCTTGGTCTTCAGCGCCTCCGGCACGTCGCCCTTCACGATGCGCAAGGCGAGACCCTCGACGATGGCGGTCTTGCCCACGCCGGGCTCGCCGATCAGCACCGGATTGTTCTTGGTGCGCCGCGCCAGGACCTGGATGGCGCGGCGGATTTCCTCGTCGCGGCCGATGACGGGGTCGAGCTTGCCCTCGCGCGCCACCTGCGTGATGTCGCGGGCGTAGCGCTTCAGCGCGTCGAACTGCTGTTCGGCATTCTGGCTGTCCACGACGCGCCCCTTGCGGATGCTGGCCACCGCCGCGTCCAGCCGCGCCGCATCCACGCCCGCCAGGCGCAGCGCCGCCGCGGCCGTGCTGGTGCCGCTGGCCAGGCCCACCAGCATGCGGTCCTGCGCCACGAAGCGGTCGCCCGCCTTCTGCGCCGCCTGCTGCGCGGCATCCAGCGCGCGGATCAGCTCGGGCGTCAGCTGCGGCTGGCCCGCCGCGCTGCCCGAGACCTTGGGCTGCTTCGCCAGCTCGGCTTCCACCACCGTCTGCGCGCGGGCGGGATTGCCGCCGGCGGCACGGATCAGGCCGGATGCCGCGCCCTGCTCATCATCGAGCAGCGCCTTCAGCAGATGTTCGGGGGTGATCCGCTGGTGGAAGTCGCGGATCGCGATGGTCTGCGCCGCCTGGAGGAATCCCCGCGCGCGCTCGGTGAAGCTCTCGATGTCCATCCCTAGGTCCCTCATGTGAGCGGACGGCGTCGCATCTCCCCATCTGGGCAAGGCGCTTCGCCATGAGCAGAATGTGGGCCCGCCGCCCCTGCCGCTTCAAGGAGTTTCGCCATGCGCGTCGAGCAGATCTTCCGCTATCCGGTGAAGGGGCTCTCGCCCGAAGCGTTGGGGGCGGTGACGCTGGAGGCCGGCCAGGGCCTGCCCTGGGACCGCACCATGGCCTTCGCGCAGGGCGATTCCGCCTTCGACCCGGCCGAGCCGAAGTGGCTGCCCAAGCGGCACTTTGCCTGCCTGATGATGAATGCCGTGTTGGCGCGCGTTCATTCGGCTTTCGATCCCGCGACCGGCCAGCTTTCCCTGGCCATGGAGGGGCATGCGCCGATCACCGCGCGGGTGGCGACCGCGGAAGGGCGCGCCGCGCTGGAAGCCTGGCTTGGCACGGCCATGGGCGCGGATGCGCGCGGGGCGCTGCGGCTGGCGGAGGTGCCGGGCCATGCCTTCACCGACATTCCGCAGAAGGCCGTGTCCTTGATCGGGCTCGCCTCGGTGGCCGACCTGTCGACGCGTATCGGGCTGCCGCTGGATCCGCTGCGCTTCCGCGGCAACATCCAGTTCAGCGGCGCTGAACCCTTCGCCGAGCTGGATTGGGTGGGCCGCGAGGTGCTGCTGGGCGGCGCGCGCCTGCGCATCTTCAAGCGCACCCAGCGCTGCGCCGCGACCGAGGTGAACCCCGCCACCGCCGCGCGCGACGCCAAGCCGCCCGCGGCACTGCGCGAGGCCTTCGGCCATGCCGATCTCGGCATCTATGGCGAGGTCATCGCGGGCGGCCGCGTGGCCGTGGGGGATTCGCTGGCGCTGGCGGGCTGATCCCTCAGGGCGCGGCGGCGTCCGTCGCGGCCCGCTCGCCCAGCTCCTCCCGCGCTTCCCGCCGTTCGGCGCCGCGGTCGGCCAGCACGCCGGCGGCGCCGCTGTAGGTGAGGAAGTAGGCGCGGATATTCGCCACGTAGCGCACCGGCTCGCTGCCGACGCGCGCCTGCACCACGCGTTCCACATGGCCGAACCAGCGATTGGGATCGAGCCCGCGCCCCGCCGCCTCGGCCCGCAGCCGGTTGATCCGGTTCGGACCGGCATTGTAGCTGGCCAGCGCGAAGAAGACCCGGTCGGCCTCGTCGATGTCGGGGTCGCTGAAATAGCGGCTGCGCAGCTGCGCCATGTATCGGATGCCGCCGCGGATATTCTGCTCGGCGTCGGTCAGGTCGCGCACGCCGACCGAGGCCGCCGTCGCCGGCATCAGCTGCATCACGCCCACCGCCCCCACATGGCTGCGCGCGCGCGGGTCCAGGCGGCTTTCCTGGAAGCCCTGCGCCAGCAGCACCAGCCAATTGAACCCCGCAGCCTCGGCATGGGTCTGGAAATGTGGCGTCAGGCGCGTCACGCGGTCGCGTTCATCCAGCGCCAGCGGGTGGCGCAGCGGCGCCGCATTCTCGAAGTAGCGCCGGTAGATGGTGGCCATGGTGCTGCGATCGACCCGCCAGCGCTCTGCCACGAAATCGTCGAGCACCGCCTTCAGCGCCGGCGCGTCGGGCCGCGTCGCCCAGGCGATATCCTCGCCCCGCGCCAGCGCCGCATCCTCGACCACGATATCGGGCAGCACCCGGGCCCAGGCTTCCGCCAGGTGGGAATCCGCCACCGTCGCCGACAGGATGCCGGCATTCACCATCTCCAGCAGATCTTCCGATTCAAGCGCCTCGGGCGCCTCCCGGATGGCGATGGCGGCGTGGCCTTCGGCTTCGAGCCGGGCTGACAGGGCGCGGGCATGCGCCAGATGGCTGGTGCCGCGCACCAGCGTCAGCGTGCGCCCGGCCAGCGCCGCGGCGTCGGGGATTGGCAAGGCATCCTTGTGGCGCACCACCACGCTGTCGACGTCGCGGATATAGGGCGCGGCGAAGGCCACCCTCCGCGCGCGGTCCGGCGTGACAGTCAGGCCGGCCGCGATCACGTCGCCAGCGCCGGCCAGCAGCTCCGGGATCAGCCGATCGAACGGCACCGGGATGAAGACCACGCGCAGATCGGCGGGCCCGCCGGGGGCGCCACGGCGGTTCAGATGCTGGGCGAGCCAGCTCATCGCCTCGAATTCCAGGCCGCGACCCTGCCCCTGTTCGATCAGGAAGCCGGTGCGATTGTAGGTGGTCAGCACGCGCAGCAGCCGTCGCTCGCGGATCTGCGGCCAATCGCCCAGGAAGGGCTGGTTGAAGTCGAGCAGCAGCGAATGGCCCGCGTCGCTCTCCGCGATGTCGGGCTCGGGCAGGTCGGCTGCGCGCGGCGCGGATCGCGGCAGGGCGGCCAGCAGCAGCGGCAGACCGCGGCGCGGCAGGCGCATGGCGGTTCTCCAGAAGGTGAGCATCGCAAACCCGGGCGGCGTCACCTGCCGACGGATCAGCCGGGTGCTGGCAGGATGGTGCCCGTGCAGGACCCGAAGCCGATACCGGCGAAACCCGGTCGGGCCGCGCGCGCGGTCAGCAGGATGCGGTCGCCATCCTCCAGGAAGGTGCGCGTCTCGCCGCCCGGCAGCGCGATGGGCTGCTTGCCGCCCAGCGTCGCCTCCAGCAGCGACCCGCAGCTATTGGCGTCGGGGCCGGAGATGGTGCCGGTGCCGAGCAGGTCGCCCGGCCGCAGGTTGCAGCCATTGCTGGCGTGATGGGCCAGCAGCTGCGCCGGCGTCCAATAGAGGTGCCGCGCATCGCTGGCGGCCAGCCGGTGCGGCGGCAGGCCAACGGCGCGCATCGCTGCCGTGTCGATCCACACGCCAAGGTCGAGTGAAAGCGCGCCCCCGGCCTGGTCGGCCGCATCCCACAGATAGGGCAGCGGCGCCGGATCTTCCGCCGCGCGCGGGGCCTGCGCCACGCGGAAAGGCGCCAGCGCTTCCGGCGTGACGATCCAGGGCGAGAGGGTGGAGGCGAAGCTTTTCGCCAGGAAGGGGCCGAGCGGCTGGTATTCCCATGCCTGGATGTCGCGCGCCGACCAATCGTTCAGCAGCGCATAGCCGGCGATGCGGGAAGCGGCTTCGGCGATCGGCACCGACGTGCCGAGCGCATTGCCCGGCCCCACCCAGATGCCCAGTTCCAGCTCCAGGTCCAGCTTGCCGCAGGCGGCGAAGCGCGGCCCGGCAGAAGATGGCAGCTGGCCCATCGGCCGCCGCACCGCGCTGCCCGAGACTATCAGCGACGAAGCGCGCCCATGATAGCCGATCGGCACATGGCGGTAGTTCGGCAGCAGCGGATTGTCCGGCCGGAACAGCTTGCCCACGGTCGTGGCGTGATGGATGCCCGCGTAGAAATCCGTATAGTCGCCGACCGTGCAGGGCAGGTGCATGGCCACCGCGTCTGCCCGGTGCAGCCAATCGGGCCGCGGCGGCGCCCCCGCGGCCAGCAGCGCCGAAACCCCACGCCTGAGCGCCTGCCGTGCGGCCGCGCCCTGGCCCAGAAAATCGTTCAGCGGCGCCGGTATGGCAAAGCCCGCCGCCGGCAAATCGAGGATCATGTCGCCGATGGCCACGCCCGCGCGCGGCGCGCCGCCCGCCGGCGCGAAGATACCGAGCGGCAGGTTCTGGATGGGGAAGTCGGCATGGCCGTTGGCGCTCACGACCCAGCTCGTCAGGTCCGGATCATGCGTGGCGTCCAGCTCGGCCATGGCGCTGCCCCCTTGCGGTCGGCGTCACCTTGGGAAGCCGGGGGCCGTCTGTCAAACCGGCGGCTATTCCCGCGTGAAGGCCGGCATCGAGGCATGGCCCGGTGCCGTGGCGCCCCGCCCGCTGAGCCAGACACGAAGGCTGCCCAGGATCAGCCGCAGGTCGCTGCCGATCCGACGCGGCGCGGCGGCATAGGCGGCTTCCAGCTCCAGCCGCCGATCCCAGGGCACGGCATTGCGCCCGGCCGCGACGCCGGGGCCGAGCAGCCCGGGCCGCACCCGCAGCCGCAGCGCCTGGCGGGGCGAATAGTGCGGCAGATAGGCCATCGGCAGCGGCCTTGGCCCGACCAGGCTCATGCGGCCGGTCAGCACCAGCAGCAATTGCGGCAATTCATCCAGGCCCGAGGCCCGCAGCCTGCGGCCGAAGCCCGTCATCCGCGCCGCGTCGGCGCCCGGCCCCTCGGCCATGCTGCGGAATTTCACCAAGGTGAAGGGCCGGCCGCCCTGGCCGGCGCGCAGCTGGCGAAACAGCAGCGGCCGGCCGAGCGCGAGCCACACCGACAGCGCCAGCAGCGCCATCACCGGCAGCGCCGGCACCAGCAGCAGCGCCGCCAGCGCCACGTCCAGCGCCCGCTTGCCCCAGGCGTCATACATGCGAAGAGCCTCGGACGGGCAAGGGCCGGCTGGCGGCGGCGACCGACAGCAGCAGGCCCAGCGCGAACCAGGCCATGCGGTTCCCGAGGTCGGTCGAGACCAGCAGCGTGAAGCCGACCGGCAGCGTCAGCGCCGCCAGCCGCGCGGCCGCCGCGGCCCCACGCGCGGGGGCGTGCCGCAGCGCCAGGATCACGGCACCGCCGAAGCAGGCCAGCCACAGGAGCAGCCCGGGCAGCCCGGCCTCGGCCAGCGCCTCCAGCGGGTGGTTGTGCGGGTAACGGCCGCGCCATTCGCCAAAGCCGGCGGCGATGCTGAAGCCGCCGGTGCCAAGGCCGAAGGGCGCCGCCCGCCCCGCCCAATCCAGCGCCGTCGCCCACAGATAGGCGCGCGCCTCCAGCCCCGCCGCATCGCCGGTCAGCCGTTCCAGCGTGCGCAGCCCCTCGGCGCGCGTCGGGTCGAGCAGCAGCAAGGCGAGGCCCGTGAGCGCCACCATCGCCGCCGCCGCTGCCCAGGCCAGCGCCGCGCCGCGCCGCCCGCCCAGCCAGAGGCGGAGCGCGGGGGCCAGGATCACGCCGGTGGCAAGCGCCACCAGCGCGGTGCGCCCGCCCGGCAGCAGCGCCGCCACCGCCAGCGCGCCCACCAAGGCCAGCCACCCCAGGCGCGGCAGGCCCGCGCTTTCCACCGCCCGCACCGCCGCCAAGGAGGCTGCCGTCGCCATGGCGAGCCCGGCCAGCTGGTAATGCACCCGCGCCTCGGCGGCCGCGACGCCCAGCCATTGGCCGATCCCGCCCGCCGCCCCGGCAACGACCAGCGCCGCCAACGCCAAGCCGATGGCCAGGCTGCTGCCCGCCAGGGCGCGCAATGCCACGCCATCGGCGCCGACCAGCAGCCCCGCCGCCAGCATGAGGGGGCCGAGCAGCACCAACTCGGGCAGCTTGGCCGCCAGCACCTGGTCTGACGCGCTCCAGGCCCCGGCCAGCACCAGCCACAGCCAGAACAGGCCGGCGGCGGCGATCGGCACGGCCAGGGCGCGCCCCAGCAGCAGGCGGCGCGTGGCCAGCAGCAGGCCCAGCAGCGGCAACAGCGCCGCCAGCGCCAGCAGGGTGATGTCCACCGGCAGGGCGGCCAGCGGCGGCGCGGTCTTCAGGGCGCCGGCCGATTGCAGCAACGCCGCCGCCAGCCCGGCCAGCGCGGCGATCATGCCAACGGTCGCCTGCAGCGACTCGTTGGTATTCTTGTTACGGCCTCAGTCGCCGGCCGCGACCTCCGGCCGCTTGGCTCGCCGGACCGCCGGCGGGCCGGCCATGCCGCCGCTGCTGTCACTCCGCCGGCTCCCAATCCCGCGCGCCGGGGTGCGGCAGCGCGGCCAGCAGCAGCCCCGCCGCGACCAGCGCCGTCGCGGCCAGCGGCGCCGCGACCAGCAGCAGCAACAACAACAGCGACCGGTTCGGCCGGCTGGCGCGCAGCTCCACCATCGGCGCCGAGACGAGCCGCGCCGCCACCGCCTCATCCGCCGCCACCACCACGCCGGCCCGCTGCTGCTGCGCCAGCAGTTCATAGAGGCTCTGGCGCACATAAAGGTCGCTTTCGCGGGCCAGACGGGTTTCCAGCGCGGCGATGCGCCGGCGCGCCAGGTCAGAGAGGTCGGCGCGCACCTTCTCCTCGGCGAAGGCGTGCAGGCGCCGCAACAGGTCGAGCGCCAACGCGCGATCCGGGTGCGCGAGTGCCACGGTCCAGGTGACGGCGCCGGGCACCTGCGTGACGGCCAGCTCGCGTTCCAGCCACAGGCGCGCATCGTCCAGATCGGCCGGCCGCGCCAGATCGAGCTGCGCGCGCAGCCAGCCAGCCAGGCCCGACGCGCGCCGCGCCTCAAGCCAGGGCAGCAGCGGCGTTTCGGCGGCCAGCAGGGACGCGGCCTCGGCCGAGCGAAGTGCGCCGAGATAGATGGCAAAGTTGCCGGTCGGGCGGGGATCGAACAGCCCGCTCACCACCGGGGTGCCGGCGAGCAGCGAGGAGGTGGCGATGCCCGTGGTCTCGGCCGGCGCCACCACCAGCTCCGCCACATGCGCGCGCGGCCAGGTCAGGATCAGCGATGCCCCACCCGTGATGAACAGCAGCGCGAGCAGGAAGATGCGGCGCCAGCGGGCCAGCAGATGCGCCAGCAGCAGAGGGGCGGGGATCATGCGGGCAGCAGGATGCGCGTGGTCATCCGCGCGATCGGCGCGGCCGCCCGCACCAGCAGCATGGGTGCCGGCGTAATCCGCCCATAGGCCGGGCTTTCGAAGCCCGACTCCAAGGCCAGCCGGAAAGGCGCATCGGCGCTGATGGCGATGCGCAGCGCCGGGCCCGAGACCCCATCCTCGGTCAGCGCCCAGGGGCCCGGCGGCAGCCGCCAGCGCCAGGCGACATGGGCGAAGGGGCCGGCCAGCCCATCGGTCACCGACCATCGCCGGCCCTGCGCGATCACGCGACGCTCCAGCTGGTTGCCTCGCCGATCGCGCAGCCGCGCGCCATCGGGCAGCGCCGCCAGGGTTGGCCAATCCGCCAGCAGGAAGCGGCCGGCGCGGCGCATCGGTTCGGCATCGTCGAAGACCGGGGCGTTGTGCGCGGCGGCGCCGGCCAGCGCCGACCACCACCAGTCGGCCGGGGGATTGTAGGCACCGGTGCCCCCATCGCGCAGCACGTCCCGCCCGCGATCCAGCAGCGTCAGGTGCAGCAGGTCCGACTGGCCAGGCCGGGTGCGCAGCGGCCCGGTGCGCAGCACGCCAACCGCCCCGCCTTCGCGCCACACCTGGCTGCCGGTGGCGGCGAGGCGCGCCGGTGGCATCAGCCGCACCGAAGGCGCCGCCAGGCCCAGCGCCGCGCAGCCCGGATCGCGCTCCACGCCGGCTGAGGCATCGCAGAAGATGCGCGCCGCGCGCTCGAGGCTCGCTCGCGCATCGCGCGGCCCGGCGCCGGACAGGTCGGCGAAGGCGCTGTCATCCTCAAGGCCGAGCCGCGGGGTGGCGCCCGTCCCGGCATCCGTCACCGCCAGCAGCCAGCGCGTGGCCGCCACGGCACGGTCGGCGAAGGGTGGCGGGAAGGGTGGCGCGCCATGGCGGCGGCGGAGCCACTCCACCACCGCCAACACATCGAGCAGCAGCCGGTGATAGCCCGGCGAGACCTGCGCGAAGCCGCCATCCGGCGCCACCAGCCGCGCCACATGCCGTGCCAAGGCCCGCGCCGGCGCCGCCGTCGGTTGGCGCAGCAGCAGGGCGATGGCGAAACGGCCCGCCGCCTCGCTGATCGGGTGGTTATTGTCCTGGGCCGGCGCGTAGAAGGGCGTGGCCTCGATTCGCGCGGCGCTGGCCTGCAACAGCGCCCGCATGCCTGCCATGGTTTCGCGGCCCGCCAGGGTGAGGGCGAGGCAAAGATGCATCGCCCGCAACGCGGCTTCCTGGCCGCAGGCCCAATGCGGACCCTGGAAGGGCGGGTTGGCCGCGACGAAGCTGGTGACCAGCGCCTCGGCCGCCGGCAGGTCGCCCCGCGCCACCAGCCCCGGCAGGTCGCCCAGGCGCCCGGCTTCCCACACGGGGCGCACGTCGCCGGGGCCGAACAGATCCATCCCGAAGCCAGGCCTGGTCGCCGAAAAGGGGCCATGCCAATCGATGCCGGGCAGGTCGGCGCGCGGCGCCGCCAGGAAGGGGGGCCGCGGCGGGGCGGGTGGCGTCGGCGCGCGGGCCGCGGCGCGGTGCAGCGCATAGAGCGCCAGCGGGCGAACACCCAGCCGGCCCGCCGCATCCAGGCGTGCGGCCAGCCCTCCGGACACAACCTGTGGTCCCTGCCAACCCATCTGTGAGGCTTGATCCGACGCCATGTTGGGGCTCATGCTACACAAAGTCAGTCATGATCACTTTACCTTTCGCGCATAGGTTGAGATTTTTTGCCGCGCTGCTCGCGGCAGCCTTGCCCTTGGCCGCGCTGGCCCAAACCCAGACCCAGAGCCTGGGCGGCCCCCTGGTCGCGCCGCCGGCCTTGCCGGGAATGCTGCCCGGCGGCCTGCCCGTGCCGACACTGCCCGGCGCCACCCAGCAGGAGATCATGCAGCGCATCCTGGACGCCGCCGGGGGCCGCCGGCCGGCGCCGCTGGAAAGCCCGCTGCCCGCGCCGGCGACCGCCCAACCACCCGCCCCGCAGGTGATCCTGCGCGACCCGGTTGCCGAGCCGCCCAGCCATACCGAGAATTTTTTCGCCGAACGGCTCGGCCTGCCGCTGCGCCAGTTCGGCTATGACAGTTTCCGTGCCGGCCCCGCCCCCGTGCAGACGCTGGGCGCCCTGCCGGAGGATTACGTCCTCGGCCGCGATGATGAGCTGATCCTGGCGCTCCGCGGCCGCACCCGCGCCACCCTGACGCTCCGCGTGCAGCGCGACGGCACGCTGGTCACGCCAGACCTGCCGCCGATCCCCGCCGCCGGCCGCACGCTGCGCGACCTGCGGGGCGAGCTGGAAGGGCGCGTGGCGCGCGAATTGCCCGGCACGGACGCCTATCTCTCGGTCGGCACCGTCCGGCAGATCGCCGTCTTCATCGGCGGCGAGGTGCAGCGGCCCGGCACGCAAAGCCTGACGGCGCTCTCCTCGGTGCTGGATGCGCTGCAGCTGGCGGGCGGCGTGCGCAAATCGGGCAGCCTGCGCGGCATCCGCGTGGAAGGGCCGCGGGGGCCGCGCGTGATCGACCTCTATGCGGTGATCGCCGGCGGCGGCACGGGCGAGGTCGATCTCAGCCTGCGCGAGGGCGAGCGCATCCTCGTGCCCGCGCTCGGCGGCGTGGTGGCCATCGCCGGCGAGGTGACGCGCCCGGCCATCTATGAACTGCCCGCCGGCACCACCAGCCAACCGCTGGCCACGCTGCTGCGCCTGGCCGGCGACCCGCTGCGGCCGGGCGGCAACCGCTTCCTGGTGCAGGGCACGGATGGGTCCGGGCGACGCAGCTTCACCGAACTGCGCCCGGCGGACGCGGTGCGGCGGGGCGATTCGGTGCTGGTGCAGCCCGGCGCCGATGTGGTGGCCAACCAGCTCCGCCTGGCCGGGCACGTCACCGCGCCGGTCACCCGCGCGCTGGGGCGCGGCGGCGCCACGCTGCGCAACCTGCTGTCCGACCCGCGGCTGGTGCGCGCCGATCCCTATCCGCGGCTGGCCGTGGTCCTGCGCTCAGACCCCGTGACGCGCATCCGCAGCTTCGTGCCCTTCGACCTGTCGCGCGCGCTGCAAGGCCAGGTGAACCTGCCACTGCTGGAAGGCGATGAGGTGGTGGTGCTCGGCAATGCCGACATCGCCTTCCTGGCCAGCCCCCCCGTCCAGCGCGCGCTGCGCGGCGAAGCACCGGCGGATGGCATCTGCCCCGCCCTGACCCAGCTGGCCATCGCCGCACGCAGCGCCCCCGCCCGCTTCGCCCATGCCCGCGGCGCCGGCTTCCCCGACATCGGCGCGCCGGGCTGCCCTTCCGTGTTCCAGGACTATCCGCCACTGCTCGGCTTCCTGCTGGATACCGCCGTGCTGCTCAGCGGCGAGGTGCGGCAGCCCGGGCTTTACCCAATGCAGGACGATACCGGGCTCGACCTGCTGCTGGCGGCCGGCGGCGGGGTGACGGATGGCGCCGACCTCTCGGCCATCGAACTGGCGCGGGAGCCCACGGATTTGGCGGGCGCCATTCCGCTCACGCGCACGCTGCTCGACCTGCGCAGCCGCAATTTCCGCGCCGTCCGCCTCTCACCCCGCGACGTGATCCGCGTGCCGCGCAGCTTCACCGACCGCGAAACCGGGCCGGTAACCCTGATGGGCGAGGCATTGCGGCCCGGCGTCTACGACATTCGGCGCGGTGAACGCCTGTCGGAACTGCTGGCGCGGGCGGGCGGGCTCACCCCGCAAGCCTATGCCTACGGGGCGGTCTTCACCCGCGAATCCGTCCGAATCCGCCAGCAGGATGGCTTCGCCCGCACCGCCCGCGACCTGGAGACCAGCCTGATCCAGGTGGCGGCCGGGCAGGCCACCGCGGGCTCGCGTGCCGGGGGCATCGATGTGGGCAGCGCCATCAGCGCGGGGCGCGAACTGGCCAACGCGCTGCGCCAGGCACAAGCCGCCGGGCGCATGGTGGTGGAAGCCAACCCCACCGTGCTGGCGTCCCGCCCGGACCTGGACGTGCTGCTGGAACCGGGCGACCTGATCGTCATCCCGAAACGCCCGAACGAAGTCACCGTCGTCGGCGCCGTGCTGAACCCGGGCAGCCTGCAATTCCAAACCAGCTGGCGCGCCAACGACTATGTCCGCGCCGCCGGCGGCCAACAACGCTTCGCCGACCCGACCCGCGCCTTCGTGGTGCTGCCCAACGGCCAATCCGCCCCCGCGGGACTCGGCGCCTGGCAAGCGGGCGGCCCACCCGTGCCGCCCGGCAGCCTGGTGGTGGTGCCGCAAGACCCCTCGCCCTTCGAAACCTGGGGCCTGATCCGCGACCTGACCCAAACACTGAGCCAAATCACCATCTCCTCGGCCGCCCTGGCGGTGATCGCGCGCGAGGCGCGGTGAGGGGAGGGTGTGGCCAGGGAGGGCGCTGCCCTCCCTGGACCCTCCCGCCAGGAGGCTTAGCCTCCTGGACCTCGATCAATTCCACCGCCAGGGGGAGGGGGGGCACTTCGGCCCCCCCTCTGGGGTGCGAATAAATAAACTGGCGGCGCCGACAAAATTATTCGAGCGCGAACAGGTGTTAGAGTGTTGAAAACATGACTTTCATCGGTTCGCCAATCTGGACGGCTATTGGCGAACCACTTCGCCAGCCAAGCGACCAAGGCGCCGAAGCTATGTCACTGAAAAATTGGGAAGTGTCTCTGAAACACTTCGGGCCGCGCTCCCCGGAAGTGAGGGAGCGCGGCCCGATTGGCGAAGCGATTGGCGAAGGTGCGCTGCCCTAAACCGCTTCGCTGTCGTCAGGCTCGCGGCTGATGACGGCGGCAACCGAACGAGCGTAGTCACGCCCCACGCGCTGCATCGCCTCTTCGACCGTCTCGCCGGGCTTCGGTCCGCTGATCTGCTGACCGTTGATTTTCGTGATGCCCATTTCGCGCACCATATGTTCATAGAGCATCTTCACAGCGCTTTGCAGTTTCCGGCCGCGCAACTTGTAGCCTGCTGCGGCTTCAATGTTGCCAACCAAGGCGAAGGCAAGACGCAGCAAATCGAAATCGAGCCCGGTATTCTTCCCCATGATTTGGAACCACTCGCCCGAAAGGCCGCGTTCCCAAATGTGACCCTCCCCGGTCAGCAGCCAATCTTTGCTGAAGTAGGAGAATTTTTCTCCGAAGCTGTCGTTGTGCGGAATGGGAGCCGTTCCCATGCCGAGCAACAGCTCAAGGCCCGGCTTCGATCGCAGATTTTCCACGTCAGAGAGGAAGCTTCGCGAGACGCCGACCAGGTCGGCGAACTCCTGTTGCGTCTTGCCTGACGCCTCCCGCGCTTCCTTTACCCGGAGGGCGAACCGCCCGGCCTGGCTCTCTGGATCAAGATTGGGCGCCATCAAAAATCCCCTTGCTGACGGTGTATCGTCATACTAGCTTGGCCTCATGCCGGTGTCCAGCACAACAGTTCAGACTGCGACCTATACCACAAGGCCGGCTGATCGCTTTGTTGGGGCGGAAGCTCTGGCATCTGCGGCAAACATCACCTTGCGCGCCGCCCAAATGGCGTTGAGTTCGGCTTTGGATGGGAGCGCATGGCGTGGCCATAGCCTTGTCGTGCGAACCCTTCCTGGCCGGGGCGGCGCCTCCGGCGTGCGGTATGAAGTCGATGTCGCCTCACTTCCAACCGATATAGCGGCAAACATCTGCGCGCGAGTGTCGCCCGCCACGCCCCCGCCCGCCCAACACCGCCTGCCGCTCGGCCCCGACTTCCGCCTCGCCCTGGTTCAGCCCATCGCCGACGCTGGCCCGCCGGGCAGCCCGGCGCGCGCGGAAAAACTGCGCGAGGTTGCCGCCCGTGCCGTGTTCCCATCCGGCAAGAAGGCCGGGAAGCCTGTTGGCATTTCCAGCCTTCGCGCTTGGCTCGCCGACTATGACGCGAAGGGTGCCGTGCCGCTCATGCGGCGCAAGCCCCGCGCGGACAAGGGCGCGGCCCGGGTGATCGCGTGGCGCGAGTGGGACCGCGCCATGGCGGCGGCGGGCGTGCCGGAAGCCGAGCAACGCAAGATGGTCGCCACCATGCACGCCAAGGTTCTAGGCTGCTGGGCGGCCGGCGAGGCCAGCGCAGCCAACATCCAATTCATCATGACCCCGGAGCTTCGCGCCCTGGCCGATGCGGCCGGGCTGGCCTTGCCGGAAGCCGACATGGCCCGCCTTTGCCGGATGCCGCTGCACTTCGCCGGCCGCAAGGATCGCCGCCGAGCGCGCATGGCGAACATCAAGCGCAATGATGCGGCAGGCTGGGCGGCGAACAACACGCCGCGCGTGCGCCGCCACCGCGACGGTATGCGGCCCATGGATCAGCTTGCGGCGGACGTGCGCCATTCGGACATCCTGTATCGCCGGCCGGATGGCAGCCTCGCCACCGCGAAAATCGTGTGTTTCCTCGACCTGGCCACCAACCGCCTGTTTACCCGGCCCTTCTTGCTTCCGAAGGGCGAGATGATCCGCCGGGAACATGTGCTGACCGCGCTGCGCGACCTGGCCGACGATCCGGCCTGGGGCCTGTGGCGCGGCCTCTACATGGACAATGGCGGCGAGTTCAAGGCGGGCCTCGCCGCCGATGACCTGCCGCATCTGGTTGGCCTGGTTCGCCAGATGCACGGCGAAGCCTCGGCCGATGGCTGCGGCAATATCACGAGCC
>Ga0247843_1006070_pt1 | contig 16124 bp, 11 predicted proteins | sample LaCruzMarch2017__FD_192420 | JGI IMG/M metagenome (GOLD analysis project Ga0247843, IMG submission 192420) | Freshwater microbial communities from meromictic Lake La Cruz, Castile-La Mancha, Spain - LaCruzMarch2017_8m | ecosystem: Environmental > Aquatic > Freshwater > Lake | place: Spain... | reverse complement strand
TACAAATGAGAGTGCCCTCTATTCACACCCTTGGCAATTATCAAAACTGGCTTGGATACAGCGGCGTAAACCTTGCGGTGCAGAACCCAAAACTAAATATAAAAAACACAGTTGAAATAAAAAGGCAAAATTTTAGTGAATTAAAATTTCATCTAACTGGAATGGCTGGTAACGGCAATAAAGGGCATATTTGGCTAATCCGATTAATGCAAGAATTGTTAAATGCAGAAAGTCAAATAGACAAAAATAAGGCAAGCGATCTACGCAAAATCAAACTGCATTTTATTGGTTTGGAAATTGATAAGAATGCAAGCCTTGCTCGAGAACTGCGTTACTGGGGTGGAGCTATTATGGGCGAAAATTTCAGCTGGGCAGGCCAAGGTAATCATGAAGATACAATTAATAAAATGGCAATGGCGAACATAGCTGTTAGTTGCTCTAAAGCCGAAACATTCTCAATGGCTGCACTGGAAGCTATGCATCTAGGCAACCTGCTGCTTCGCAATCGAACGGGAGGCTGGGAGGAACAACTCATAGATGGAGTTAATGGATTCGACCTTGGAGAAACTGAGCAAATTCCAGGCAAAAAACAAATTGAGTTGGTTCACAGGATTAGAGATACACAGATCACACCATCAAACAAACTAGCTGCAATGAGCATAGCTGCAAAAAAACATTCTCAGATTTTCCAAAACATAAAATACGCAAACTGGCTGCTTAAATAAAATGATCAACAACCTCAGTAACCTGCTATTACCAGCTGCAATATTACTCTATTTAATGCCAGTTGATCCATTAATCAGCAGTTTAGCATCCTTGGCTTGGTTAATAAAAAGCCAAATATTATGCGATAAAAATAGTCAATGGGCCATGTGGCCAATGGCCTTTTTAATATTAGCTTTGGCTCGCACATGGTGGCAATATGAAATGCCCCATCCAGTAGCAGGCCAAGACATACTAATTATCATAGCCAGCTTTATGGCAACATGCGGAATTAAGGGAAACAAGTTGGAAATACTATTAAAAACAAACCTGGTGGCACTGCCAATCGTGTGGATTGCAGGTATCAATCAAAATATGATGCAGGGAATATTACTTAAGGCACCATGGGTGCCTAATTTTATGGTTGGCAAGAATCAATGCGCATATTTAATAGGCTTATTATTAATCATAAGTGTATGCTGGTTGTGGAGTTCAAAGGGTTACACGAAAGCGCAAATAGTATCGGGAGTTATGGCTGCTATAGCAACAGTAATGTTGTGGCAACTGCAGTCAAGAGCTGCCCTAATAACAACCTTCATGGCACTAGCAATAGTATTTTTAATGCAACAAGCAAAAGGAGGAAAAATCAAAAAATCAATTGGGATCTGCGTAGCACTTGCAGCTACTGTAATACTCAGCATTAAGCTAATGAGGCCAAATAGTGTAATTACTCCATTAGGGTTTGATTTTTATTCAGATCTTGGCCGCCTACAAATACAAGAATGCTTTGTAAATCTACCACTTACAGGTAATAATAGATTTATCTATGGGGTGGGCTTTGAGAGAGGGGGGCTGTTTTGCAAACAAGAAGTTATATCAGGGGTTTTAGACCACGCCCACAATTTGTATATTCAACTCTGGGCAAACACGGGAATACTTGGCATTGGCGGTTTACTACTTTGCCTAACAATGATATTTAGCAAATGGAATCAAATATACAAAAAGGATTTAACATCTTTTCTAACGATGGCAGGGATAGCAGGCACCGCATACACCCTTATTCAGGGGATATTTGACGCCTCAATCTTATATTGGCCGCTCCTGCAGGTATTAACGGGAGTGCTAATAGCAATTCCATGGTCCGAAGGCAAGGTAGAGTGAGTGGGAATATATAAATCAACAATGAAACAATTGATAAAAGAAATTCTTAGAAATAGCATATGGGCAAAAATATGGAAAAATAGAGAGCTAACATGGCGCTTATCTGAAAGAGAAATCTTAAGTAGATACAAGGGATCTATACTTGGCTGGGTGTGGACATTCATTTACCCCATAGGAATGCTAGCAACATACACAATTGTATTTACGCAGATATACAAAGCGAAATGGGGGGTAAACACGCAAGGAACAGATTTTGAATTTGCAATTAATTTATTTGCAGGATTAATTGTATTCAATCTAGTAGCAGAAGTGGCAACCAAAGCGCCAAGCCTAATAATACAAAATCCAAATTATGTAAAAAAAGTAATATTTCCTCTTGAAATACTAAGTATAACAACAGTTCTAGCATCTACATTTCATGCGATCACAAGTGTGGGAGTGCTGTTAGTGCTAGAGGCCTATGCAAATCACGGACATTTACCAGCTACGCTGACACTTCTTCCATTTGTGTGGTTGCCCCTAATACTTGGATGCATAGCAATGGCTCTTATCCTCTCTGCTATTGGCGTATACATACGTGATATTGGCCAGATAGCTGGGATACTAGTTAGCGTATTGTTATTTCTAAGCCCAGTATTTTACCCAGTGTCTGCAGTTCCAGAAAAGTTAAGAAATATTACACGCCTTAATCCCATTGCATCAGTAATTGAAGAAACAAGAAAAGTTACCGTAGCAAATAAAAACCCAAGCAAAACCTATTTATTGAATGGTACAGTAGGTGGAATAATCGGCTGCGAGATGGCATATCTAATGTTCAAAAAACTAAGGGGGGGCTTTGGAGATGTTATCTAAGGAAAATGCTATAGAAATTGATAGCGTAGGTAAATGCTATAAGATATATAAAAAACCAAAAGACAAGCTAAAGGAAATAGTTCTGCCATGGAAAAAAAAATATTATGAAGAATTTTGGGCACTAAAGAATATAAGTTTTGAGATTAAAAAGGGGGAACAGCTAAGTATCATTGGAAGAAATGGCAGCGGCAAAAGCACACTATTACAGCTAATCTGCGGCACAATTGAAGCAACCGAAGGTAAGATAAGAAAGCAAGGCAAGATTGCAGCACTCCTGGAACTTGGCAGCGGCTTCAATCCAGAATTCACTGGGATTGAAAATATTTATCTAAATGCTGCAATATTTGGAATAGGTAAAAAACAAATAGAACAAAAACTGGATTCAATATTAGGATTTGCCGATATAGGCGAATTTGTGCATCAAAAAGTTAAGACATATTCTAGTGGCATGCAAGTGAGGCTTGCATTTGCAGTTATAGCTCACCTGGATGCTGAAATTATGATTTGCGATGAGGCCCTAGCTGTTGGCGACGCAGTATTCACACAAAAGTGCATGCGCTTTATAAATAAATTCAAGGAAACTGGAACACTAATCTTTGTAAGCCACGACATGGCTTCAGTAGCAGCGATAACGGAAAAATGCTTATGGCTAAAAAATGGAAGAATCGAATACCTTGGAAATACTAAAAAAGCAATTCAAAAATATGATAAATATTGCCAGGAACAAGGCGGCTATATAAAAAAGAATTACACGGAAGAAGAAATGAAAGAACCAAAAAGAATAAAACAAAATAAGCTTGAAAATCACGAAGAGATTATAGAGGTGCAAGAAGCAATAAACTATTCAAACGAAATATTAAAAAGCGGTAGCGAAACTAAAATACTGGCAAAAATGGAACAGAAGCAAAGAGATGGGCATTTTGATGGGCTAGCAAACATAAAAGAAGTTTATTTAATTACAGAACAAGCTGAATCAACGAATAGCTTAAAGGGCGGGATGGAAATAAGTTTAATGATAAACGGTGAAGTGAATACAAATTTAGACAGTCTATTTTGGGGCTATCAAGTGATGAATAGCAAGGGGCAAATAATATTTGCACAAAACACACTAGCAGAAAAGAAAAAGATCAAGAGGAACCTATGTGCAGATGAAGAATTCAATGTCCAATTTCAATTTATTTGGCCATGGCTGGCAGCAGGTACATACACAATTACAGTTGCCATATCCAGCGGAACATGGGATAATCATACTAACCATCATTGGATTAATGAGGCGCTTGTATTTGAACAATTAGCTATTGAAAATATGTGTATTGGCATATTCCTGCCTCTAACCAAAAATATACAGAGTATTTAAGGTAAAAAAATGAAAGAAAACTACATTGAGTTTGAAAACCAGTTCAGGGGCTCGAGAGAATCAATACTAGAAAGATTGGATCAATATAAGGGAATTTTAGCGTATGTAAAAGAGGAATATCCACGAGCGAAAACACTTGATTTGGGCTGTGGCAGGGGAGAATGGCTAGAGAAATGTAAGCAATACGAACTTAGTGCTCAAGGAATTGATGCAAGCAACTCAATGATAAAATATTGCAAAGAAGAGAGACTCAATGCTTGCAAAGGAAACATATTTAAAATAATGCCCCATTTGAAAAGTAATAGGTACAGCCTTATTACAGCATTTCACATTATAGAACATCTTGAAAATGACAAGATTTCCAAACTACTTATTGAAGCCGAGAGATTACTCAAAAACAATGGAATCTTAATAATTGAAATGCCCAGTATAGACAATATATACGTATCAACAGATTCTTTTTATCTTGATGAAACACATATAAACAAGATACATCCGAAACTGTTAACATACAAATTGGGTCTTAATGGTTTTAAATCGACAGAAATAAATTATATAAATGGTGAAACAGAAGAAGATCAAACCCATTTAATGAAGCAACTTTTCTACAAAGTAGGGCAGGATGTATCCATTGTGGCATCCAAGAAAACAAAACTTCCAACTGGTAAAAGCGGGAACGCAATCACAGATTCAATAATAAAATACCCAGCAAAACGAGAGATAATAGCAGAAATAGACTTAAGCTATGAAAATAATATAAAATTACTGCACCAAGTTTCCAGGAAAATTAAAGAAGAATCGGCGAAAAGAGAAGCACAGCTTCAACTGCAAGCAGATCAGCTTCAGCTTAAGATTAATGGGCAAGCAGATCAGCTTCAGCTAAAGATTAATGAGCAAGCAGATCAGCTTCAGCTAAAGATTAATGAGCAAGCAGATCAGCTTCAGCTAAAGATTAATGAGCTTAGCATAAAATTAGAATTAACAGAAAAAGAGCTCAGGGAAAAGAAACAAACTATAGAGAAAAGTATGATTTTAAGAATTGAAAGAAAAGCATATCGTATCGCAAATAATAATCTAGAAAATTTAAAAAAATTGCCCAGTAAAATAAAAGCAAAAATACCAAACAGAATAAAAATAGAAGCAAAGTTAATTATAAAAAACTTAAGTCTGAAAATATATCAATCAAAAATATTTAGAGGCTGGACGACAGCAGCAAAGCAAAGAAGAATAATCAAAGGTTTGAGATTAATAGGAATCGATTGGATTGCACAAACGATAACTCAAGCAATATACGAATACAAGCAAAAGGAAACAAATTCTAATGCGCAAAACCTGTATAATATTAACAATTTACGCTCAATTGATATGCTACTACTTAAGAGAAGTAATTCCTCAAAGCGATATGCCGAAATCAAGAAAGACCTAAAACAAGGGGGAAGCAATAAATGAGAATCTTGATAGATCTACAGGGATGCCAATCGGAAGGAAACGGAACAAGAGGTATTGGAAGATACACAAAAGAACTAATTAGAAACATCCTACAATTAAGAGAGAATGAAGAAATAGTTCTTCTGGCCAATTCTAGACTAAAGAATATGGCGCATATAATGTATACCAATAGTGATCAAAGTGGGAAGAATATTTATTATTGTGAGTGGATTGGAAACCGTGATATTAGTTACAATCTTGAGGAAAATATGAACGCGCGCCAAATAGCAAAGTTACTAAGACAATATGCAATCGATAGGATAAACCCTGATGTAATTCTAATACCTAGTGTTTTTGAAGGGTTTGCAGAAAATGCAGTAGTGGAAATTTCAGATGATGCATCAAACATTCCAACAGCTGTAGTATTGTATGATTTAATACCCTTGCTAAATCCCAAAATATATTTAACGGCATTACCTAGATACAAAGAATTTTACACGTCTGGAGTAGAATTAATCAAAAAAGCGAAAATCATCTTAACTATCTCCAGCTACGCAAAAGGAGAAGCATTAAACAATTTGGAAATCAACCCAAGCAAAGTAATATCGATTTCAACGGGTATTGATAAAGATAATTTCAATCAACATGCGCAGGCGACACCAACTATTAATGGAAATTGGCAGTTAACAAAAGACAACTATATACTATACTCTGGGGCATATGATCCAAGAAAAAATCTAAAATCACTAATACTTGCCTATAGAGAATTACCAGAAGATCTGCAATCCAGATATAAACTTGTAATTGCTGGAAAATACATAGACGCTGAAATAAACGAACTTATCCCACTCACAAAACAAACAAATATGGCCTTCCTCGGCTATGTAACTGATCAGGAACTAATATGGCTATATCAGAATTGTAAATTGTTTGTATTGCCATCAAAACATGAAGGTTTTGGAATGCCGGCCCTCGAAGCGATGTGTTGTGGTGCCGTAGTAATCGGCTCAGCAGCAACAAGTATTCCCGAAGTAATCGGAAATAAGGGTGCATTATTTGATCCGAATAACGTTAAATCAATTACAGACAAAATAGAAGAATACCTCACAAATAAAAGCAAGCGCAAAAAGCTACTGGTATCCAATCTTGAACAAGTGAAAAGATTTAGTTGGGAGAAAACAGCTAAATTAGCATTAGATGAACTCAAAAGGGCTGCAAATACGAGTAAAGGGGCAAAAGAATGGGAGCAACAAAGAAATAAAATTAAAGAAGATTACACAAAACTTATATCAGACATAAAAAAGATAATGAGCGGTAATCCCACCACAAGAAATGAAGAGGAAATTAATCTTATTGCCACATATATAGAGCACATAGAAAGGCAAACAGAGTGGTTAGTAAGAAAACCAACAGCTGATCTTCATGTACAACAGTGGATGATGGAGGGACCATTTGATTCATCATATAGTTTAGCAAAATTAAATAGAGAACTTGTAAATTCCATGCAACAAATTGGAGTATCCGTAAGCATAAAAAATACAGAGGGCCCAGGTGACTATATACCCAATATGAATTATCTAAAAGATCATCCACAAATTCTCAACCTTCTATCTATAAAAGGAGAAGATAAAAGCAGGCTATCAGATATATGCAGCCGAAATTTATACCCTCCCAGGGTAAATGATATGCAATCAAGAATAAACCTGCTCCATTGTTACGGATGGGAAGAAACCGGCTTTCCAAATAAATGGGTGAGGGATTTTAATGATAATCTGCAAGGGATTACAGTTATGTCTAAACATGTTAAAAAGATACTCCAAGACAATGGGGTACATGTACCAATAGGAATTAGTGGGCTAGGAGTTGAGCATAATGGAGTTGAGATGGAGGAGATAAACATTGAAGCAAAAAGGTTTAAGTATCTACATGTATCCTCATGCTTCCCGAGAAAAGGCATAGATGAACTACTCGAGGCTTACGGCAATATATTCAAACTCGATGATGATGTTAGCTTAATAATAAAAACATTTCCAAATCCACATAATACAATAAATAGCAAATTAAATAGCCTCAAACAAAATAATCAAAACTATCCACATGTTCATATTATAAATTATGACTTAAAAGAATCAGAAATGCTATGGCTGTATAAAATATCAGATGTATTAGTTTTACCAAGTTATTGCGAAGGTTTTGGATTACCAATTGCCGAAGCAATGAATGCTGAATTACCAGTTATAACAACGAATTGGAGCGGGCAATTGGAATTATGCAATGCTGAAACAGCTTGGCTAGTTGATTATAAATTTGAGCAGGCAGAAACACACCTGAACCAATTTTGCTCGGCCTGGGCAAGGCCAATAATAAAAGACCTTCAAAGGCAAATGCAAGCCATTTACACAATTAGCACTGAAGAAAAAACGAATAAAACTAATAATGCAAAATTACAAGTTACCAATAATTATACATGGGAAGAATGTGCCAAAAAGAACAAAAAGTTTGTTGAAGAATTAGATATAAAAAACATTAAATCAGAAATTAAAATTGGCTGGATAAGTACATGGAATTCAAAATGTGGAATAGCGAACTATTCCAAACATTTAGCAAATGAGGTAGGCCTATCTTTAAAAGTATATGCGCCATATGGAGATCAACTAATCCATAAGGATGAAGATCATATAACAAGATGCTGGGAAATTGAAAAAGATCAACTCGATGAATTAGCCTCCGAACTAAACAGCTCAGGCATAAATGTAGTTGTTATTCAATTTAATTTTGGATTTTTCAATCTAGATGCTTTCAATCAAATGGTAATCAAACTCAGAGATCAGCATTCTATTGTTATATTAATAATGCATTCCACCAAAGAACCCCAGCAAAATAAAGAAAAGAAATTGAAGAAGATGGTAACCGGGCTAAAAAGGTGCAACAGAATACTTGTGCATACAATCGCAGACATGAATAGATTAAAAGAATATGGTATAACTGATAATACAACATTATTTCCCCATGGAGTGGTTTTTACAAAATCAGAGAGAGAATCAGAAAATAAAAGAAACAGGCAATATATAATTGGCAGCTTTGGTTATTTTTTGCCTAATAAAGGATTGCTAGAACTGATTGAAGCAATGAAAATTATCAAAAAATCAGGATTAGATATTAAACTAAATATGTATAATGCTGAATATTCAATACCCGAATCCGCAAAACTTATAGAAGAAGCAAAAAATTTGATCCTAAAATACCAATTGGAAAGGGTAATTCACCTTGATACGTCTTATCACTCTGATGATGCAATAGCTGAGAAACTTTCAACATGTGATCTAATGGTTTTCCCCTATAAAAAGTCGGATGAGTCTTCTAGTGCGGCAGTGAGAACTGCACTGGGATTATCTGTGCCAATTTTAGTTACACCGTTGGAAATATTTGATGAAATAAAATGTTTAAGTAGTAAAACAGATGGATTCTCCCCTCAGAACATAGCAGATGGAATAATTAATAATCTTAGAAACCTTTATGGTGAATTTAACCAGTATCAAATTTTCCTGGATACATTAAATGAATGGAAATCAGAATATAGTTTCTCCTCAATAGGGTACCAACTAGAAGGAATGATAACAGCTTATTATCAAGACGATCAATCTAATTCAAACGAATGATAACCCAATCGGATAACCTGCAACTACTGTATATTGCCTACTTTGGTAGGCCCTCAGATCCAAAAGGGATCGCCTATTGGCTGTCGGAAAACATAGATCAAAAAGAATTCAGTAGAATGATATTTGCACAGCCAGAGTTTCAAGAAACAATATTAAATAAACCCCTGAGAGACCAAGTGAATTCTCTATATTGGAATTTATTCGGCAGGTATGGCGAAACTGAGGGGCTTGATTATTGGACAGCTGAAATATCAAAAGGAAATCTCAATATTGCAACTTTAGGAGTGGATCTGATATACGCGGCAACTCTGCGCAAAGAGCTAGATAATTCTATTCTACAGAATAAATTAAATGCAGCAAACAAATGGACAAATGTAATATCACATAATCCTGAACTAAGAATGGCATATGGGCCACTTAAAAATAACCCATGGGATGGTGGAGAGGAACTACTAGCTGGCAAAACATTTCTAACAAATATAAAGCTTGATAGCCATGAAGAAACAGACCTCAAACTTAATAAATCTTTAGTATCCGTAAGGGCTAGCGATAAAATAATTGAAATAACTAATCCCACATTTAATGAGCTTACTGATAAAGCCAAAAGCTTAATTGATCAACGGGATATTACGATGAATACAAAAGAGAGTGGCTATAAAGAAATCAGTCAATCAGAATGGACTAGATTTAAAGCCGTTCCAAACTGGAATACCACAAGCATGGGCTATATTCAATATTATTCAATTATAAAAGTTAAAGATAATTTATCCTATGGACTAACAAGCAATGAAGAGCAAGTATGGAGATCAGTGTTTACGGAGCTAAACATTTCAAGCAATCTCCCAATCACCTTTAAGGAGAGCAGCAACACAGAATCAGCCAATCTAATAATCATCAATGATAAAAAACTTGGTATCAATAACATCGGAGGTACAACTATGCCAGTAGATGAAAATAGAAATTCAACCGGGTTCTGGCAAATTATTAAAACAAATAGAGATGCGATAACAGGAATGGCAGGTGGTATTGAAAATGATTTTAATAACTTTTATAAGTACACCGCAATTCATGAACTAGGCCATGCCCTTGGCCTTGATCATCCATTTGAGAATAGTTTATGGCCTGGATTCAAAATAAATGATAACCCATTTACCAGTGGGCCAACTCCAAAAGATACGGTGATGACATATAATTTCAATAAATCAAACTTAAGCTATAATTTTTCAAGTTATGATCAAGAAGCACTTGAATATATATGGGGAACCGATAAAAAACCGAATTATAATTTTTCTGAACCTATGCAGGATTTAGCAAGGGAATCCTTAATGTATCAAAACTATATAATACCAGCGTCATTATTAACAAGTTAGAAGTTAGAGTAACTGGCAATCAATCTTTCAATAACGTCATCAACATCAGCAGATGCACTCCAGCCAAGCAAATCATTTAATTCAAGGGGTGATCCAGAACTTATAATTATATCAGTGGGGCGATAAAGAGATGAATCCAATAAAACATGATCTTGCCAATTAAGGTTTAATAAAGAAAAAGCCTGTTCTACAAAATACTCAAGCTTTACACTACGGCCAGTGCAAATAATATGATCTTTTAATGGATCAGCACGAGTAATTAATTGAATAGCTTCTACATATTCTTCAGCCCATCCCCAATCACGGTAAATTTGCAAATTACCCAAGCGAAACTTCAAAGAGGGACTATTTACGCAAGCAATAGCAGCATTAATGATCTTATGCGTTACAAATTCAGCAGCTCTATATGGAGATTCATGATTAAATAAAATTCCAGTAACACAATTCAAATTATAGGTATCCCTATAAAGTTTAACAAGATTAAACGCAGCATCTTTTGCTATAGCGTAAGGGCTAAGCGGCTTTCGTGGCGAAGAAACATTTGCGGGCAAATACGTATTACCAAACATCTCACTACTTCCAGCAAAAAAAAATCGAGCGTGGGAATTAAGCAGTTTAGCAGATTCAAGAATATAGGAGGAGAGCATTGCAATACTTTGCATGGTTTCATTTGGTAATTGAAAAGATTTTCCTACTGATGATTGAGCGGCTAAATTATACACTTCATCCGGCGTAATTTCAGCAATTGTCTCCATAATCTTACTTTGACTATTAAGATTAATGCATGAAATCCTGAAATTCGAATCTACGTTAATTTTACTTAAAAATGACAAATTCTGGGAATCGGAACGCGTAAATGCATGTACTTGCAAATTTTGTTTAAGCAATGAATTGCATAGGAGAATTCCATCCTGGCCGGTAGCTCCAAATACGATAACCTTATTTTGTCTCAAAATAAAATATATAACTGAGCTAGCTTAGCCAGCTCCGGTCAATAGTCAACAATAAGCTATACTACATAGAGTTGATAAGCGGAGGTGATAATATGAAACAAGCACAAATAACCTACACTGTAAGCACTGGGTATAATAAAAATTATATTGGCGGCATAAATACGCTATGCAGTTTAATAGTGGCTGCGTATAAAGAAAAAGGCTGCTCCGCTGAAATCAATGCAATAAAATACTTTACCCGCAATAAATTTAATATATTGATAGGATGTTCAAATCCTAGAATTTATATATTCATATTCATTATGTTTATATCAGGAAGAGGGGGCTTGATATGCTGGATTCCATGTTTTCATTCCCCTAAGTACGTAAAAAATAAAATAAAGTCGATGCTTGCCTTGCAATATATTAAATTTGTGCAATATTTTGGCGTTAATATTGGCACACTTTCAAGCTATGAGTACAGCATTTTAAATAATAGAAATTGCAATATCTATAGTATCCCATTTTCAATAGAACGAGCAATGCCATCATTTAAAAACCCAAGGAAATACTTATTAGTGTATCTTGGTAGGCCAGTAGAACAAAAGGGATGGTTTAAATTTTTAGAAATCTGCAAAGGGGTTAAGGAGCAATGCCTAGCAATAATTCCTTGGCGTTATGAAAATACTCTTCCTTCAAATGTTGAAGTTATGATAAATCTGCAGCCTGAACTAGTTGCAAAAATGCTTTCAATGGCATCAATATTAATTTTACCTTCCGATTATGAGTCATTTGGGCTGGCACAAGCAGAGGCTTTAATTCAAGGTTGTTGTGTTCCAGTTTTTGGCATGTGGCCCATATGGCTTGATGAAAAGGAATTGGATTGGCGATACCTAAATAAAATTGAATGCCATAACCAAATAAATACACTTAAAGCTAAGCCAGATAAACTATCTTATTTGCATTCAAAGCAACTTGCTGCATGGAAAAACAGAATTGAGCGAAATTATAGCTCATTACCACTAGCAAATTCCATCAGAAATTAGCATGGCTAATCCAGAATATTCTAAATCAGTCACCGTTGTAATACCATTTCAAAAAAATCATGGCTTCCTCGAAGAAGCTTGTTTAAGTGTAATAAACCAAACATACGACAATTGGAAAACTATATTGGTAGCAGATAATGCAAATTATGAATCTATGGAAGTTGCTGTTAAATATATAACTCTAGACAGTAGATTTAAATTAATTAAGTCTGGCAGAATCAATAGTGATGTGCCAGGGCCATGGCTAGCACGCAATCAAGCACTTAAGGAAATTCATTCATGTTATATATCCTTTTTAGATTCAGATGATATATGGCATCCTAAAAAGCTGGAACTACAGATAAAATACTGCGAAGAAAATAAGCTTGATCTATGCACAACAACTTATATACGATTCAAATGCAGTAACAAGAGGGTAGTTGAGCTGAGAAGGCCGCCTGAAATAATAAAAATAAATGATCTATTCCCTGTGAATAAAGTTCCATTATCAAGTGCACTGATTCGGCATGAAATACTGAATGATAAAAAATTCAGAAGAATACCCCATGAAGATCAAGATTTATGGTTTCAAATATTTTCAACACACAGATACCTAAAAGCCGGAAATCTGAATAAAGTTTTAATGGCATACCGAATACACAAAAATAACTACACAAAAGGAATCAAAACTAAATTATCGCTAAAATTAAAGAGCCTCATGCACTACGGAAATTGCAACTTGGCCTCGATTATTTATTATTGTGCGATTGCCTTAATGAGGTATACTATATCAAGTTGCTACTGGCGATTCCGGGTAGATAAGATTTATAAATTTGGATTCTTGAAGGAAAATTAATTGGATTGGTTTTGAAAAGCTAGGGAGGTTCGGGTTGCCGTATTCCATGATTCGAGCGATCTGGTATTCTAAAAAAGCATTTAAATCATCTCACAAATGAACACAATCACAATTGACGGTGCAGAATACGACATTGAGTTTCTATCTGATAATGCCAAAGCTCAGGTTGGCAGCCTGCAATTTGTGAAAGCTGAACTTCAAAGGTTAGAAGCGCAAGTTGCAGTTTATAGAACTGCTGAGGCTGGCTATGCGCAAGCCCTTAAGGAGGAGTTGGGCATATAAGATAAGAGCTTATTATCAGTTTATTAAATTATTGAGAGGATTCTGTGGATTCACCAGAACTGATTGGGTATGATTTGCCCTCCATTAGGCTCTTGCATAATTATGATGTTCTTCTTCCATTACTGAAAGGCATTATCACAAATAACACTGTTAGTTCAACAGAGATAGACGCAGAGTATCAAGAGAGAATAATTAGTGAATTTAAGAATTCAAAATCCATAAATGAAGAAAATGCCTTGAACGTTTGGTTGAAAACCTATAGATTCGAATACTCTGAATTAGTTGATAAATTACTACTCCCTCACAAAGTAGTTAAATATGCCATTGAAAACCATAGCGGGAAAGTAGAGGCACGATTTTTAGAAAAAAAACCCTTTCTTGATATGGTTACTTATAGTCTTTTGCGTACAAACGACGCATACCAAACGCGGGAAATTTATTTGAAAATTAAGGAAGAAAATGCCGATTTTGGTTTGTTAGCAGAACAATATTCAGACGGTGTTGAAAAATCAAGTAGAGGCATTATCGGGCCATCCCCACTGGCTAAAGCCCATCCAAGGGTTGCAAGCGAGTTGAGGGCTGCTACACCTGGGGAAGTGCGCGCACCAATTAATGTAGAAGGAATAAACATCATTCTTAGGCTTGAAACCTTAGTGAGTGCAAAACTTGATAAAGCGATGGAGCAACGCATGGCAACTGAACTATTTGATGAATGGATAAATGAACAGGTTGATGCTACTATTAGCAAAATTTGGGAGCGCTTCTCGGAAGCTCCAGAATAATAAGAAAAATGAAAATTAATTTCGCAGAAGGAATACTCAGCAAGCCATTCTTCGCTTCATTGAGCAACAGCAGCATAAAACTGCTTGAAAATAATTCAAAATATTTACAATATGAACCAGGCAAGCCACTAGCCGCCAAGGGAGCATTACCATCATCAGTTTTGATTATTCAATCTGGTGAAGCTAGATTGCTTGCTAATGATATAAAAGGGGTTTACACAGCTGGACGGCTGGGGGAGGGTGATGTAGTTGGATTGGCGTCTTTGCTAAATGCAAAGGGATGCGAGGAGGTGAGTTCAATTTCAAATTTGGTTGCCATCCAAATTCCTGATGAAATTATTATCAGCATATACAAGCAAGACGCAGGATTTAAGAATTGGTGTGATTCCACTACTTTCACTGCTGAAATAATTGCATTACTTGATGAAATACATGAATCAACAAATTCGCAGCAATCAACCACAGCAACAAATCTCAAGGAAATAATAAGGTCATGCTCACTTGTTGTGGGTGAAGAAATTAAATTAGAGGCACACAATGAATTTACTTACATCGCCAGCAGCGCAAACATCTTTGGCATAGAATCTGGCGAAATACTAAAAGGAGAGAAAGCTATAAACTCAAGACCACCACTACCTGCAAGAATCATAAAGTATTGCGCAAAGCAAGAAGAATCTACTGCTGCAGATAATAATAAGAACAACAGAAACGAATCTAACACTCCCAAGGCCAACTACGAAATCGCCCCGAATTTGCCTTTAGCAAGTGATTTAGACATAGGACAATACGCTGAAAAGGATCTCATGCCTTTAATTAGAGCATCAGGAGCTGTACAGGAAAGCATTGCTTGCTTGCAGATGTTAGCAAAATCAATGGATCTGCCATTCCGCAAAGATTCCATTGAACGGGTTTTAAGAAATGCGCTTCGCACAGGCAAGCCAGCATCGATTGAGCTGATGGGGTCATTGGCAGCAAATATGGGCCTCCATGCTTCGGCAGCAAGAATTCCTGCAAGTTTTGCTACTCGTTTACAAACTCCAGCATTAATCCCTTGGGGTGAAGGTTTTGCGCTTGTAAAAAAAAGTAATGCAAAAGGATTATTATTAGCATCTCCAAAGGAGGGAATGGTAAAGCTTCCAGAATATGATCTGGAATCTATTTTTCCAGATGGATTAAATGTTCTTTTCGTAGAACGTGGGCAATCAACCCCTGATCAAAAATTTGGCGTGTCTTGGTTTTGGCCGATGCTCACTAAATACAAAGGTCCCCTTCTACAAGTATTAATAGCATCATTTGTTGTTCAGCTATTTGGACTTGCCAATCCACTACTCATACAAGTAATAATCGACAAAGTTATAAGCCAAAGAAGCTTAGATACCCTTGAGATACTTGGCATTGCACTTGTTGTAGTAACCATTCTTGGTGGATTGATTGGAGGTTTACGTACGTTTTTATTTAGTGAAACAACAAATCGCATAGATACTAGGCTTGGGGCTGAAGTGATTGATCACTTGTTACGTCTACCCCTAGGGTATTTTGACAATAGGCCCGTGGGTGAACTCGGTAGCAGAGTTGCCGAATTAGAAAAAATAAGAAATTTCTTAACTGGGCAAGCATTAACAACAGTTTTGGATGCGGCTTTTTCTATAATTTACATACTAGTTATGGTATTTTATAGCTGGCTTTTAACAATTATTGCTTTAATTGTAGTTCCATTG
>Ga0247843_1006069_pt1 | contig 16128 bp, 23 predicted proteins | sample LaCruzMarch2017__FD_192420 | JGI IMG/M metagenome (GOLD analysis project Ga0247843, IMG submission 192420) | Freshwater microbial communities from meromictic Lake La Cruz, Castile-La Mancha, Spain - LaCruzMarch2017_8m | ecosystem: Environmental > Aquatic > Freshwater > Lake | place: Spain... | reverse complement strand
TACCTGAAACAAATGATGTTATTTCTATCATGTTTTCTAAATTTAATATGTCAAAGAACTCCTACGTTTGCACGCCTGGATGGATTCGAACCACCAACACTCGGATTTGGAATCCGATGCTCTACCAGTTGGAGCTACAGACGCGTGTTTGAACTTATAAAACCCACCTTGCAGTAAGGAAACTCGGTTCAATGTTTTTTGCGTAGTTAGGACAGGACTCGAACCTGTAAATTATGTTACTGTGGTTCACTAAGATTACCCACACATTCACATAACATTATTGTCTTAAGCGTGTCTACCATTCCACCACCTAACTATTGTCCACTGTGTAGCATGCTAAAAGCAAGACTTTTTATATAGCGCACAGTGGATCGCTTTTATTTTTTCTTGGTAACTTTAGTTTTTACCCAACTAATCCAACTTACTAATTGTTCTGCATTTTGTTTTGGTGTATTTCTACTCATTTTATTTTATTTAATTGTTTTTCATCTATCACTTCAATATCATCCAATGTTGTACTAGGATCACATTCTATATTAGCAGGCATTATAATTGTTTTATCATTAAACCTAACAATAGCAATTGGTAAATATTTGTGTTTTTTAACCTTGTATTTCATTTTTATTTTGAATATATTTAAAACCTATTTAAAAACCAAATTATTTTTTTACTTTATTCGCAAGAGAAGGAGCTAAAAAACTTTTAGCAGCAACTTCATCCCCAGCGAACAATTGAATAATTTGATTTCTAATATTTTGTTTTTCTTCTCCATCTGTAGTATTAATATATTGGGCTAACAGATTTGTGACACCTTCTTCTTTAGTTCTATTTAGTTTCATTTTATAATCTATAATATCATACAAAGGCATAAAATAATATCCACCAACAGGTTTTCTATTACTAGTTCTTAAGAGGACTGGGGTTGAGGTGAATTGTGTATCTTTAAATTTTTCTGGATCAACTTTAGAAGGATCCCATTGGGTAAATGCTTCTATTTGAGGAGCATCTTTAGGGCGATAAATACCTTGTTCTACTTCTTCTTTATTATAAGGTATATTATTTTTTTCTAAATAATTTTTTAAATATTCCCATTCAGCTTCACCTGGGATTACTATATCTAGATCTCCTATTGTATCATTTAAAAGATCAGACAATTGGGGGAATAAATGTAAACGGGCAGAGCCAGCTATAAAATATTTGTTGGGTTGGGTTGATTTGATCCCAAAACGTGGGAATATAGTTTCTTCAGCTTGTTTTAAAAGATTAGATAAAGCAGTATTATTTATTTCTTCTGTTAATGGAAAAGATTCCTCTAAGTCTTCACAGAATTTTTTTAAATATATCTCTCTAAGATAAAAGTTTTGTAGATTCATTTATTTTCTTTTTCCCATTCGTAATCCTCAAACACATAATATTTCCTTAATTTACTCATTACTTCTTTTCCATATTGTATTTCAACAGTAAGAGGTTTTAATAAAAAAACCATCATATATGGATTAGGTCCTTTAAAAAACATCCAATTATAAGCAGACCATTCTGCTGTTAAATGGTATTTTTCTTTTGTGTAATCTAAGATTATTGAAATATCTTCATCCCCATGTTCATTTATATAATTTCTATCATAAATATAACAAAATCTACTTATTAATTTAAGAAATTTATATACCTGCACTGTTCTAAACAAAAACACTAAAACGAGTAAACTTAAGATAATCAACATAACCTTTATTTTATCTTAAATATATAAAAACTCTTTTTAAAAAACAAATTATTTTTTCTTTTCCTCTAAAAACTTTATTGCTTTAACTATTTTATCACATTGTTCATATAATTCATTTTCCTCAAATATAGGTAAATTACTTTTTAATGTGGTTATAAATTCTTCACGGTCAATAGTTATATCATAAATTGTCTGTTCTTGTTCTATTAGAACAGATAAAGCATGTAAATGCCTTTTTCTACCATTTAAATTTTTTAAAATAGTCTCAATTAAAGCGGATGAAATCCTTAAATCATGATTTGAAACTAACTCTTCAAATTCATCACTATCGAATACATTTATTTCGGTTGCCATATTAAAATAAATTTAAAAAGTCAGTATTAATTTGTTTACCTTTTAGCTTATTAAGCTTTTCATCATTCTCCAACATTTTTGTGGCTAATTTTTCAAGATGTTTTTCTTTTTGTTTGTCATAATCTTTAACTACTTTATTATGTTTTTTACTTTTCATCTCACTTATACATATTATTTTTTCCTTGAAACTAATGAATAAGGATCGTCTTCAACTTTTTTATCCCATAAACCTAATTCTTCTAAACGTTCCTTTTGATAATCATCTAATTGAAAATCAACCATTTCAGACGTTTTATAAACCGTTTGATGCCCTTCCAACGACTCAATGTCTTTATCATTAAACACGTTTCCTAAACGCAAGAAATAACAGTTATAACATGATAATTGGCAATTACCATCTCTGTAGTTATGTTTATTAGTATCTTTAAAAAACATAATTAAAGGTGTCTTCCCATCCAATTCTCTTTTATCATCAAACCCACACCAATAACATTGTTCAATTAAATAACCTCCCTCAATCAATTTAAATTTTAATTTTTCAGGTGTGAATGAAGAAGCATCTTCTCTACCATTAACTACATCTTCTATAGCAGGCATTTTTCTCCCAAATGGAGTATGGCTCATGAATTTTGGGATTCCTTTACCACATTTGTTTTTATGTAAATCAAATAAAGATATTCCTGTCTCCTCATCTTTATAAGCCTTCATAAATGGCTTTAAATGTTGGTATGAACAATTTAAATAACGGGCAGCAGCTTTAACTGAGCGGGTTTGTTTCATCGCTCGTAAAACATCTTCTTTTGATATTGGTTTTGGCGCAGCCATATTATAAATCGTCTAAACCATCTAATAATACACCGTCCCAATCACTAAGATCATCCTCATCTTCTATGATAATTTCTTCATCATCTTTATCTTCATCTTCATCTTCATCTGTTTCTTTTAACTCTAATGTCTCTTTATCTAAATATTTCTTTTTAGTTTCAAATATTTTAACTTCATCAGGTTCCATTATCATCATATCATTCCATGTATGATCTTTTTCTCCTAACATTACAGATACTCCTTTTTTAGCTCCTATTGTTGAACAATTAACACAAGTCATAGTTTTAGGAAGAGCTTTAATCCTTAAAGGATTTATTATCTCTTGACATTTTATACATTTTCTATCTTCCATCATATTGTTTTATAAATTTATATAATTGTAAAGGAGTGTTAATAATATGTTTTTCATCATTTTCATCCATTAACGGGTAAACATCTCCTTCTGGTGATAAACTTTCAAAAACCCACCATAGTATAATATTTTTTTGAATAAGGTTATATGTTTTATCTAGTAATACTGATATGACTTGGAAGTACATATTGTCGTAAACAGTAAGGTCTATGCCTGAATTAAATATATTTCTAGAATGGGCTTCGATAGTGCAAAGGTTGGTTATTAAATCTATAAATTGTTTTTCTTCTTTTTTCTTTATTGATTTTTCACTCTCTTTAATCCCAACATTTTTACCTACTAATTCAGCTATTGTTTTTATTTTTTTTTGATCCATATTCTTTAATTTCAAATATATTTAAAAAATCTTCTTTAGGCATCTGTTTAATATGGGATGCTATTAAAATAGCATCTTCTAAATTAATCGCCTCTAATTTACCTTGTGGTTCTTTAGTAGAATCTAATTTATTATAATATATGTATGATTTCATGATTTAATTAAATTATCTTGATATTCTTCTAAATGGTATATTTCTATAGTAAATATGTCTAACTCAAATCTACCTATCTCACCACTTTCTTTTATAATTTCAGATAATTGTTGAATAATTTGAAAATTCTGTTGGGTCAATCGAGTAGCATCAAATTTAATTACAATATCATTTTCCCATTCTGGGGTGTTATGTCCAATACAGAATACACGTTTGGTTAAATCAAATTTAGTATTGTATTGTTCTTTATTAATATAAATATCAACTATTTTTTGATGTTCAATATAAATACGGTCACACCAAGGTTCTAAAACTTCTAAAATACTCTCACCACAATTTTCTACTACAAAAGATATGTTGTATTTTGGTGTCACTTTAGGCATCATTAGTTCATCATGTAACACATTTTGCCCCCATTTTCTCCACCATTCTCTAAATTTAATAGCTCGTAATGCTTTATATTCTTCTGAATCTTTTGGTTTGTACCAAATTGTTCCATCTGGTAAAGGGATTTCAGCTTCAATTTCAATTCCGTCTTTAAATCTACTACCTCTACAAGTCATATGATATACAAATGAATCTCTAGATTGAATTAATTCATAACCAGCTAAATGCATTCTATTAAAAATATCTGAATCTTCAAGTTCCATTGGGGCAAATAATGGGTCGTGTCCACCAATAGCTTCAAAATCTGTTTTATACATTAACCATGGAGCAAAAATACCATTTGTAACTCTATTTTCATTTGTTTTTTCTAAATCCTCTGTTTCTTTAAGAAATTTATCTTTTTTGAATTCTTTAGGCTCAAAACCAAACATACGAACATATTTTTCAGGTCCTGGAGGATGAAGTGGTGGTTCAATTCTAGTTGCAGCTACAACGGTTTGTGGTTTTAGATGTTTAAGTAAATTAGGAATATGATTTTTTGTAGTAATCATATCGGCATGGAATATTGAAAATACTTCTGTTTTACTTAACTCAACTCCTTTATCATATAGAATTGTATGACCTACTCTTCCAGGACCTTCATTTTTATATTTAATAAAATGGTCTCCTTCTAGTGATTGAATCCATTCCCAAGTACCATCATCAGAAGCATCATCTAAAAGGACTAAGTCATGTTCTGTGCCATAACATTCTAAAATAGAATTTACTGCTTGTTGGAGGTAAATTTTGTTATTTCTACTAGGGATTATAAAGCTTATTCTCATCTTATTTTATTTTAAAACATTAAAATATGGGCTGTTTGTTTTAATTAATGGGATAGTTTTTAATAATTCATCAATTCCCTCTTCTAAAGTAATAGTTGTAGTATAACCTAATTTATTTAATTTTTCATAACTAACAATATAATTCCTTTTATCAGCATCAGACCCAACATCAGCATAGTTAAAATATGAATCTGGTATTTTAGAATTAATCATTTCACAAATTTCTTTTTTCGAGTAATTCATTGTGTCGGATCCAACATTATAAACATTATCTTTCATTTTATCCTGGTTTTCAATAGCGAATATGAATATTCTAGCTATATCTTTTACATGGATAAATGTTCTCATAAAATGTGATTCATAAATAACAGCATATCCTTCTTTTAATGATTTGTAAGTTAAGTCATTTACTAATAAATCTAATCTTAAACGAGGTGATACACCAAATGCGGTTGCAAATCTAAAAGCAGTACTATTCTTTCTATCTAATACTAATTGTTCAGCTATAGTTTTAGTTTTTCCATAAATTGATAATGGATTTAAAGGAGTTTCTTCAGTACAAATCCCCAAAACTTCCCCATAATTAGAACCTGTAGAGCCAAGGAGTAAATATTGGTCATCAGACATTGCTTTAATAACATTTTCAGTCCCAATAACGTTTATTTTATGTGATTCTGTTTCTCCTTTTTCTCTACAAATAGGAAAACCTACTAATGCAGCTAAATGGATAATAATATTATGACCTTTAATATTTTTAGATAGAAGATCAAAATTTAAAATATCTCCTTCTATAAATGTAAAATTTGGATTAGTAATATAAGGTAATAATTTATCTCCATTATTAAACATCAATGAATCATAAACTGTTACTTGATAATTTTTTTCTAACAATAATGGAATTAAAGATGTTCCAATATAACCTGCTCCTCCTGTAATAAATACTTTTTTCATGTTTTGTTTATTTTAATTTTTGGTTTATATAATAATTAATTGTGTTATTTATTCCTTCTTCATACGAAGTAAAAGTAAAATTAGAAAAATGTTTTTTAAACAATTGGTTACCTAAAACTTTTACAGGAGCACCATCTTGTTTTGTAGTATCACAAACAATTTCAACATCGTAATTTAAAGCACTTTTTACTGTCATGACTGTATCCATAATAGATACTCCGTGTTGTTGTCCTAGATTAATTGGGTTTGGTAAATTATCATACATCTCATCATCTATAATTAATTTAATAATTTTAGCAGCATCTTCCATGTAAATCCATTCTCGTACTGGGGTGCCTGTGCCCCAAAGAGTAAATTGGGGGTCGTTATTATTTTTTGCTTTAATCATTCTCATAATAATACCATTCATAGCATGGGTTCTTTCTTCATCCATATAATCTCCAGGGCCGTAAGAATTAGAAATAATTAAATTAACCGTTTTAATTCCATATTGTTTTTTATAACACTCTGATAATATAAAACCTAATTTTTTAGGAGTCCCGTAAGATTCAACAGATGGATGAATTTGACCATCCCACCATTCTGATTCATTTTGAATATCAATTATTCCTGGGTATGAGCAGTTTGAAATTGGGTTGATTATTTTAATTAGTGGGTTGATTTGTTTTATAGCTTCATATAAATTCAAATACATTAAAGAATTATCTTTAATTACATCACCTGCATATTTTGTTACATAAGCAATACTCCCTACATGAGCAGATGCATTAATGATGATGTCAGGATTAATTCTTTTAATAGTTAATTTGAGTATTTCTAAATTAGTTATATCACAACCAGTTGATCTACTTTCATTATATATTTCATATTGGGAATCTTTAAAAACTTTATTTAGGTTTTTCCCCATGAACCCAAATCCACCTAATATTAGTACTTTTTTCATATTGTTTTTTTAATTTTTAGAATTTTAGTTTCATTTCTTTTTTTTAAAAATTTAGCTGGGGTTCCAATATAAAGAGAATTTCTTTTATATTCTTGTTTAGTTAATAAACTATAGGCTCCACAAGCAAATTGTTCAGGTAAATTTACTCCTGGGAGGATGCATGTATGAGCTCCTATTGTTACAAAATCTCCTATTTCAATATCCTCAATTTCACCTCCAAATTGTAATTCTTTTGAGACAGAAGGTAAATCTAAAGATACAGAAGAATAATCACTAGAAGCACAATGTATTGAACAATGGTTTGAAATAGTTGAATAATTACCCATTCTAAACTTACCAGCCCCCCCAGAAATTGAAACATGAGATGCAATATGACAATTTGATCCTATTTCAATAACACATGAAATATAGGCAAAATCATCAATAATAGTATTGTCGCCAATTATACACTCTTCAGGCTTTCTAATTCTAACTGTTTTACCTATGATAACATTTTTACCACAATACTTAAGTTTTGATCTATCAAAAAATATGTTATCCGACATTGCGTATTACTTTAAATATGGATTGACGATTCTCTGATCGAGCATTTAATTCGTCACTTGTTTCAGCTTCGTATCCTGTTTCATTTATCCATTCATAAAAAGCTGCTTTTTCGTGGGCATCTACTTGTTCTTTGATTTGAATTCCTTCATAATGTCCCCAATCATCGAATCTAACTAATAATGAATCCCACTCACATTTTTCAGCAAATCGTAATGCGTCAATAGTCCCCTCATACAAATCAACATCAATATTAACTCCGCTGATTTTAGAAATGCCATATGCTGTAGGCTCTTTTAAATCAAATGTTAAACATTTATGTACATGTACATGTTTGTGGTTAGCTAAGTAATTTCTAGTTACTTGTTCATCAAAAAATAGTTCACCTTCTTCCCAACCCGTTCCTTGTGGAACTCCTTTTTCTGTTTTAGGCAGTCCTGAAAAGCCATCATACGTGTGTATTGTTCTAGTTGTTCTTTCTGCAATACGTCTGGTGCTTCTACCGCTACCCGTTCCAAATTCTAATATGTATCCTTCATTAAGAGATGCATCATTATTAATAAATTCTACGAATTCTTCAATTAAATCTGCCATGTTAAAATTTCTTTATTGTTTTTATTATTGTTTCTACTTGTTTATCTGTTAATGCATCATGTATTGGTATATGAATTTGATGTGCGTCAAATGTTCGTTGATTTGGTAAATCATCTCGCATACCACCAAATATTGAGTTATCATCAATACCTAAATGTACAACTGAAACTGGTATTCCGTTATAGCGCATGTGGTTAATGAATTTATCTCGTTCGTCTATCATCAATGGGAATAGCCAATAGGATGATAAACAATCTGCTTGGTACTCCATTAGTTTAATATAAGGAATATTTTTTAATTCCGCTTCATATTTTGAAGCAATGTTACGAACTCTTTCTAATCGTTTATCAATATACTTTAAATTTTCAATACCTAATGTTGCTGCAAGGTCATTCATATGATATTTATACCCGATATTTACAGCATCATATTGTCGTTCACCTAAAAATCCAGTGCTAGTATTTTCTCGATCAATGTCAAACCAACGTAATCTTTTAATTAAATTTGCATCTGCTTCATTTACACAACATAATGCTCCGCCATCACCTGTAGTTAAATGTTTAATTGCTTGAAATGAAAATGAAGTAAATTGTGAGATATTTCCAATCATTTTATTTTTATACATAGATCCAAATGCGTGTGCAGCATCTTCGATAACTACAATATTATGAGCTTTAGCAATAAGATTAATTGCATCTAAGTCACATGGATATCCTGCCCAATGTACTGGTATTATTGCTTTAGTTTTAGTTGTAATTTTATTAATTATAGACTGTATTGAAATATTACCATCTTGCAAATTAATGTCTGCAAAAACGGGTGTTGCTCCTACATATAATATTGCCATACCTGTTGCTATAAATGTTTGTGCCGGGATAATTACTTCATCTCCCGGACCTACACTTGCTGCCACTAGGGCTAAATGCATCGTTACAGTTCCACTATTAACTGTTACAGGATTTGCTAATCCATATTTAGATAAATTAGTTTCAAATAAATCTACTTTAGTTCCTGCTGAGATTCTTGTAGATTGTAATGTTTCAGATACAGCTGCTATTGCTGTTGGTGCAATTGTTGTATTAAAAAATTCTATAGTCGTATCCATAATTCTGGGAATGTGTCTTTTAAATTAAAATGTGAATAGCCAGGTCCTAGCCATTCTGATTCGGTTACAATTGTTTTTTTACTTGGATTTTGATTCATGTAAGCTGCCCACCAGCTAAAAGTAGAATTACCTACAATATTTACATCACATAAGGATATCATAGTAAAATCCATAACATTATTTTCATTTTCAATAAAATTTACTGGGTAAGGAAAATCTTTCATAATGTTTTTACACAAATCCATATTGTCTGAAAATACTAGGATAGTATACTCATTTGGGTTGTATTCTCCAAGTAAAGATAGGGCTTTTAAGTAATAATCAAGAGAAACATTTTTATGGTAGTGTTGCATGTGTGATGTTACTCTATCACCTCCAAGTCTATAATGTAGTGAAATAGTTTTCTTTTTAAAAAACTCAGAATATTTTTGATGAATAGCATCAATATTTTCTTTCTTCAATTTAAATTCTTTAGAAATATCAACTCCTAAAAAATATTTTTCTAATTGAAAATAACCATGATAGCAAGTATTATCATATAATGGGATTTCTGAGTAGCTATAATCAGTTTGGGCTAGATTAGTATCAGTATGAACATATTTGGTTAAATTTAAATTATCATTATATGTAAAATTATTTGAAAATAGTTTATTTAATTCTAAATTTACTTCTTGACCATAAACCCCAATATTACCTCGGTTTGTTGTTGAAGGTATTTGCAATTCAATATCATATAATTTATGTATTGAATAAACAGTTGCTAATTGGAAAAGATTATTTCCTAATCCACCAAAAAAATCACAAGTTATCATAAATAATCTTTAATATAATTTATATAAAAATAATCTTCGGAACTAATCATATTTTGTACTATTTTAAAATTTTCTTGTATTGCATTCATTTTACTTAAATAAAATTCTTCAGTACACATTTCAATATTAAAATCTTCTAACATAATTATCCCATCAGAATTAAATAATTCACCAATTCTTTTTGTTCCCCAAAATATAGGAATCGTACCAGTAGCAAAACAATCTGTTATTTTTTCACATAGAATAACATCGTAATTATCATTTTCCATTGCAATTGAAAATCTATAATCCTTTAATCCTAATAATTTACCAGATTCGGTATTTCCATTTTCATCTATATAAGTCCATGGCAATTCATTTCCATGAAACCCAGATCCATAATGATCAATTTGATTTGAGTATTTGTTTATAATTTCTTGACGATATTCGTGACCGGGGCATAATGTCTTTGCAGAACCAATCATTGATATTATTTTAGTTTTTGCGTAAATTTGTTTGTTTTGCACCCACGGTAGTGCGTTTGTTGGCACGTAACGAAATTTAGGCGATATGGTTAATAAACGTAAATCGTGCGTTATAAACATATTATATGCATCTAATACGTTATTTGTATTTTGTTTAACTTGTTCAATAATATGCGGAATGATTGCAGATGATTCTGCTAACCAAGCTACATTGTATTTTGAAATATCTAATGGCTTAAAAATTGCACCATCTACATGTACTGATATTGGTGCTGAGTTATCTAGCACCCATTCAATATATTTATTTGTATTTAATGCCGAAGAACATTCGATATGATGCGTAAATCCGCCACCGACTAAATTCATTTTAAACTTCATAATCTAATTCTAGGTGTTTTTTGTCGTATTCTTTCTTCTGTTTCTTTTTGTTCGGCTAAACGATTATTTGTTTCAGAATCTAAATCTTCAGATATATTGTATACATATACTGGTTCATCTATGCGGAATATTCTGTTTTTTCCCGCCATTTCAACTAATGGCATACATAATGCAAAATCTGCTGCCGCATTAAAATACTTCCCTGTTATCGGATCAGTTAAATCATCATCAGTAATCTGATCAACTAAAAATGCTTTATATGTTTTCAAATGACTATATGGAAATGTACTATATCGATATGAATTTGATGCATCAACATGATTTTCTAATTGTAAATGATAATGCCCACCTAATTCTCCAGATGGGTAATGAATATATTGACCATAAGTCATCCATATGTTTTCATCTTGATAAATTTGATTTAAATATTGTAACACAAATGGATGCAATAACCAATCATCTCCATCAACTTCTACAATAATGTCATCAGGCTGGATTAAATTATTTTGTTTGAGGTATCGATAAGTTCCCATAAAGCAATTTAAAAATGATCCAGGGTTCGGATTATCAAATATTAAAAATTTAGAATCGGATGCAATTGCATCTGTTAAATGTTCATATGAATCATCAGTAGATTTATCATATCCATATACAGCTAAATAATTAGAATAACTTTGTTGTTTGATACTGTTAACATTAAATCTAACCCATTTACTTTTATTATAAACTGTAGAAATAATTATAAGTCTATTTTGTTTTTTCATAAATTTAATATACTAAAAAGTTTTTGTTTAAACAAGTCTATTTTATAATGTTCGTTATAATTTTCTTTAGCTTCTTGACTACATTTATTATAAAAATCTTGGTCAGTAGTTAATTTATTAGCTAATCTTCTAGCACTTTCTACATCAGCAATATCAACTGATAATTTAGGATGGCATATACGTTGAGTATCTACATTTTGATTTCCTATACAAGGTATCCCAAGGTAAGCGCAATTTAAACTAAATGTACCTGCTGCTACTGTGGGCATTAAATGTACAGCATATTTGAATTGGCTTAATTGGTTCATCCATTCATTCCACATTACTCTAGGTAAATGATTAAATAATTGCTCTTCACCATTTCTCGTAGCATGAGATGTTTGCCCCCAAATTTCAATATTGAATTCTTGAGCTACTAAATAACTTTCAAACCCACCATACCACCTTGCAAAATTACCTCCTATAATTACTTTCTCTTCATATTTAGGAATGATATGAGATATATTATCCTCTATCATAAGGGTGGGTAAAGTATGAACTGGTTTATTTGGGATTAATCCTTTATAATATGTTGTATCATATTCGTTATGAGCAAAAATAGCATCACATCTTGTTAGCAAATTATAAAAGTTTATTTGATCTTGGAGTTCATAGTCATTATACCACCAATGTGGACCTTCTTGCATATAATAAACTTTTTTATTATTTTGCTTCAAAATAACTATTATATCAGAAGCAAGTAAATTAGATACAGGGTTAAGTTGAGTTGATAAAGAAGACCCTTCAGCACTTAAAAATGTTTTTCCTTTAGGAAAAATTACAAATATATGGTTATACCCTTGAATGGTTGAAAAAGAGTGAATATTCTTGTGTTCTGCATCTAGAGCATGCATCCAAGCAAATTCGGTTCTCATATTAGGATGATTTGAAGGAATTTTACCTTCAAACCCCATCTCAGTTAAAAAAGCTATTTTCATATTTCAAGTATATGTTCGTTACTAAAATGAAAATAACATATATTTTCTATCATTATATTTTTATTACTACCATCATGTATGTTATATTTTAATATGGTATTCATTAATATAATAAAATTTTCTTGAGTAATCAAATGATATTTTTTTAAATTATTTCTTTCAATACATTCTCTTAACATATACTCACAACTTTTAAACCCATGATCCCAAACAGTTCCTCCAAACTGTTGAATATTTTCATAAACATCTGTAATATGCTGTTTGTTATTTAAATGGTCTGTTTTAAAAATATTGATAAAATAAAAATTTGTTTGTGGGTAAAAATGATCTATAAGATATTCATTTATTATTCTAATAGGATCAAAATCATATATTTTAGCCCCCGCATAACCGATCCCATTTAAATAATAAAAATCAGCTTCTTTTATTTCTTTATTAAATATATTTTCTTGGATTATAATATCATTAGCAGATTTACAAAGCCATTCAATATTATTTTCTTTACAATAATCAAATATTAAATCATCTAAATCTGAAGTTCCAATGTTATGGCCTCTATTGATGTAAGAATCTAATAAAATACAATTAGGAAAATATTTTTTCCATAATTGAGAATTTGTTTCAATTAATTCTAAGGTAGAATAGTTTGTAGCGATAATAATTTGTTTATATTCTTTTAAAACTGGTAAATTATAAAGAATATATTGTTCTAATAAGTCTAAATCTTTTTGGGATGAAATATAACCTATAGTACCATAAACTGATTTATTAATAGTTTGTTTTAAATTCATATATTATCATATAGCTGGTTTTGTTTTTCTTGTTTTTGGATTGTTTTTGGATGATATAAAGCAAAATATTCTGCATCTGGTAGCATAGTGTATGTTTTAAATCCATCCAGGCGTTCATGTACTTTATTTATCCATTTGATTTTAGGTATGTTTTTCCAAATACGCCATTGAAAATCAGGCCAATTAACCCATCCATCTTCATTTATCTTCCAACCCCATTTTGCAATATGAGTTGCAGTTAAACCTTCAACTGTATTTACTCGTGGGACAAGGTAGATATCCATTTCAGGATTAAGTTCTAGAATCTCAGGTAATGATTTAATTAAATCTTCAGCAGGTAACTCATCAGCATCAATTTGAAAAATATAATCACCTTTACATTCTTGTGTAAGATTATTTTTAAATGTTGCAAAATCGTTATTTAACGGAAAAAATACAACTCGGATAGTTCCTTGTGTATTATGTTTCATCAAATAAGCAAATACTTGATTTTTATCTTCTGGTTGGTCTTTTATATCATCCTTAGATAAATCTATTTGCACCACAATTTCATCTTGGGGTCGTTTTTTATCTAGTAAAAATGATAATAGTTGTTGAATTTCTATAAATTCATTACAAACTGTAAGAGCATAAGATATCTTTATTCCCATATTTCTATTAATTTATTGAAATGTACGATAATAAATTTACATTTCAAAGTTTTTATTATATTTTCCATACGTTTTTTATCTTTTTCTTTCCATTTATGGGTAGAGTGGTGTTTTTCATAATATTCTATAACTACATTTTTATCAACATCATACCCATCTACCCAATAACCTAATTGTTTTATATGAAATTCTCCCCCATTCAAGGCATGTTGGAAATTATAGTCATTTTCTTTACCATATTCTTCAATAATCTTACAGGCTTGTATATTGAAGTTGGGGAATTGAATGGTATCTTTTATAAGTTGGCTTCTATTGATTCTGTGGGTTGTTGCCATTTTATCCTTTGTAGATTGGGAATGTGTTTTACCTTTATTTAAATTATGTCCTACTTGGAAATTCCCTTTAAGACCATTTATAAAATAACATTCTTGGTTATGATATTTCATATTTGGTTCTCCAGGGATATAAAATTCCACCCCACAACCTTTACACATAGTATGTTTTCTTCTATGTTCAAAACATTTTCTACAACAAAACTTCCTATCATCACTTAAAAAAGAAATGAATTTATTATCACATGTCAAACATATTGTTTCTACTTTACCTTTCATTTAAAAAAAGAACCCCAATAGATTTCGAGGTTGTGGACTCTACTTTCCATTGAGGTTTTATTAAAATATTTTACACAGTAGCCACAACTCTACTGGTTATACATATTGAATTATTCTGGAAGGATGCCGATGTAACTTAAAGCTTCTATATAATCACGCTCTTCAAACGATTTCATGTTTTTCATATCCATTCTATATTTCATAAATTGTCCTGGTTTGCCAGGAATTGGATGTTTTTCTTTATCTGCTTCAGGGATTTCAATAGCTTTAACAGCTGCCCATCCCCAACTTGAAGCATTTGATCCGTTTGCAAATACCATACCTTGTTCAGGGTTGTTGATAGTATTTGGAAGCCAAATCAAACCAGTTTCAGAATCAGTCCAAGCTAAATCTTTGTATAGTTCGGGTAACGTTTCCATTTGTTGTTTATAAAACTCATGATCTTCGGTCATGAATGAATTTGTCCAGAATCCACAAGATAAACTCATGTAGTTATAAATTTCAGGGGCAACTTGTATTTTGTAACATAAGTCGCCTCCTGATTTAGGGCAGTTAATTATTTCTTCGTGTTGCATTATTTTACTGGGTTTAATTTAGGTAAACTGATTTTATGGAGTTTTGGAAGTGACAATTGTACATGTTTTGGAAATTCAGGTATTTTACTTTCAAACAATTTACCTAGTTTTTCTTTCATCGCTTCAAATGAAAATTTGTTTCGTGATTGGAAACCTTGACGTTTAGCATTTTCAGCATATCCTTTATAGTTTTCAAATACATCTTTCAAATAATGACCTACGTGGCCATGATCTACATTGAACCATTCCGCTTCAGCTAATAGCATATTATTTGCTGCTGAAGGGTGTACTTTTGTCATTGTTCCTTGAAGCAATGTTACAAATTCTGGATTTAAATAATCTGTATGTCCACTCCAGTTTGTAGTAATGATTGGTTTATTTACAAGTGAAAATTCAAGTAATGGTCTACCAAATCCTTCTCCTTTAGTTAAATTAACCATCGCTTTAACTTTTGAATGGTTATATATTTCATTCATTTCAACATCAGTAAATTCACCATGTAACAAATATATATTTGGTAAATTAGTTGATTTAACTGTATCTTTTATTGCTTTGATACGTCTAATCAATTCATCTCTATCCATGTAAGAAGATCCTACAGTGGATGTTTTTAAGATAAGTGCAGGTTTCTTTGATTTATTTTTAAATGTTTCAAAGAATGCTTTAATTAACAAGCCTACATTTTTTCTATCTTCACCTAATTGTCCTTGCATCCAATGTCCTACAAACAAATAAGCAAATTCTTCTTTTATATTTGATAAATCAAATGTTGATTTTACTGGTTTATATACATCTGTGTTAGCACCTTCAAATATCACTTCACTGTCTCCATTCCATTCAATATTTCCTACTGGTTGATTGGTTTTTTGGTCGCGTTTTTCGAATTTACTATCTTTTAATACTTTGATAGTATGTTCAGAAGAACCTAAAATTAAATTCATTCGTGAACATCCTTCAATCCATTCTGCAGGTGCTATT
>Ga0247843_1006067_pt1 | contig 16131 bp, 12 predicted proteins | sample LaCruzMarch2017__FD_192420 | JGI IMG/M metagenome (GOLD analysis project Ga0247843, IMG submission 192420) | Freshwater microbial communities from meromictic Lake La Cruz, Castile-La Mancha, Spain - LaCruzMarch2017_8m | ecosystem: Environmental > Aquatic > Freshwater > Lake | place: Spain... | reverse complement strand
AAAGCTGCACGCAAGATACGGCCGCGCCCCCATCTGAACACTAACTTTTCTTAGAGTTTGAAAAAGTACGGCTCGAACTGTGAAGGATATCCGTCGGCGCTTGAGCGTTCTAGGGTCGCCAACGTGATTATTCATTCGAAAAATCCCTCAAAAAAAAGAGGCATGAGACCTCGCGGTCTCATGCCTCTTTTCGATCTTCTAAGCTTAAAAGCTCAGAAAAGTCTTAGTGGCCAGCAGGAGCAGCTTCTTCAGTTGCAGCAGGAGGCGCTTCAACAGCGTCGCCTTCAACAGCAGGAGCAGCTTCTTCAATTGCAGGAGGAGCTACGGTTTCTGCGGGAGCTTCAACAGGAGGAGTTTGCTCTTCCTTATTGCAAGCAGCGGCCATGACTACGAGAGAGAGAACGAGAGAGAATTGAAGTACTTTCATGTTGGTTATAACCCTTTCTTATTGCTTTCCTTCTGGAAAGCTTTGCGCAGAGACCAATATAGAGCCTTTTTGACACATAGACTCTGCCCCAGAGAAATATTTTTTCTGGAATGAGAGCCCCCCCTTGGTCTAAGACTTTGGACCATGAGTTCAATCAAAATCCAGACCCTCGACATCAACGAATTCCGTTCTCCAAACGCAGCCGACAAAAAGGCTTTCGTAGAGAAAGTCGGCAAGAGCTTCCGAGAAATCGGCTTCCTTGTGATCAAGGGCCACGACGTCAGCTCCGAACTCCAAAAGCGCGCCTACGACAAGATCGACGCCTTCTACAAACTCCCCCTCGCCGAGAAGGAAAAGTTCGAAGTCCCCGGTATCGGCGGCGCTCGCGGCTACACCGTCTTCGGCAAGGAACACGCCAAACACACCAACGTCGGCGACTTAAAAGAGTTCTTCCACGTGGGTGTCGACCTCCCTGCCGACTTCCCCTTAGCCGGGACTAAAGACTACCCCCCAAACGTCAGAGTCCCCGTGGTCCCAGGATTCGACGAGACCCTGCGCGAACTCTTCAACAAGCTCCGCTCCCTTGGCCTCGAACTCCTCCAAGCGATCGCCCTCGACCTTGGTCTCGACGAGAACTACTTCACCGCACAGGTCTACTTCGGCAATTCGATTCTACGCCCGATCCACTACCCTCCCCTCAAAGGCGACGAGCATCCCGATGCGGTCCGCTCTTCCGCTCACGAAGACATCAACCTCATCACGCTTCTGATTGGCGCGAGCTACCCTGGCCTTCAAGCGAAGTCCGCGGCTGGCGAGTGGATCCCCGTGAACGCCGAAGCCCATCAGATCGTAGTGAACGTCGGTGACATGCTCCAGCGTCTCACCAACCGTCGTTTCGTGAGCACCACTCACCGCGTGGTGAACCCGCCCAAAGACTCAGAGCAGGGAGCCGCTTCGCGCCGCTACTCGATTCCGTTCTTTGTGCACCCCGTTTCGCCGATGTCCCTGAAGGCTCTCGACAACTGTGTGAGCGCCACAAATCCCGCCAAAGAACCGCCGATTTTGGCGGGCGAATACCTGAATCAGCGTCTGCGCGAAATCGGCCTGATTAAGTAAAGCAAACGCGCTTTTGCGCGTCGCAACAACGTGAAGTTTCCCAGGGATACTTCCGACAAGATGGGATGCGCCGGGCTCTCCTTTTTTCTCTCGCTTTCCACTGTGCGGTGGCTGCGATTTTCTGGATAAGGAAAGCTCCGCTCCCGCTCAGCTCTTCTCCCGTCCCAAAAGCCCTCAAGACGCGCATCTTGAGTCAAAGCGAGTTCCTCAAAGAGACAGGGCAAAAGGCTCCGAAAAAGCGTGCACAAATCGTCCAAGTCGACGATCAACTGAAGACCAAAGAAGCTCCGCTTGAGCACCAAGAAGTCTTCCTCGGTCGCCATAACCAACGAGTGGATCAGAACACGCGGGCGGCTCGTATTGGTGAGTTCAAAAACGTACTCAAAGAAGGCGTGCGCGACACGAGCGCACTCTTCAAGCTTGCTAAAGACGACAGCGAATCCGCCCCCGCCGCGAATCCAACCACGCGCGGTCCCGCATCGCTTCCCGATAAGAGCCAAGGCGAAACGATGCGCTTTCCTGCGAGCATCACACCCCAACATCCCCTCGCGCCAGGCGATGGATTTTCTGCGACCGACGATTACCTTCCCAACGCCGCCATCGGCGCCAATACCCTGCTCAACGCACGCGAATATAAATACGCCTCGTTCTTCGAGCGAATTCGCGAGAAACTCAATCACCAGTGGCAAACCCGTCTGCGCTCCGAAATGGAAGGCCTCTACCTGCAAGGCGTGCGAGGATTCTCGGGTGAGCGTCTGACCAAACTCAAAGTGATTTTGAATTCAGAAGGCGAAATTATTCGCATCGAAAAAGAAGGCAGCGCAGGCTACCTCGAACTCGATCGGGCGGCAGTAACGGCGTTTGAAGCAGCAGCGCCCTTCCCGAACCCACCCAAAGATTTGCTTGAAGGATCAGCCCCAACCCTTTCAATTGACTGGCATTTTGTTGTTGTAGGTAGCGAGAATATGGGAGTCAGGACACGCATTCGTCGCGTGCCTGCCGGCTTCTAAGAATTGCCATGTGCAACCTCTTTGGGCACCGACAGCAACTGCAGTGGATCGCCACAGCAATCCTGATTTTTAGTCACCAGCCTCGCCTACGAGCCGCCGACCCTCCCCCACGTTTTGCTTCGGAAACCAGCTTTGAAAAGCTCGATGAGATTCTTCAAAAAGCGGGGAGCGTTCAGAAATTTCTAGCAAGCCCGGCTCTACAAACCGAGTACTTCAATTACCTGCACCCTATGGTGAGTGTCACCACCGCCCTCCACCGCGACGCTTTCGACGGAGTTTTGCAACAGCTTTCCAAAGTTTTAAAGACCGACCCCTCTTTAGCCAAAAGGCTATGGGAAACGGAAGGACTGGGTGCACCCCTCAGCATCCAAAGCGAAGGTCGAAACTTCGGTCGCGACCTCAACGAGAAAGCCTGGCAGACCCATTATCAACAGACCCTCGGCCGCCTTAAATCGGATGGTGGCCCCGTCAAAAACCGTTCGCAGGCCTACGACATTTTGGAAGAAGCCGCTCAAGGCTTCGACATCGGTTTCGGCGAAGCAGACACCCAAAAAGGACGTGTTGCCATCGCCAAAAGACTCGAGGCACTCAAAAAGACTGCTCGATTCACACAAGCTGCCGCCTTCATCGTCGCCGAAGAACTCCAACAATCTGTGCCCAAAAATCCCAAAGGAGCCGATGAACTGCTCAACATCCTTGAGACCCTCAAGAAAAACCCTGAAGAACTCGTTCGCGACCGGGGGGGATCAGTCCTCAGCAGCAATCTCGTGATTCGAAACCTTCTCAGAGAACGCGTCCCTTCAACGAGCTCCCTACTCGCCAATCAAACAATGTTCCCCCCATCGAAGCGCGCAACGATGCGCGGCAAAACGATCAACGTCCAAACCGCAGCACCGTTTTCAAAGTATGAGCTACGGCCCCCACCTCGGCGTTTCCACGGAATTATGAAGGGATACTTCGGAGGACGTGAATGCATCGGCGGTACGATGTGCATGTATACGGTCCCGGCGCGATGGGGCAATATCGCAATGGAAGACTCAAAGCTCTGGTTTGTCTACCGAGATGGACTTCCAACGGGTTACGTTCAGGCGGTCCCAGTGGAATCCACTTCTCCTAAAGGGACCTATGCGACTCTGGACCTCAAAAGCGACGATCTCTTCAATCCCTTCATCTCGAAGACCAAGGAAGGCGAGGTCGTCAACGAGACCGTCCTCGGCCCCGTCCTGCGCCATCTTCAAAACAGCAAACCCAAGACGTGGAAGGGATTTGTACTGGGCCATACCGGGAGCATTTCAGCGACCTCGAGTCATCATGAAAATCCAGCCTACTATCTCGGCGATCACTTCTCGAAGGATTTCAATTGGACTGACCCTAAGACTGTGCAAGCCCTTGAAGTCAATTCACTGCCGAACCAATACTTCCGTGGCGGAATCGTCACTGACGCCACGGTGTATGACCAAAGCTACCTGCGAGTCCTCGCGACACCCGAACAGATTGCGACGCGTCTCCAAGATCCGGAGATGGTGGAGCTTCGAAAAAAGATCGCCTTCGCTCACGACAACAAAGAGGTCCGCGAAATCTTCCGCAATATCGCCAAGCGAAAAACCGGAGATAAAATTCTCGCCACCTATCTCGCAAGTGAAGAGTCTCCACAGTTTTGGAGCGAGACCCTCGATGCCCTATCCAAGCGGCCGATCGGACCTGAAGCCCAACACCTCATCACTTCGCTCTATCAAAATAAGAAAGCACCCGGATCCGTCATGGATGATTTCAAAACTCTGATGAAAGAGAAGGACTTTCTTCCGAAGTTCAACGTGCAGGAGCTCATCGAGAAAGTTGGAAATCCAAAAGTTTCCGAGAATGAACGTACGTCCGCAGCGCTCGAACTTTCCCAGCAGAACGATCTCAGCAAAGCTGATATTCAAAACCTCGAAAAAATTTTCTATTCAGGCGACGAGCAGACCAAAGTCTCGCTCTGGGAAACTATACGAAAACATCCCGAGACCGATCACCTTCGTTTCGCCGATCATGCTTATTCGTGGATCGACTCCAAGAGTCCGCGCGCGGACTTCTATGGAACGGGCTACTTTCGTAACTTGCCCAGTACAACCCGGACAAATGGAAACCGCTCACTGAACAATGGCTCAAAGATCCCAAAGGGCGCACGCGTTTGAAAAAGCTTGTGGAATGGTTCCCCGACCTAAGACGCTTGCCTGTCGCGCAGAACTGCAATTCTTTCTTTGAGGAACTGAAAGAAATGAACCCTTAGGGCGTAACGGCCCAGATTTTTACCTTGAGGCGCAGCGGCCCTTTCGAAACCGGCCGCTTCAGCTCATGCACAAATGTGGATTGTCCTGGGAAGAGACTAAGCGCAGCGCACATGCCTTCCTCGGGGAAAAACTCTGTCGTCAGCGTCTGACCGTTCGGCGCAAGCCATTCTACTTGAGCATGATAGATCGTCGAGGGAATGCCGAGTCCGGGCATCTTGTTTTCAAAACGAAGCCCTTCATGTTGAAGTTGGGCTTGGAGCCACGAGGAACCGAAGCGTCCATTGAGGTTCACCAGAGCACTCTGTAAAGTCCCGGCAGACGATTCCACAAAGTAGAGGTCTTGAGACTCCAGAACCCCGCCCCATTCCGAACAAGGAGGAGCCTCGGCAGCGGCTGCGCGAGCGGTGGCCACAACGGCCAAAGCAAATATTGCGGTGCGCAGCACTTTCATAAGGAACTCTTCGGCACCGCGTCAGCGACCTTAATGAAGTCTCACGATATCCTAATGAACAGGCCGAAACTTTATGCAGACTTCACCAGACCTTCATGTTCACGATCTTTCAGGTCCAAGCCTGGCTTGGCTCAACCGTCTCTTGGGTTTTAAGGATTTGCGCGAAGCGGTGGCGAATACCGAAGGCCCTCCCATCTTCGCTAAACTTTCCACGATGGAAGAATTCCGCAAATGCGTCGGGCTTGCCGACGAAACCTCGATCACCCTTCTCAAGAGTCCCAACTCCGAACTCCCACAATTTCTGTCGCAACTTTCCGCAACGGAATTCTCCACCCATCTCGACGAGTGGGCCCTAAACTTCGCGTCGCTCACGCCACCCAACGCAAATGGCGCTCTCGTGGTGTATCTGCAGAATCCTCAGTTCTATGACGGCTTCGCGATGCAACCCGAGATTCTCACGAAGCTTCTGGCCGACATGGAAATTCTCAGAAGCAAATGGAGCCGCGTTCTCATCGTCTCCGACGAAACACTCGGGTCATTCTGCTGGGACAACAACGACGACCCCGCACAGATCGCCAGACTTACTCCGTCGATGCTCGAAAAGTGGGAAATCTACGTCGCCTTTAGGACGGAAATTCTCTTGGGACCTGACGGCGACCGCTCCGCCCTTCACCTCTGGCCCGTTCCAAAATCTCAGGCCCTCATAAGACCTCAAACGGTTTTGACGGCCTCGCCGGTCGCCTGGAAACTTCTTCAGCGAGACCTCACTCGCGGCATCGAGATCGTCCGCTTCCGCCACTTGGCGATGCGCAACCTCAAGGTCCTAGGCTACGTCATGAGCCCTCTCGTGCAATCCAAGAAAATCAAAGTCGAGCATTGGCCCCTGAGCGGCCTCTACTTCACATTCAGTATCCCCGACCGAGGCTTGGAGGACCCGCTTCTTTTGCAAAAACGAATCGAACGCCACGGACTCAAACTCTTCCCTAGACCTCAAGCCCCGGGACAGCTCAGCTTTTGCTTTATTTTGGACAATGCGCCCCTCCATAAGGGTCTGGATACCCTCGCGGAGGCCGTAAAGCATTTATAAGGTTTCCACAAGCCCTTGATTTCTCGTGTATTTCAACATTAAAACTGAACACTGAAAGCGGAAAAAGATCGGGTATAATCGAGAGAGTATGTACGACTATAGGGACATTTCTGAAAAGCGCGCAGAAGAGACTCGCAAGCTACTTGCCGAGAAACCTGCACGCAAAATCAAGCTTCCTAAAGTGTTGGCTGTGATTAACCAATCGGGATGCACGGGCTGTGAAGCCTGCATTCAAGTCTGTCCCGTAGATTGCATCGAGCTCGTACCCGGTCCACTGTTTCCCGACATGGCAAAGATGGTCGAAGTCGACCTCGATCGCTGCATTGGCTGCAAGCTTTGCGCAAAGATGTGTCCATGGGACACCATCGACATGATCGATTCTGCAAAGTCTTACGACACAGCGAACGAGTGGACTCTTCGTTCCGTGATCAAACCCCAGGCGGAAAACAACGTGATCTGGGGAGCTGAAAATCCCGACGCTTAAATCATTCTTCGAATCTCTACGTCCCAGCGGAATACCTTGCGTATCGAACGCGCATTCTTCTGTGGTGCTTGTCCTCGATCGCACGCTCACGCCCGCAGGCGAGAGGCGTCTCAAAGATCTCCGCTGTATGGGACGCGGCTCAGAATTCGCGTGGCCAAGTCCCGGCGTCTTCTCGATCGTAAAACTCTGCGAAAAAATCCTCGTGAGCCTCGCGCAGCAAGGAAGCGGCGACGGCCCCCGCGATCTCATCGCGAACGAAGAACTCACGACCGGACTCTGGATCCAAGAAGGATGTCAGCCGCAGCTTCAAACTTTTCATAATGAACTCTGTGAAGCGCTGAAGCTCGCACCTCTGGGCCTGTCTGCCGGCGAGTGGATCGAGGTCCGCAACGAAATCGAAGTCGGCTCGCCGAGCGGAGATCTCCGTTTATGGAGCGAACGTATTTATCTCTACGTACAAGCTCTCGCGTTCGCAAGCGCGCGCAAGAAATCGCTGACGGCCTGGGACAACGTGTACCGCGTGGTCGCCGGAGTTTCGCCCGAAGAGCTGAAGAGCCTGCCCTGGGCCTCACTGCTGGAAAGAAATCCTTTCCATTCGAGCGATCTCAAGTTTACCGTCGTCGAGGTCCAAGATCCGCAGCCTCTCGAAGAAGCGCTTCTCAGAAAACTTCCCCTACCCCTTCTCCGCTTGCGATCCGAAGCGAGCGACGAGTTTCCACTCGTGGATCTCCCCTCTCTTCCCACAGAAAACTTCGCGAGCGCCGATGACCTCGCTTTCGCATGGGCCTTCGATGCGAAGGTTCCGGGACCTGTCGAAGCGGTAACAGCTTTCCCCGGATCTTTTCCCATCGATGTCGCCACAAAAACCACGGAAGACGACAACGAAGAACTGCGTATTCTTTCTCTCTACTGTTCGGCTCTGGCCGACCCGAAGAACCGGCAACACCCTTTCTATCGCTACGCGCGAGAAGCGCTTTTTCTGAAGAATTGGAGACTCTCCGCACACCCAACCTCAGCGGAAATTATCGAGACCTGGAAAACCATGCGAAGCCCCGAGCTGAAAGACGCGACGATGGCCGCACTCTACGGCCTAAATCTCACCCAACTCAGCGAAGCCTTCGCCTATCTTTCTGAAACTTCGCTGTTTCAGGTTGAGCGCAAGGCCTACACTCATTCGCGACTCGATCCTCGCGGAGCCCCCCTCGTAACCCTCGCCGATCTTCCTTTCATGGGATGCCGACACTTCGCCCTCTGGGGCGTCGCCAAGGATCTCGAAAAACATCTCGCCCCGACTTCGACCGCGATTCTCAAGTCGCAAGACTTTCCACCCGCCCTGAGAAAGCTACTAGAGGCGCGCGGTCACTGGATGCCCGATCCTGAACGCGAACAACGCGCCCTACTCGGCGCACTCGCCTCTCTCGGCAAAGCCTTATATGTCGTCGAGCCTCGCCCCCCGGAAGTCTTCGAGCGCGGCGCCCCTCCGACTTGGGCTCTTTCAAAAATTTCGGAGCGAGAAAAGTTCTCACCGTCCGCCCTCGAATCCTATGCCGAGTGCTCGATGCGCTACTTTATTGAGCGCGTCCTACGTCCCCCTCGTATCAACGATTGGGATCCCGTTCCCATGGACCCGATGAACGCCGGCACCTGGGTCCATGCCGTCCTCGAAGATTTTCTCAAAGCCCCAAATTGGAACGACCTCGAAGGAACCCTTCGTTCCCTGCTCATTGAGCATCGTCACAAAATCTTCGTAGCTCCTCGTTCTTCAGCCTACGACAGCATCCTCGCGATAGAGACCGAAGTCCTGATCGAGAAACTCTCCGACCATCTTATGAATTTCGAAAGACCTTTGATTGAGCTCATGGGTGAACGCTCCACTCTCGAAACGGAAATAGGCCTCGAAGGGACTTTTCACGGCAGCACCTACTTCGGAAAAATCGACCGACTCGATCACTACGGACCCGAATTAGGTTTGCTGTGGGACTACAAGACGGGATCGATCACTCCGACCACGTCCGTCAAACAGATCGAGAAACATAAGTTCCAGTGGCATCTTTACCGAGCGCTGCTGAACGATATTCGCCCAAATTTCCGCATTGCGGGCGGCGGCTATATCAATCCTCTCGACCCCGCGAAATCTCGAATTATCGTTTTCTCCTCACTTTTCCCCACAGAAAAGCTCAGCGCTTTCCAAGAACTCTGCGAGAGCCTCGGGCATCCAGTCGAAGAAATCGAAGACGAAGCCTTGGTGAGCGAAGCGTTGAGGGGCGCCGTCGTATCCCTTCGTACGCGGCTCGCGGAGGGCAGAGTAGCGGCAGACGGCGAAGACGCCAGTTGCGCGCGTTGTTCGTCGCATGCCCTCTGTGGCAAACCTTATCTCGAAGGAGATGCCGCCAATGACCTTGCGTGAAATCGTCGAGGCTGGCGCAGGTTGCGGCAAAACCACAGGGCTTGTCGACCGCTACGTCGCAGCTCTAGGTCTTCACACGAATTCAGAACTCAAGGCGCGCTACGCGCCCCAGACGCGGCGTCTGCCCCATGCGCGCGAAATTCTCGCCCTCACATTTACCAACGAAGCCGCAAGGCAAATGCAGGAACGTATTCTCAAGCGACTCCACAATGACGGCTTCGTGCTCGAAGCCCGAGCCGTTCGCGAAGAATCACAGATCTCCACCTACCACAGCTTCTGCCTGAGGCTGCTACAGCCCTACCTTGTCAAACGTGGCTTCGAAGGACCGCTCCTGAGTCCAGCGCTCGCAAACTACATGCGGCGCGAGTATCTCCTCAAAGCTTTGTCCGAATATCCCGAGGCCACCCAGGTTCGGCGTGTGATGAGTCTTCAGAATATTCTCTCGGAGGGAGCGCGTCTTTGGTTCCATCCACTCGAACAGAGTCCGGTCGACGAAATGCGAGCGACCTACAAGAAACTCGAGGATCGCTTCAACAGCCTCCGCTCCGAGCTCTATATCGACGCCGAAAGCGCGACGCTCGCAATCGCGGCTCGCGAGAAAAAACCCAACCCCGACGCTTGGGCCTTCGCGGTGCTCGAAGCCCTCAAAGAACCATCACGCGAAAATTTCGCGAAGATTCACTTCGGGCGCGGACCGCGCTGGGTCAAACAAGAGTTTTCCGATCTTCACGAAAAAGCCGAAAATCTTCGCGTTTTCTTCGGCGAAGGCTATGGCGCATTTCTCGATCACACGATTCGCTCCGAGGAACTCGTTGCGCAAGACGCCCTGTGGAGCTTCCTCAAGTGGGCCCTGCCCACTAAGCCCAAGATCTTCGATTTCGAAGCGGCCGAACAAGAACTCTTGACGCTTCTAAAGGAGAACACCTCTACGCGCATCGTTCCTCCTCCTCGGGTCATTCTCGTCGACGAATTCCAAGATACGAACTCCGTCCAATACGAAATTCTTCAGCAGATCTCCGACGACCTTACGGAGTGGTATTTCGTAGGCGACCCCAAACAAAGCATTTATGCTTTCCGGGGCGGCGACGTCAGTCTCTTCTATCGCCTGCGCGGAGAACTCGAACACAAGGGCCTCGACACGAATTACCGTAGTCACACCAATATTCTGAAGCTGGTGAATCATCTGCAGCCCACGATCTTCCATCCTACGGAGAATCCGCACGATCCCGAAACTCAGATCCTAAAGTGGCCCGAGGGGAAAACTTCCGGCGAAGTGACGATGCACTGGCTCGAATCCGCCAACGACTCCACCCTCAACTACGCGATCGATCTTCTGCTTCGTAATCGCAGACATTTCGAGGAATCTTCATGCGCCGTTCTTTTCCGAAGCTGGAGCAAGCTCTACGCGTTTGCCGAGCAGCTACGCAAGTTGGGCGTTGCTTTCCGCATCGCTGGCTCTGAGAATCCGTTCGATCACCTTCTTACGGATCTGTTCTGCAGCTATCTCCTGTCGCAAGACAACAGTGAAAACGTGGAAGGATTCTGGGGGCTCGAGCGCTGGAAGGACTCTAAAAACTTCGACTGGAACACTCTCGCAGCTGCGCCCGATCTTGGCGAAGCCCACCGTATCTCCGAGAGAAGTCTTTCGGCGGTCTTCCAAAGATTCTGCGAAAGCATTCAACCCGAGCGTTTTGAGAATTCTCAAACTTGGGTGGCGGCCATGGAAAGGTGGATTCAAAAAAGCGTCGCTGAGGGCCTCTGCTCACGCATGACTCGCTCGCAACTCGCTTCGTGGATTCTGGCAAACCGTGACCAACTCGAATCCGAAAATCCCTACCGCATCACGCCCGACGATGCGAGCCAAGCCGGTCTTACGCTTCTCACCCTCCACGGATCCAAGGGGCTTGAGTTCCGCCACGTCTACCTGCCCGAACTTTTCGAACGCCTGCCTCAGCAGCGCGAAGAAAGCATCGAAGGCGAAGACGGCGACGTTATGCTCAAGATCAACCTTAAAAAACAAGGTGGCCTTAAGAATCGTTCGCTCGCGTTTGAGCTTCGCAAAGCCGATCAAGCACGCGCACAGTTCGCCGAACAGAAGCGTCTTCTCTATGTCGCGATCACGCGTGCGATCGAAACATTGCATATCGTGGGTCACCGAGCCAGTGAACCCAAGCACAAGCCCGACCCGCTGAGGGTCGTCGGAAGCACAAAACCCGTCCCTCTCTTCTGGCATCGAAGTCTTCAAGAACTGAATTCAGCCTCGTTCGCCCACACGCTCTCAATAGAGACTGAGGCTCCGTCCGAAGACGACCCTGGAGAAACTCCTCGAGGATGGGCGTACCCACGCGACTCCGCCAAAGCGAAGACCGAGCGCACAGTCTTCCATCGTTGCGGCGTGAGCCGCTATCTCAAAGTCGCAGCCGAGAACCTGGACCCGGAACTCAAACCCATCGGTAAAGAAAAACATCGCGCCTCGAGTTTCGACTTCGCCCCGCAGAACGACGTGGGTACGGAGTTCCATTCACTCTTGGAACTTTGGAACGGCGACTCTGAACAACTCGACACCCTTTTACAAGCCTATGACGAGCGTCTGCAAGCGAGTCTCAGGGCAGCCGCTTCAGGCCTGCGCGCCCTGCCCGAACTCGCAGACTACTGGCTCGCCCTCAATAAAAACCCCGAACGTGTGCAGCGCGAATTCGGCGTGTTCCTGATTTCTCCCGAGTACCGACTTTCGGGATTTGCCGATGCCGTCTATTTCAAATCCCGGGATGAGCTCTGTCTTATCGACTGGAAGTCAGGCGCTTCGATGAAACGCCTCACAAGCACCGAGAGAATCGAGAAGTTTCGTGAGCAACTCCACCTCTACGCCAGCGGTTTTGCCGCCAGCTTTAGAAAAATTCGCATTGAGGTGTATGGAATCGAGTTCGGAAATACGCCGCAAGTCGCTCGCGTTCTCTCCGAAGATTACGTTTCTTAGTTCGTGGCGCGAGCTGCGCACTTCACGAGCTTGCCGAGGTTGTCCTTCACAGAATTACGCAAGGGACCGAAGTGCGAGTAGATATTGCCCTCACCGCTTCGAGCTACGAGACTCACACAACGATCCTTAGGTTGTTTAAGAACTCCGTTCACGATGTTCGAAGGATCTACGCTCGACGTGGTTTTGGTAACGCCATTCACCACTTTTGTGGTGTTGAGTTTGTTTGTGTTCACCTGAGAATTGAAGGCTTGAATGACTTTCTGAACGCCGCAGAAAGTATTGAATGTCTGACCTGGCGACGACAGCGCGCGCATAACTTCGACTGAAGAAGAAGGATTGATCTTACACGCTGGATTGCTCACGATTTCGTTCCACTGCTCGACACAAGGTCCGGTGTTGCCGCCCTTGGGATTGAACTGGTACATACCCACCACGGGCCAAGGCTTATAGGTGCGTTTGAGCTCTTCGAAAAGCGCTGGAGTGAAAGTCCCGTTCGCCCGAGATGCGCGAAGCTTGTTGAAGAAGTCTCCGTGACGATCTTCGGCAAAGAGAACTCCGGACGGCCGACGAGCCACACCTTGAGCGTTCGCAAAATGAGGCCGAGCCGCAGGCATGTTGTCGATAGCGCTCTGAAAAGCCGCCTCAACTCCATCGTCTTCGGCTGTCATCAACGACTCCTCATAGGACAAACATCCCATAAGCTGAGTCATACGGTGCTCGAACGCGGCGAGAGCGAGGGTATCGCCCTGTAGCGCGAGCCGACGGTCACGATTCGAAGCGGCCGAAAAAGCCTTCAGAGCACTCACGACTTCGGCGCTCGGAGCAAAGGGGGGAGTGAGAATTGCCGCGATCTGATCCGCGCTCTGCTCACAGATTGGATTACTGATAAGGCTCACGGGTTGCGAGTTCTGTCTGCCCGGCAAACCATAGGCGGGATCGATCACACTATCGCTGGCGATCTGGCGATCCGTCATTCCCGTTCGCACGGCCCCTTGAATCGAATTCAAGAAGTTCTTCTGACCTTCAAGGCCCGCACAAGCATCGACGCCTGAAAGATCTTGGCGTCTTTGTTGAACAAGCATCGTTTTGTTGTTGTGCATATCACCCGTGGCGACTTGAAGAACCGGAATGCCCGAGAGTTGACTCGAAATTTCCGGAACAAGCGTCTGAGTGTCTGCGACGGGAGATCGTTGAGTCGCATGCCCCTGGCCCGATCTAGAATTTTGACTGCGTCTCGGATTCGGAGGAGCCGCGCTTGCACCCTGTACGTAAATTCCCAGAAGAGAAAAAGTTAGGGCTGTGGCGACACAACGGCTGCGAATCATCATGGGCTTAAGTATGCCTCAGATGACCCGAGCACCCCCGTTAAGATTCCATTAAAAGACTTGGCTAAAACTTTGAATTTAGGTGTGAGCCGCTTCGGGAGCCAAAACTTGTCCTGCGAAAAGCTCACCGGAGGCCGCTCTCCATCTTAAGAGAGCAACCGCGAGCACGGCTTCTTTAACGATCGAACCGCTCATCTTGCTTTGACCTGCGCGTCTTTCCTGAAACACGATCGGTGTTTCGGTAAAACGTTTACCCAGAAGCAGCGAGCGATATTTCATCTCGATCTGGAAAGCGTAACCCTTGGTGCGAATCGTATCCATCGAAAGGTCCTCAACGGTCTTGCGGCTCCAAGCGTTGAATCCACCGGTCCAGTCCTTCACAGGATAGCGAAGCCAGATCGTAGAATAGAAAGAACCCATACGTGAAAGCATGAGACGACCCTGGCTCCAATTGGAAACACCGCCGCCCTCGACGTAGCGACTTCCAGAAATGACGTCCGTAGTGCCGGAGTCGATGAGTTTCAGGAACTGGGGCAAATGGGCCGCGTCGTGGGAGAAATCCGCATCCATTTCGAAATACCAATCGTAAGCACGCTCGAGTCCCCACTGGAAGCCTTGGATATAGGCTGTCGCAAGACCGAGCTTGCCCGCACGGTGCATGACGTGAATGCGAGGATTCGCTTTCGACATCGAATCCAGAAGATCACCCGTGCCATCAGGAGAATTGTCGTCGATAAAAAGAATTTCGACACGCGAATCCGTGAAGGCGAAAATTCTATCGACAAGAGCGCTCACGTTCTCGCGTTCGTTGTAAGTCGGAATACAGATGAGAATTTTCATTACTTGATGAGGTCCTTGAGAGGCGTGTACTCAAAGCCAAGGTCATCCGCGACCGCCTTGTAGACACACTTGCCGTCCCAAGTATTCAGCCCCAGCGCGAGCGAAGGGTCGTCCTTGACGGCTTTCTCGAGTCCGCTGGCGATCTTGAGTGCATAGGGAAGCGTGTGGTTCGTGAGTGCATAGGTGGAAGTGCGCGCAACGTTGCCGGGCATGTTCGTTACGCAATAGTGCGTGACGTTCTCTTCGATGTAGGTGGGATTCTCGTGGGTCGTAGGACGCGAGGTCTCAAAACAGCCACCTTGGTCGATCGCGACATCGACGACAACAGACCCGGGACGCATCGTCTTGAGCATTTCGCGGGTGACGAGCTTAGGAGCTTTCGCTCCGGGAATCAGAACACTTCCGATCACAAGATGCGAACTTGCAATCGCTTCTTCGATATTCACTTCGTTGGACATCTTTGTGCTGATGGCCGTCTTGAAAATGTCATCGAGGTACGCAAGACGCGCTTGGTTTCTCTCGAGGATGGTCACTTCTGCACCGAGACCGACTGCGATCTTCGCCGCGTTGATCCCCGCGACGCCGCCACCTATGATCGTGACCTTGCCACGAGCAACTCCGGGGACACCGCCGAGAAGGATACCGGGACCGCCATTGCGTTTTTCGAGCAGACTTGCACCCACCTGAGGAGCAAGACGTCCTGCGACTTCGGACATCGGAGTCAGCAGCGGCAGAGCGCCGTTGGGCAATTGAATGGTTTCGTAAGCGATTGCCCGAACTTTCCTCTCGATCAGAGCCTGGCCGAGCTTGGGTTCGTTTGCGAGATGCAGATAGGTGTAGAGGATCAGACCTGGACGCAGGAATTCGAACTCCGATGTGATCGGCTCCTTAACCTTGATGACCATGTCGGCATCCCAGGCTTCTTTCGCAGTGGGGACGATACGAGCACCGACGGCTTTGTACTGCTCATCGGTGATGCCCGACCCGAGTCCGGCGGTCGACTGAATGACAACTTCGTGACCGGCAAGCTTCAGGGACTTGACGCCAGCCAAAACAATAGCGACTCTGTTCTCAAGGTTTTTGGTTTCTTTTGGAATACCGATTTTCATAAGCCTGTAGGAGATTATCACGAGATGGACACCGGTCAAAAGACACCCCAAGCAAATCCAGGCGCTCCCGAGACACCGCGTCTCTGCACGGACCTGATCATCGAAGTCGGCGCTGGTCTCGTGGTTCTCATCGAACGCAAGAACACCCCCAACGGTTGGGCACTCCCAGGCGGCTTTGTCGATGTCGGCGAAACTGTTGAAGAAGCGGCACTCCGCGAAGCCAAGGAAGAAACCGGCCTCGACGTGGAGCTTGTTCGCCAGTTTCACGTTTATTCAGACCCCAAACGCGACCCACGTGGACACACGGCGTCGGTGGTTTGGGTCGCTCATGCACGCGGCAAGCCTCGCGCAGGTTCCGACGCGGGCAATGTCGGTCTTTATCATCAGATGAATCTCCCCGAGACCATCTCCTTCGATCACCGTCAGATCCTAACGGACTACTTCCAAGAACGTTACTAAAAGAGCGAGTGGAGGAAGGTCTGAGTGAGCAAAGCGCGCGTCCTGATCGTCGACGACGAAAAAGACAACCTCAATGCACTCCGACGCCTTCTGCGATCGAACTTCGAAGTCTTTACAGCGAGCACGGGTGAAGAAGCTCTCGATCTCGTTCAGAAACAAGCGCCTTTCG
>Ga0247843_1006065_pt1 | contig 16132 bp, 16 predicted proteins | sample LaCruzMarch2017__FD_192420 | JGI IMG/M metagenome (GOLD analysis project Ga0247843, IMG submission 192420) | Freshwater microbial communities from meromictic Lake La Cruz, Castile-La Mancha, Spain - LaCruzMarch2017_8m | ecosystem: Environmental > Aquatic > Freshwater > Lake | place: Spain... | reverse complement strand
CCGGACGCTACTGCCGAGGTGAATGCTGTTTTGTATCCTGCCTGCTCGTCGTCTTCTCCGTTACTACTCTTTGCTATGAGCAATGGCTGATGTTGTCGTCGTCTATACCCTCGTTGTTGCGACGACGTTGAAGCAGCATTCGAATTCGTCATTGTCGACGACCCGCCTAGCGGCCTTCTTGTCGATGGTACGAATGCCCATGATGATGATTGTTTACCACCACCTATTACAGCAGCGAGGGATATCACCAAAGCCGTCGTTGCGTACATCAATCGCATATCGTCGCAACGCGTTGATAAGCGCCTTTGTTGCTGGACCACGGACAGCCACTATGGGTGTGACTCTCGCGTTTGAGCTGATTGATGCTCTGCCGCCCTTCTTTCGGTCGCCCACACAAAAATAGAGTTTGAGCTGATCCAGCAAGTTTGATGCTCTGCCGCCTTCTTTCGCTCGGCTCGCTCACCCGCGTCACGCTGATCAGCCGCGGACTATGTGTCGCTCTCGCCTTTGAGCTGATTGATGCTCTGCCGCCATTCTTTCGGTCGCCCACACAAAATTAGCGTTTGAGCTGATCAGCGTGACGCGGTGAGCTAGCCGAGCGAAAGAAGGCGGCAGAGCATCAAACTTGCTGGATCAGCTCAAACTCTATTTTTGTGTGGGCGACCGAAAAAAGGGCGGACATAGCATGGATCAGCTCAAACCGATATGAGTCCGTGGCTGGACAGACCGCCTCCTCCCCCTCCAACCTGATTTTTCATCATGTTGAATCACAAACACCATCATCATCGTACTACCCACACTACCCCACCCCTCCTCCTCCTTCTCATCATTAATTGTATCATATTCGACCACCATTCTTCCTTCGTAGCTCAAGCTTTTTGCAGCACAAATCGATATGATTGCGGCGTCGAATCATCGCAACATGAAACGCCAATGCTCGACAATAATAAACAGCGAAAAAGGAGGAACGCTAATAATAATAACAGTACTAACTGGGAGGCACACTCTCTACGTAGACAATACCAACACAATGGAAACAATATACTATACAAAAAATCTATACTAACAACTCAGGAAGTTACATCTGTTAATTCTGCACTGCAATCTATGAACATTGAACAATATTTAACAAGTGAAAATGCATCCCAATCATTTGCCACCAATAGGAAAGGCATGTCTATCTCAAGGCACAACGAAGCGGGCGCCATGTTGTATGACATATTTGGTCGTGTGGGTGGTGGTAGTATGCACACTCTTGTCAATGCAATGTCAATTTCTGAGTCATCAGAGTTAACATCAGACGACTACTACGACGCACCTCAAGAAATGATTTTAGCACCCGATATACCAATAGAACTGCGTATATATGAAACGCATGGTGCAGGCATGGGATGGCATATCGATGATGTACTATATAAGCCACGACCACAAATTGAAATTATATATACAGTAGACAACACCTCCGATTGTTGTACCATGTGGCGTTGTTGTATTAATAGAAACGATGTCACATCCATACAGACTACGCCTAATTCAGCATTGCTACTACAGGCAGGAGGCGTTGAACATAAGGTATCGCCATTAACATACGGTAAACGCACTATATTAAAAATGGCATACATTCCTAAGATGGGGACAATGTTTGATACGAATATGTCAAAGCATACAAGTCATTATAATAAGTCACTAAGAAGATGAGTATTAACTATGATAGGAAAGAGGAGGTTGTATTGTAAAGAATATCATCATAATTGCAACTTTATTTTTTACAAACCTAGCACGTTTCCTCCCCTAGAGAAATCATCGATATCCCGTTCGTGCCAATGGAGGTGGTGCCTTATTAGCACTTGTCTTGCGCCTACGTATCTTAGCGGACCCTATCTTATCCCGTCGATAATCCAATTTCCCCTCCGCTTCGACATCATCATCATCATTAACATGTCCAGCACTTAATCGTAATAAGCTTTCGGCACCACCCTCCTTACCACTCTTGACGGCATTAGCAACCATACTCGCCAAATGCCACATGCCACCATCGCGGTCCAGACCATGTGATCCTGCCATATTGGCATGCATATCCGCCACCTCGCGCATGGTGGCCGGATCCAAATCGAATTGGAACGGATTTCGATGTCCCGTCTCCTTCGCGAACCAACTATCGAATTCGTCGTCGCTCATGAAATTGCTATATTCGTCTTCCAATCGCGATGCCGATTCGACATCACGTCGATGCAAACATAATCCGGTGTGTTCGTCCTCGACCAGACTTTCCAATGCCAGTCGACACTTCACGAATATGTCGCGACTTTTGGCGATTGTTTTTTCGTCGTGTGATGTGGATACAACATCCAACTTATCGGGGTGATACTTCATGGCAATACGAAGAAAGGCCTTGCGTGCATCGGCGTAGGTCGAGTCTTTGGGTATGTTTAATGTTTTGAATGGACATGCCGTGAAGGCAGCTGTCCGACGTTGACGTGATTTAGACGATGATGAAAGATATCGTTGTCGTCGTCGTAGTTGTATCGCGGGGAATTCGACGGAGAATAATGACGACGACAAAAGCAGCGGTCGGAGGAAGGATAATGATGATAGAGGAACATCACCACCTACACAAGTACTCCTACTACTACTCTTCGCGGACGGAAGACGGTACCATCGGCGACAGACCTTGTTGAATACTACGATAACGCTAGTAGCATCATTCCGACGGAAGAATGACATGGCAAATCCAAAAAAAATCTTGTTGTTCAGATGGCGGGACACGAAGGATTTAATTTGTCACACTCCTGTGGCTTCTAAAATAACATATGTTGCAAAGAAGGATTCGTCGTAACACAGTAGTTGTGTATCATTTTCAAGATGAATTACTATTTAAAAAAGGGTGGAAAATCAGTTAATGATCCTTTCAGATGCATTTCTTACATCTCCCAACATATAGTAATATACACACACAGGACAGCGGCTGGTTATAGTACGTTGTTCATCACACTCAAACCTGCCCCAACAACACAGAAACTAGAATTCTGCCCTTCATCTACCAAGGCAGCGTTAATACATTCATTATTCACCATCAGAGAATAATCAGATTTCAGGGCAGCAATCATCCTCGTCAATTGTGCCATATAATTCACAGTATGAAGACTCTCTCTCAAATTGCTCCGCAATATAAATCAGTTGCGCACAAGTCAAAGTTTGATTTAGCAATTCATTTGGAATGAAACTGTCTCCAGCCGTGGCCCTATTTGGGCAGAGGACGCAATTATTGTCAGGTGTGGTGGGACAGCAATAGAGCTCGTGAACCTCACTTTGTGCACATTCCTCCGATCCTGTTTCATACTGCTGTGCAGCATCAATTAGCTCTCCACAAGTAGAAAAGTTAGGGAGTGTAATAAACCAAAAGGTGAGGTGATCTGCGCCAGCAACTGCGTAAGGCTCGAAATCTTCGCCCTCGATGACAGTGGCACCATTCGGGCAAATGGTACATGGATTCTGTGGTACAACAGTGGGGCAGCAAAGCAACTCATACTCATCAACCTTTCCACATTTTTCGGGAGATGAATCATAGTTGTAGAATGCTCGAGAGTATAACTCGACAATCTCCATGCATGTCGTCATGTAGTCTTCATCAGCTGGTGCATTGCAAGACAATGGATATCTACTGCAGTAATCATCGCCTCCATAATCACTGCCCTCCTGGCAAATGAAGCAAGGGACGGGCAAAGAAGTAGAAGTAGGTGCAAAAAATGATGATGTAGTAGGTGCTAATGTGGGAGTTTCACTTGGGCTGGCTGTGGGCATAAAGCTGCTGACGTCAACTGTAGGCAACGGATTGGGGGCAGGGGTCACCTGAGTCAGGCAGCAAGCGTCATATGCAATTATACACCAATCTGATCCTGCTTCAAAACTAGAGGCTGCGCTCATAATTTCTCCGCACGTGTATTCAAGTAAAACAAAAGGGTTGTTATTGTCATTAACAGAAACCCCATTAGGACAAATGACACATGGATTTGGTGGAGGGCAACACAATGGCTCCCATGACTTCAAGGTTTCTTCGCACATGACTGACCCAGCTTGAATTGTTGTCCTGTAATCCATAATGTCTTGGCAAGTGTAAACATTTCCATATTCGTCGGGCTATGGAATCCAGTCTCCATAGCAGTTAGGCCATTTGGGCAAAAGACGCATGCTTCAGTGATAGGAGGAGGTTCGTTCTTGTCACAATTAAACCCCGCATCAGATGCATATGTACTTCCATTGCATACTTCTTTTTGAATCCATTCATACGCCTGGGAAACTCTAGCATACACGCCAGCAAATTCATCCATGGCACAGCCGAGTCCAAATGAGATTACACCAACTTGCACGTCTTCATCATTGTCCTTGACAACCAAAGGCCCTCCAGAGTCACCTTGACATGTATCTTGGCCTTCATCCTTGGCACACAACATGTTCTCTGTTATACCCCCGCTATTCCAACATTTCTCGCTGGAGACGACTTGCAGAGTGATGTCCATCAAGGCATCACTATATTTCACATCATCGTCAGTGAATGGATTGAAATCATCCCGGATGTCAGTATCACCCCATCCCATGGCTATAACATCTTGACCCTCATCAGGTACGGAGGCAATCGAGTTGAGCTTGACTGTGCGGACATTTGTAGCAGTGGAGGGATCCTCCAAAAACACCAGCAAAAATCATTCTCTGGAAATGGGCCAATGTTCCCAATGAAGAACTCCTCATAGTTTGGGTGAAGCATCCTCTCACGGACATCAATCTCCTCACCATCGTCCTCATCATTGTGGTTGTGCCTCCCGAGCACTACATTTGGATTGGGATTGTTGTCAAAACACGGTAGGCAATGTCCTGCAGTCAGGATGACGTCCTTTGCTATTAGAGATCCACCACAACAATGCTTTCCATCTTGCAACTTCAATGATGCTATGTAGGGGTAGCGGTCCTCTTCTGCCTCTGATCCATCAGATTTGATGTCAACAATGCGCGAAATGTCGACATATGGCTGGTATGGACTGAGAGGAGGTAGTGGAGATGGTGATGGTGGCTTCTTCTTAAGCGCAACAGCAAGTGCACCAGCGGCAATGAGGACTGCCACAACAAGTGTGATAGCATACCCATACTTTGTACATTTTACCCCAGTATTGCTCGCAGTACTAGTAGTAGACAAGACTGCTAGAGATAGTAGAACGTCTAACGTCTACGAATAGATGATACTGACTGTGCTGTCTAATTACTATATTAAGGTGGTGCACAAAAGAATGAGACAAGTCAAGATCACTGCGTGTCCGAAACGCGGTGGCAATATTGATTCGGGTATTTTCCCGTTGGCATATTTATCTGTCTTTCTCGTGGTCATAAGATCTTCTTTCTCGTGGCACATATTCTACTCTCTACTCTCACAGTGTGGCAATGTCTCCTTAGGGTTAACCCCTTAATCCCGACTTCCAACAAAGACTGCAGCGTCATGTTGCACTGGTACACCAACTGAAGGGGACGAGGCTTCAATGTGATTACTGCCATCAACCACCACATTGCTGTTTGGAGTTGGTTTCAAAGACTCCGGCAAATTACCATTATTGCTGCTGGACTTGTCGGGGCTTCCTGCTTGGTCTTGGTGTACCTTGATATTACTCTAATTCCCTTCAGCTAAGAACTCTTGGAACAGCTCAAAATCATCGTTGCTGGTTTTGGTATTACATCCCAATACCTCATCGTTATTAGGTCAATACCTCATCGTTATCATTCTGATTTTGTTTTTTGTCAGATATGAGATCTCGGAACGACTTTGTAACGTTAGTGCAATCCTTCTCGGTATTGATATCAGGCATCTTGCAGGATTTTATGGGGATACGATAAAACCTAAAGAATGATATCTAGAGTCTCAAGAGATGAGACTGTCTAGGTAGCTTAAGAGTGTTTTTCACTGGTCACGATGACCGTAAACCGTCAGGGACGGAGAACAGAACAACACGTCATCCAAAACTCCGGCATCCGGAACTAAGAACTCCGAGTCACGAGTCATGCGCTCACATAATATTACCAACGTCCTGAAGTGAGACACAAATGACAAGAGGGAGAGATAACCACTCTAGAACTCAAAAACTAAAATGGAAAACTGATGCACTAACACATCGAAGATAAAAAGACCTCTCAAATGAAGCCAAAAAAATCTTATGGGGGTATACAATACAGCCTCCAAAGACCTTTTGTCAAAGGGTTAGCAAGTATGCATGTTGATGAAATTAAACTGCGATATCAGCACTGAACAGTGAATCGTCATTGCTATCATGATAAAACATTTCATGATTATCGTCGAAAAAACTGAAATGAATCCCATTATTGACAGAAATCGAATAAGTTGGAACATCGAAGCACGGAATTGGGGTTTGATTGATGGACTTGATTGTTATCTGTTGCATTAAATTGTAAATTTAAGACTAAGATTCTAATTGACCAACCCGTGCTCTTCCGGGAAATTCAACTCCTTTGCAGTCACGTTGTCCTGGCCTTTTGTCTCAATGACTTGCCTATCATGTGCTCTCAATGCGTCACCAAGTGATGAGTAAATCGGTGGATTCTTCACGTCAACGTAAGTGGAAGACGATAATCTGTACCACCCCAACGTATTGGCATAATGATCCTCACTTGTTGGAAAAGTAACATTCGTCACACCAATCCAACTCTCCTCTGGCTTTCTATGATACATTTCCCACTCTTCCTTTTTGATTACCCATATTTCATGTACGTTCGACTCGGTATCACCATCATCGTAAACTATATCATACATCATTACTGGACCGTATTCACTACTGACACCATTATCCCGTACATCCCAAACACGGCCAGGGAAAAATACCTTTCCATCTCCATTAGGACCTGACCAACATGCATAAACTTTCTCACCCTTTTTGATAATTGGCTTGATATAGCCAGTACGAGTACTTGGGTCGTTAGGTTCATCGGATGTGTCTGTATCTAAAGTCTTTACCACCCTGTGATGTGATTCATCACTAGATGTTAGTCGAGACGAACTGTCTGATATGCTTTTCTGTTGAGTTTCATTCCGCTCGATCTCTATCACCTTGTGGCCGTGGCGTGACTTATCACTACACGGCTCAGTCATCAGATTAATAGCCATAGCTGTCGATGATGAAGCAGTCTCCTTATTTGATCCTTCTTGATTTGGCGAATTTACCAACTTGGACTTGCTCTTGCTTACTCGTCTGCGGTCAAATTTACCTTGACTGTCAATATCTAAATCATTGTCTCGTCGTCTGATGGTGAGATTATCCTCGACATCACACAAGTCTTCAGCAGATATGTGTTCACCAAATACGTGGACGGGCGCACAGATTCCTAATGGAGTGGGGAATGCCCACTCCTGTGGTATATTTAGGTCAGTTTTCTTCGTCTGATTGCCTTTGCAGCTCACAACGAATGCGTCATAGGCTCGCAATGCGTCTGTTAAATACGAAAACGATTGATCTTGCCCATTGATCGTTGCTACATACCACCCGATTTCATTTGCCCATCTATCTATCGAAGTTTCGTCCACTTTATTCCTCACTCCAAGCCATGTTGGCTCAACATTGCCGTCTTCAGTGACCTTGCTGTTGGTAATGAGATAATCGTCCTTCTTCATGACTAAGTAATCCTCAATCGATTTCAATTCATCTCCGTCGTCATATCTAAAAGCGAAAAGTTATTTAATCAAGGGAAAATAAATGAGAGGTATGATACATACACACCATACAACATTCAACAAACTTCTTACGTGATATCGTATAATCGAATCAGACCGTGTCGACCGCCATATCCAAGGTCTTCGCAGGCCTTGATAACGCCAGGAAACCATGATGGGGCGGAAGTCCTAGTCCTCGAGTCCTCCCACCATGCAGCGTATACTTCATCTCCGACACTCAGCATCGGCTTGAGATTGCGTTTTAGATACTTCTTCCTACTGATCACTAAACTGCCCTGAATGTCATCTTTAAAAACACCGTCGTCATCAAACCGAACATCGTAAAAGACCACAGCTCCCAATTCTTCACCCTTCTGGACTAGCTTGTGCGACATAACCACAGCAGGATAATAGTAAACACGCAAACTAGACCCAGCCTTGCCAAACCAAGGTGCGAATACTCTTTTACCATCCTTGAATAAACGAGCTTCACATCCGGATTGTGATTTAGGTGCAGGTAGTGTAAATGACTTTGGAGAGGGAGATGACGGATTAGACGAGGAAAATAAGTTACTCATAACCTTCTTCGTCTTCTTTGTGAAACTTTGATCATCATTACTCATTTTCTGTTTTTTCTTCTTCGTAAGACTATCACTTTGCGTAGTCGTTGGTGCAGGAGAAGAGGATTGAGACAGAGCTGAATCAGTGCTCTTCAATTTTCCTTCTCCTTCTTCTGCTACTTGAGTGGGACCTGCTGCTCGATGAAGATCGAACCAACAATTTTGGCGCCCACACTCTTTGGGAGGAGGACGGTCAATGGATATAGCTTCATACTTATCCTTGACTTTCGCCGCCAAGATGGCTAAGCCATCACGGTTGATGTAGTGCTTTTTGTTATGATTCCAAGATATGCAATTTGGTAGATCATCGACGAACTCGTCATCATGATAGGTCCCGTCGATATCAATATCGTGAGGAATATCATTAGCACCCCCATCCTCTGCTGACCTGGACCTCTTTTTATTACTTTGACAAGTCTCGGCAGCGGCATAACCAGTGCTATCATCACTAAAGCTTAAAATATTGATTCGGTCTAGACGGGATCGGGATGATTCTGACACTGTTCGCGCTTCTTCTACCCGGTCGGATGATAAAGGTAATAACTTCTTCTTGGAGACAGCGACCGGTTGCGCAATCATGGGACTCCTGGATCTCTTTGGGACCGATACAGCCTTCAGCTCCCGATCCTTCTGGCTGAGCTTCATTTTCGCAGTCATTTCACCTTGTTGATGCTGTATCTTAGAAGTGAATAAACGTTGGTTCGATGCAACATGCTTCGAAGTTGCACTCTTCGTGTTTGATAATGTCCGCGTAGACCTTCTGATATTTGTCTTTGATGCTGATGAAAATAAGATTCCTTCATTCAGATCTGAGGTATGAGCCTTTAATACGCGACCTTTCGTCGTTATTGCTGACTGCGACAATTCCTTCAACATTTGTTGCCGATTTATTACAGATTGATGGAGTGAAGGAGGTAGTGCCAATGCCATAGTCCTCAATGGTATCTCATCTTTCCTTGGAATCTCCGGATATGATAAATATCCTACCGTCGAAGAAGAGGAATCGTCGACGGAGACATGAATTGAATTAGGCTTCCATAGACTCCGCGCCTCACCCCATTTCATCTCCTGCTGACCATCCTCTGTATCTTTCGCCTCATCGCAACTCAATAAATCGGTCTCGTCCGATCCCGTCCATAATGACCATGCCCATCCTACATCGCCGGGAGCACAAGGTGAAGGAGGGGGAGAAAGTCTCACGTCTTCTGTTGGCAATTTGGATGCACGAGGGAGAGAGGAGAGTCCCACATTTGTTGGTAATTCTGGTGATGCATGTATAGTCGGTGTCTCCACCCTTGGCAATTCTGGTACACGTGGGGGAGAGAGTCCCACGTTTGTTGGTAATTTTGGTGATGCATGCATCGGCATACACAAGTTGGGTGATGTCGATGCTACCATCAAGTTCTCAGTCGTCGCGCTCACATTGCCCACCTTGGTGGCACATAATAATTGTGCGGCATTAAAGGTTTCTAAAAACGATTGCTGTTGTTTCTGAAATTTCCATCCGTCCTCCATCTGCTGTGCCTTCTGTTGTACCATCTCGAGGGCACGTTTATGTTTCACAACTTGTTCCATTTTCCTCTCTTCCTCCATCTGCACCTTCTGTTGCTGCATCATCTCGAGGACAAGCTTTTGTTGGACTAGCTGTTCGAGCTGTTGTTGTAATTCCACAGCCTTCTGTTGTTGCTGTGGAATATTCTGCTTTTGCCAATTCTGAAGTATTGACGCCTCATCTTGTCCTTGTTTTTGTTGTGCTCCCTCGTCCTGATGCGGGGCTCGTAAAAGTTGTTGTTGGTGTAGTTTCAGATGCTGAAGCTGACTCTGATGCTGGTCTGCACAATGCTGTTGAAAACAAACCCATGCTTCCCTCACGTCTAGATGACGTTGCGGATAATTTTGAGCGTAAGGTTGTTGAGGTTGAGAGTCCGACATTAGGGCCATGCTGCTGATATGATAATTAGTAGAGCCAGCAGCTGCGTGGGATGCGTAATGCTGCTTCTTCTTCTGCTGCTGATTGAGCGACCTTCGCGAGCTCATGACCTCTGTTGATGTTGTTGGCGTTGTTGGGGCCGAGTAGTAGGGGGCTGATTTCGATTGTTGGTTCACATCATCGAACGGTGTCGGATTATGATCCCCACCTCCGACATGTAATGACATCCTGCTAGCTGTCACCAAGCGAAGTTTTTAGATCAGAAAAAATCCAGACAGAGAGAACCCTCAGAGTTTGAGATGGTTCACCCAAGGGAATAACAGTCACCTTCTTCAACTTCCTGCACAAGGATATTAGGTTAACTTTTACATACTTCTTAGCTGGTCATACACACAACATCTGTACTGCTATTTACGTGCTTTATCATAAACTTGGAATAAGTTCTTTGCTTGCCATCCTGCTCCATCATTGGGAATGTAATTCAGTACCATCACCCCGTCTGAATGTAAATGAAAGTATGGACAATCATGGTATGGGTCTTTTAAACACTGTGGATAATGGGACATGGGATGTTTCAAATTAACAGGTGCCGATTCCCATAGGATCAAACCAGTCGTCTCATCTGTAATTACCATGGTTGCATCAATTCGTAACGAAAAGTAAATGTTAGTATGTGATGCTGTATTTTCAAAGAGTATCTCAGTCTCACTTTCCCCAGCGATAGTATTTTTCCAAACAACATTTCCCAACCTGGTCACACCAAAACGATATTGATTCACATCATATGGTTTTGAGCAAATAAATTGTCCTGGATATAGTTTGTTAAAGTTAACAGATGGGTCGACTAGTTCCATTTGTTCATTATCGAATCGATCTGGTAAGCAGCCTTCTTCATATCCAGGAGACGAAGAAAACGAAGAAGGAAGTAGGACTGAATCAATTATGTGAATGACACCATTACTTGCTATTATTTCCGTGTTTATGATGTTGGAATCATTCACCATAACAGTGTTTGAATCATCTGTAGTCACTGTGATATAATTTCCATTAATAGTCATTAGATCTCCCACAGTCCTAGAAAGGGAGGTACGAGTGTTCCAACCACATACAACATGTTGCAAAACAATTTTCTTCAACTGGTCTATATTATCTGGTAGGAGTATTGAATCTATCATTGGAAGGGCGTCGAATGCGTCGTTGGTTGGGGCTTTTTCGTGTGTGCGCATTCAAACAAGAGTCAAAGAATTGGTGGTGTCGTCAGAAAATAATGAGAGGGCACGCCAAAACAAATATCAGCAGCTTAATATACAATAAACCATACCAAAAATAGTAAATATATGCCCACATCCAAATCCTCCGCTACCTCCCTCGGCAGAAAGATTAAGACCTGTCGCTAATACAGCGGCATTCCATGTTGATAAATCAGATGCCGCAGCAAGTACTTCAACAATATCCCCAGGAACCGGAGTTTCTTCAACCAGTGTTGCAGTTATTGGAATAATATGTGGTTGAGATGATGGAGAAAAAGACAGTATTACTCCTTCTGTATTGTTATTATTGGCTGCTGATAATGAGTTATTCGGAGGAGCATGCTCGTTGATAATCTGAACGACGATTGGTGCATTGTTTGTAGAGCTCTTCCTCGCATTATTAGTAACCAAAAGGCTTGTCGTAGTAGCCACGATTATGAGAATACCAACCCCACCGATAGTTGCAAACAGTTTGCACCGTCGGCTTTGGTGCATTTCCATGGTTCACACGTGTGTTGTGGGCAAGGTGTTTCTTCATTAGTTTCATTTCTTAGGTCAGGCCTACATAAATACGTCTCCTCGGTGAGACCGGTCGGATTGAACACAATACTGGAATGCAGGGGGCACTGCTTTCTTTGGCACTCATAAGATTATACTGTATTTCTAGTGTTTTGTCCCTGTTCTAATTTAAACACAGTACATTCTCATCTAGGCGACATCCTTATCTCTCTCAGTCATCTTCCCTATATCATCTTGACTCGCATTGTCATTCGAATCTTTACTGGCACTGGCAGCCAAAAACCCTTCTTGTGAATCGTCCAAGTGCCCAATGAAGGATGAGAATGCATCAGACGTAGACCGGGAAGGGAGTTGTGATAATGAATCAGAGAATGATCGGAGAGATGGCTGTGACAATAGATCGGACGATGATCTGGAGAATGAGTCGGACGACTTGGAAGATGGTGTGATTTCTGTCATCAGCGACGACATCATTGACCTTTAACAAGACAGACAGTAAGATTTCAGAAGAGCAAGAAAAAAAGTACAGCAGCACAACCCACTATTTACTCACAGCAAACTCAGTCCTGAAAAATCGGAATCTCCTCTTTCATTGGTGTCAGCATTATCTGATTCCTCAAACTGATTGACCTTGGAAAGCATATCAGCCACGACATGTTTACTGTCTTTGCTGGTACAGCTGTTGTCGGATGAAGAGTATGTTCGACTTAAGCTGGGTGAATTGTAGATGCCTGGCCACATTTGACTTGCAGCAGGAAGCACATAATTGGAGGAAGGGACAGAATCAATTTGATACTCGGCATCAGTATGATTCTTTGGCACAAATATGGTGCTTCGATTCAAGATCTTCTCCTCTGCCAGCATTTCACCATCATCTAAGCTATGCAAGCTTTCATTGCCACGCAAGCTGTCAAGTAATAGTACACTCTCATGGAGTATTTCATCCTCCTGGATAGGACGGAGTGAAACTGATGTGTCCACACCTTCATTTTGCCCCAAGCTAGATATGCCCCTGTGAGCACTCTCGCTATAAAGAAGGCCGCTATAAATAGGACCCTCGATCTTGCTTTCTTTGCTCCGCTGTATTTTTTCCGATGTGATGGAACCTTGACTGTCGTTACTGGAACGATTTATATTTGACAAACTGGGAGAGAATAGAGGAATCTGTTGGCTCTTCCTCTGCTTAAGAAGCTCGGTTCTGTCATCGCCATCACTGCTTGACTTAATAGGGAGAGCATTATTACTTCTATCAATACTTGAGGTATTCATCCCCGCATTATCTAATTCCTTGGCACTTGATGCGATTCTTGGCTGGAAAGTGGTCACATATGGCCATTGGTTCGAAGCAGACAAAGCTCCTGTTGGTGGCGCCCATACCCATCCTCCTCCAGCAACAAACCGAGCAGGAGGAATGAAGGAGTAGCCGATATTGCTCCTCGATGATCCCTCTGAGCTGTGTCTTGCCATATGCTGCTGCTGGAACTGACGCACGGCTTCTAATTCCTGCCGGCGGACAAACGTTTCCAAATCGACCATGGTCTCACCAGCCCGCTGAAACTTTGAATGCTTTCGAAATGCAACCTTTTGACTACTGGCACCTGCAACAAATTCCACTTCATTGTAAGGATCTTGGATGCGAGGAAGTTTCGCCTCAACTAGGAGTGAGGGATGCTGTAATTCCTGCGACTGTTTTTGCACCTGCTGGGGCTCAAATACTTGATGCCCGGCTAGCCCATAGTTGCATGGATTGTGAATGCGAGGAACTAGAGACTCATGCTGCGATTCCTGCCATTGTTGCTGAAATTGCTGAACTTTTAACTGGTTTGCAGCTAGGCCGAGTGGTGTAGCAGGTGTGCATAAAACCATAGGATCATGAGCCCCCCTTGAACAAGATATCCTATCGTGATGATTCTTGCACAACCCCCCTATAAACGCTGGCTTGACACACGATCCTCCATGCGTCATTGGATAATTGCAAATGCGCTGAATTGTACCGTGGCTTAGGCATCGTCCACCAATTACAGCGACACGGGTGCATCCTGTTTGGTTGCACCTGACGATGCGTGTAGGGCCATGCCCTGAACAGTAGCCCGCAAGCTTAACTGCCTTCATGCATCCTGGGTGTGCGCACATCCTGCGACGTGCTCCATGTGTAACACATACGCCTCCCTGAACGACATGATTCTGGCACAATGGATGAGAGCACTTGCGCTTTATGCGCTTCTGTCTCTTGGATGGCGCCGGCTTGGAGGAGGGAGATATGGGTGAAGAATGTTTGGTGGGTTGTATCAGAGTTGATGTCGTTTGTTGGGCCATCGAAGCATCGCTATCATCGCGACGAATTTGGCCAGCTAATGCTACAGTACCTCTTCCTGACTCTGTTATCATGCTTGCTTCCATCAATTGAATGCGATTTAGGTCTGAGGACTGTACAATGCGAGTTCCACCTGTGAATTGCGAGCGTGTATTCTCCTCACTGACTGCTGGTCGTAGTGTTGATGATAAAGCAATCGGTCTAGTTGGTTCTAGCGCTTCTGCTGCTATTGGCCGACGTTGGTCATCTTGATGTTGGAGCGAGGGGCGGAGAGTCGGCATTCCAGAGCAGTCTAAACTTGGAGGATCTTTCTATTCAGTGCGAGATCAAATATATGCACGAGCCTGCGCACGAGCGACGAATTTATGAGAGACTTATGATAATATTGGTACAAAATCTTTCCATGATCGCTCCAGTTTCGCTGTTTCTTCTCACAGTGACTTGAATCTTTCCAACACAGCATTCGCATCGTGATCTGAGCGCTCATCAATCTCTCATCGGGGAGGCGGTGTTGCATAATCTTGAGATAAGATAGCTGATCCGTTTCTCTGGGGACGGCGTAGCAGGTGGAGAAGATGATATGAGCTAGAAAGAGAATGTTAGAAGAATGAGTTTCTATTCAGAATGTTGTTCGGTGGGAGATTAAAAAGGAATCTAGATTCAATTATTCTTGAGAGGGAGAACAAATCAGGGATTCTTTTCTCTTCTAAAAGGCTTTCCACCCTTTTCCACCCCACCACCGCTCTCTCCCCCTGAGACGCATTACTACTAACCCACCATCATAGCCGAGAGAACAAATATTACATGTATGTCAAAGTCGTCGATAACAGAGAATAATGATCCCACGGCACCCGTCGTTCAGGTGGAAGACGTTGTTGATGATGATGATTATGATGATTATGATAACTATTTTGATGGCGATGTCTTGCTCGAGACAATACATCGCCTCCTTGGATCGAAAATACGTGTGACCATGAAAGATGGACGTACAGTTGATGGTACATTCGTCTGTCTTGATCGATTAAACAATATACTGTTAGAGGATGCCATTGAACATAGAAAGATTGGCTATAAGCAAACCATTGTGAGGAGTGATGATGGCAGTAGTGAAGAGCAATTGTATATGTGGGACGCAGAACGGGAAATATCACAAGCAATGATACGGGGGGATAAATTGGTCAAGGTTGAAATCTATGAAAGTGAATGGGTTGAGAGAATTGGGGAAATGTCGCCGGAGGATATCATCAATCAACAGCAGTGCCAAACTCCTAATGTGAAGAAAGGAGAGGGCGGGGAGAGTGCAGGCGTATCGCTATCTAGAAAGCAGAAGGATGAAAGTGATCAGAAAGATAATAATATACACTAAAATTGGTCATTCCATTCAATCATACTCTCTTTTCCACTTTAATGTTCCCGATTCCCGCTCAGAAAAAATCGTGGTAAGCAATACAACAGTCCAAAACAACGCCACTACCACACCCACTAACGGCATCAGGTAAGAATTGTCAAGTACGAAGTAAATACTCATACGGAGATTCAAAATGCATCGCATTGTTCATGATTCATGATATTTTCTCCACGACCCAAACACAAACCTTGCTTGACAATGACTTGACGCACTCACGCCCATCAGTAGTAACTATATCAATTTGATTATTAGCATTATGCAGCATCAAGGTCAGGATCTTCGATCGTCGGAGCTCGAGCTCGACAAGGTCCTTGGCGAAGGGTCCTTCGGCAAGGTCTACCGCGCTCGTCACAAGTCCACGGGCGCAATCGTGGCCGTCAAGGTCGTGC
>Ga0247843_1006064_pt1 | contig 16135 bp, 11 predicted proteins | sample LaCruzMarch2017__FD_192420 | JGI IMG/M metagenome (GOLD analysis project Ga0247843, IMG submission 192420) | Freshwater microbial communities from meromictic Lake La Cruz, Castile-La Mancha, Spain - LaCruzMarch2017_8m | ecosystem: Environmental > Aquatic > Freshwater > Lake | place: Spain... | reverse complement strand
AAGCCGAATCGGCAACCTGATCCATCAACCTTGCGGTGGCACCGAACTGGAACCCGCACTCGAAAAAGTCCGAGACCGACTCGCCAACTTGACCACGACCGACAACTACCTGGTCCTCCTGAGCGATGGTCTACACAACGACCAAGAGAACCCGGGAACGGTCGTTCACGATCTGCAGCGCGGAGGTGTCCGCGTCGTCGGCCTCGGTCTAGGCCCAACATCGGATGCCCTGCTGAGATTTCTCCCCAACTCCCGCGTCAATCTTGAACATCACCAAATAGCAGAAAAGTTTATCGATATCTTGATGAATTCTGCTCTCATCGAACCAAGTTCTTGACGTTGGGAAATATGAGCAGGCAGTCGCTGGAAATTGATGATTCTCTGGTTGTAGAAAAACAAATAATCCAACCTCGGATGAAAGGCACCTAATCCAGAATTTTTATTTCCCTTCCGGTGAAAACCCCAAGTTATTTACAATACCTCACCGTTAGCCACTGCGACAAATATGCTATCGCATCATTCTGGCTCATAAAGACGCGGTAGCCTAAATAACCTATCCCACCGCCGATCCCAGCCACCCGTCCTGGTGGCGGCGCTTTATAGAAACCAGGGGCTTGCTGAAAATCCCCACCCATCAGCTCAATCTCCTCCCAAAGAGCTCGATCTCCTCCAGCGTGGTTGATTCTTGAGTTTACGTAACAGAAACCCAAGAAACCTCTTCGCTTGAAAGAAATTGCTCCAGCGTTATACCTGTCATGGCAACACCATTTGAGAGACCAAAAGTCTTCTTGTTTATCAATGTACACTATTCTTTTTGTCATAACTCCTAGTTTCGGATATTTTTTATCATCACTCAAAAAATCACCTGGCATATCATATATTTTTACCCCCTTTTTATCATTACTACAAACATCGCCTGGCTTATCATTTATTTCTGGCCATATTATATCATCACCACAAACATCGGCTAACCTTCGAAGCCAATCCCAAACCTCGTCTGGTTCAAAAATTCCTGGTGAAAGATTGCTGGCAGCCGCTGAATTGTTACCGTGATTTGCCGCCGATTGGCACGCGCACCCCGGCGGCCACGTTCGCATCGCAATTTTTCGAAGCATCAGTTGAAACCGAAAGTAGGTTTTCCAACAATCCAGTTTGGACCAACTGGTGAAAACTCCATTTGCTTGCTGCAAGTACCCCTGATTGTTCATCCATCCTAGGTTGACCAACTCTTGTCCAATGGGGCTCCGCAAAAGGGCATTGAGGAGCCTTGAATCAATGGGGCTGTGAAGGGCACAAAGGAACGGAGCTACCCTTGCCGACGCAGGATGATTTACAAATTGGCCCGCCTCTTGATCCCACTGGCCACCCACATGCCAGCAGGCCTGATATTTGAGGAAGAGGTTGAGGATCTTCTGCGCCATTCCGACCGTCGACAAGGCGTAGGGCTGCGCAGGGGCAGGCCCCCCAGCCAAATTCAAAGCCCGATGCCGAATCTGAATAATGGTGTCTAAAATCCACTGGTCGAGGACGGACAAGACGCAACCCGCAGGCGGCGGCGGTAGAGTCAAAACGAGACTCTCGATGAACGCTCGGTCACCGGGGCGTCCCTGGAACGGGTCTGGACTCCGTAACGGCCGGGCTGCTTTCCATGCATTTCCGAAGGCATCGTTGATCTGGTAGGGATGGCCGAGGGGCACCTGGTTGGGCCCGGGCTGCCACAACTTCAGGTCGACGTGCAATGCACTGACCAACTCCGGACCCACCGCTCCCGGCGGAAGATTGGGTGCGCCTCCTACATAAGCCGAGAACCGTTGGGCATCGCTGGTAAACTGGTTGGCGAATGGCCCGGCAAGGCCCACATGGCAGCATGGCATAAGCGAGGGTTTTTCTTACTTGACTGTTGTAGAGTCTGGTATCTCCGACCGTCAAGCTTTGCCGCCGCCGATCGCCACTTTCATACCCGAAGAACCGCCAGGACCGTCCGGATCGGGAACGGGCCGACCTCCCGGGTTCAGAAGCTCCGGAGGCTGCCGGATCCCCTCACCGGCTCCGGCTTTCCGGGGTTGCCCGCCTTCGATGGAACATCGCCGCGTTGCTGGATGTCCCGGCGAGATCGGTTGCTTGAAACAAGCAACCCCACGGGCTGGGGCGGGTGCTATAACGGGGGCTGTCGATGCGCGATGCCTCGGGTCCGCGGATGCGGATTTGTGGGGGGCATCGGCAACGATCCAAAGAAAGGAACACCGACATGATCGACCCGGAAGAAACCGAAGACGGCAGCGAAGACACCCTTCGCCGGCAACTTGAGGCCGCCTTGCAACGCTGCAGGCGCCTGGAGGAACAATTCGAGAAACACCGATGTCGGGAGGCCCAGCTCGAGGAACGGCTGGGATCCCTGCGACGGGAAATGGCCATGAGCCGTCGACACAAGGACCCCGTTGATACGTGGGAATCGGGGCTTGGGGAGTTGTTCAACCGCATCGCCGGAGAAATCATCGAAGGAGGCTGGGACTGGGCCTACAGACGGTGGGTTGGGGATCCGGACGGGGACACGACCAAGACTTCGGGATCCAGCGGCGACGGGAACATCTCGGTGATTCCGGGAACCGGCGGAGCCTGCACCGAGACGGTTCTGGTGTTGTTGAAGAGTCGGGACTGGCCCCATGGCTTCCACCCCCGACACCACGGCCAAGAGATGGACACCCTCAGGATTCATCTGGTGGAGTGCCAGAAGGTCCGACGCGTGTTGATCATTTCGGACACGATCCACATGCCGTCGTTCGACGACGAATACCTCCGGTGGATCCGCGCTTGGTCCGCACGCGGCGTTGCCTTTGCTCACGCGCTGGTGGCCCCGGACCGACGGACGCTGCTGCCCATACCGCTGGGAATCTAGCCGACAGCATTCGGCGTTCCGCGCTCCGATTCACAAAACAACCGCGGAGCGTTCTCCCGTTCGCGGGAGAACGCCCCACTTATAGGAATGCCGCCGAGCAATGGAATCGGTGGTCCGAGGAGTTGAACCTTCCTTGGGCCGAGACCGCCCGACGCGCGGCAGCCAAACACCTGACCGGCGGCCGATGGTCGGCCCGGCTTAAAAGCGGCACCCGACTCAGCCTCACCTGATGAACGCGGCCTATATCGAAGTCGTTCGTCTGCTGCTCGAGGGGAGTCCGGTTGGACTGATCAACACGACTTTTGCGGGTGCGATCCCAAGCCAACCCGGATCTTAATTCATTCACATGGCGACTTGATCCGCCTCCAAAAGCCGGGACATTGATTTTACAAATCGGAGGCGTCTCATCTGAGGCCCTTAAGAACGCCAAGACCACACCACCCTATGATGTCCGAAGCCGAATTCTTCGCCGGAATCACCGGCAGCGAAAATGATCTCGCCCGGTTGGTGAGAGCGCTTCGTGGCACCGGCGTCCCGTTCTGCCTGATCGGTGGGCTGGCGGTGAACCAGTACGTAGAACCTGTGGTGACGCTGGACGCTGATTTCGCAATCACTGCCTCTGATGGGGTCCGCACGGCTCTCGAAGGGGCCGGGTTTGTCGTGGAGGCTTTTCCCCATTCGATGAACGCCACCCAACCGGGTAGCCGTCTTCGGATTCAAATCACCATCAACAATCGCTACGGCAGTTTCCCTTCGCGAGCCGTCGAGGGTATCATTTTCGGAGTTCCGGTGCCGGTGGCTTCGCTCCCGGATGTGGTTCAGGGAAAGCTCTGGGCCGCGACCGACACCTCGCGCCGTTCCAGCAAGCGGGCGAAGGACGAAGCGGACTTGGTGCGAATTTGCGAAAGCCATCCCCAGGTCCTGAGCCTGATTCCTCCAGGAACCTTCGCCCGTATCGATGAACTCCGGGTGCAATAACTTATTGGAAATGACGGAACCGGCTCGGAACAGCAAGACCGACCACAAACGACACCGTGTGAACAAGCTGATGTCTGGTCCCCTGCCCCAACAGCCTCCTCCGGACTCTGCGAAGCCCCCACCTCCGCGAGTGAAGCGGGCCACGGTTGCCTCGGTTTCAGGTCAACCAAGAGCCACTACCGCTGAAGCACTCAACGGTTACGCCTACCTCAAATCCCACAGCTCCCGCAACCGTTCGCACCGCTCTTCTCCTCAGGGTAGTCGCCACGATTAACCGAACGGCAATACGGCGGCATCTACTGACCCTTCGCCCAAAAAGGGCGAACTCCGGATGTTCCGACCTTGGCTTGGGCTACTGAGGTCGGCCCTCAGAGTTCAGCCATCGGAGGCCCTGCCGCGTGAGGGTCCAAAACCGGGCAATCAGCCCCGGAAAAATTGATGACAATTGATGACAGAATTTCTGCGTTTTTATGCGCTTCGGTGCGATTTCCGACGACGGAGCCCAAGGCTCTGAATGCGCATTTCGACCAATGAATATGGGCTTTTTATCGCATCTTCGCGCAGAGACGCGAACCGCCCATCCTGGTTTCAATTCCCGCCGCCTCCACCATCTTTTGCTGGAGTGGGTAAGACACCTTGATTTTTGATGGTCCTAGAGTGGTCGTTGGGTATCGAAAGCTGCGTCAAGAAGCGCAAATCGAATCGGTTCGGTTCTCCAAACAAGGTAAGCCGATGGTCATCAAACGAGGGTCAGTCCGGGTTCAGATCTACCGGTTCTGGCTCAATTCTTCCCGGCTGTTCCAGAACCTGGAAGGAAAAGGTCAATCGTCGCTGATCCATTCCTAGTAGGTAGAGCATGGGGGCTTTGAGGTCATGCACACTTACTTTGAATGGTCGGTGTGAAGGTTCTGCGCGAGGCAGACCGGATGGACCACCTTGGAGTAGTGCAGCAACCGGTCGCTCTCCCACACCCCGGTCTGACCAAAATGCCGCCGAGTCCAGTGCTGGTTTAGGGCAATCAGCGCTTCCTGCGGGAGATCCATCGAAGAAACAATTTTGGGAGTCCTTTTCCGATGGCCAGCCACAACCGCGTCTCGCACCGGGCAATTCATTAACCCATTGCGCGCCGACCCAGCCGCGTGCGCCGGGTCTCGCCACGCCGATCAGGCTTTCGTGTCGGGCTCGTAGTTCCCCAGCACTTCACCGAGAACCACCGTGAAGTTGAGATTGCCGCTGCCGAGGTCCACCCCCGGGAGCCACTCCTGATCCAACTCGGCCAACAGGGCTGGCACCTGCTCGGCTCCCAAACCGTTGCCTTTGAGCAAGATCACAGTGCCCGCCACGGTGCCGTCGGCCAGGTAATGGAAGTCCACTGCCACCGCCTCCCGACCATCACGGACGGCCAAGAGTCGTTCGGAGTGCGGGGTACGCAGGGTGCGGGTCCAACGGAGGGGAGTCATGGGATTGGGAGGTGTCTGATTGGGGTTGAACAAACCGGAAAGAAAAACGGGCTTTGGGCAATCGCAACCATCAGCAGTGATTCAAGAGCTTTACGCGATCCAGCGGAGTCCGCAACAGACCGCGCCAACGCCCAGCCCCAAACCCAGAGCCAGCGGCACCAGACAGCCCTGTTTGCCATCGGTGCGGTAGCTCACCCCGGTGCCCGGCACCGAGAAGGTGGTGTAGCGGCGGCCTGAGGGAGTCACCGTGGTTCGGACACTTCGGGTGCCGACCGACCATCCCACACCGCCCTTGCTGGCATTGATGCGGAAAGGCCCCAGGCGAACGGACTTGCGGTAGGAGAATCCCATGATGCCTCTGCGGAACCGAACCCATCGTGTCACCAGCTTCAAAAAATGGCGCGCCCGACAGGATTCGAACCTGTGACCATCCGCTTAGAAGGCGGATGCTCTATCCAGCTGAGCTACGGGCGCACTGCTCCGCCATGCGGAGGTTCCAAGGGTTACCCCTCGCCCCCGTCCCTGTCCATCCCATCGAAGCCCAGATGTCGAAACTCAGATTCCCGGATAGGCCCCGACAAACCTCGGCCACCCGATAGGTTCTGGGGTAGCAGCCATCGTCTCACGGCGAGCACCCGGTGCTCAGACGCTGCCCGCTTTCAGACATGCCACATAATCCGCGACGGCCTCCTCCAGGGGAGTCGGAATGTACCGGATGCCCGCCTGGTCGGTCTTGGCCATGGTGGCTTGGGTGAAATACTGGTAGCGGTCTTGGAGGTCCGCCGGCATGGGGATGTATTGAATGGAGGCGGACTTCTCCAAGGCCGCAAAGGTCGCCTCGATGAGAACGCGGAACGACCGGGCTTGGCCCGTGCCCAGGTTGAAGAGGCCCGACACCTCGCGACGCTCCGCGAAGGACAACATCACCCGCACGACATCCTTCACGTAGATGAAGTCGCGCAACTGACCGCCGTGGGCGTAGTCCGGGCGGTGCGATTCAAAAAGTCGGACACTCCCCTCCTTGAGAATCTGGTGATAGCCGTGCCACACCATGGAAGCCATGCGCCCCTTGTGCCCTTCCCCAGGGCCGAACACGTTGAAGAACTTGAACCCGACGCTCTGCACTGGCTGAGGAACCTGGAGCCGCGCCTGTTCTTCGACCCAGAGATCGAAGTCGTGCTTGGACTTTCCGTAGAGGTTCAGCGGCTTCAGGCGCGACAATTCGAGCGTGTCGTCAAAGCCATTCTCACCGTCGCCATAAGTGGCCGCGCTCGAGGCGTACAGCAAGCGGGCGCCGTGGGCTGCGGCCCAGTTCCAGAGCTTCTGGGAATAGCCCAAATTGTTGTCGGCCAGGTAGTTCCAGTCGGTCTCGGTGGTGGAGCTGCAGGCCCCGAGATGAAAAATGAGCTCCGGCCGCACGATGCCCGCGGTGAGGGCCTCCAGAAACTGGGAGTGAGTCAGGAATCGAACCCCAGCAAAGGCTTCAGCCGCCGTGCCCATCGCCGGTTTCAGGGGGTGATCGACGGCCAGCAGTTCGGAGGCGGCGTACAGGCCACGGAGGGTCTTCAGCAGTTGGCCGCCAATGAATCCGGCCGCACCGGTCACAACGATCCGGATGGGCGGCAAGCAATCGGTGCGGGAAGAACCTGCGGCATCAGTGTTTCCAGTCATGGGATTCAGGGAGCGGTCGTGGTGTGAAGATGAAGTTGAGGTGGTGTCTCGTGAAGCCAGAATGCCGGCCGAAGACTCGGATGAAGAGGTCGAAGACTCACAGCCGCCAGTATCGGCCACTTCCCCATCCGACCAGCTGTTCTGGATTGAAGAAGCCTTTGACATCAATGAGCACCGGCGCCTGATCCCCACCGAGACGTCGCAACTCCTCCAGCGGGTAAGCCTCCACGAGGCATCGGTGTTTTACGGCCAAGATGACAGCGTCGTAAGGGGCGCCAGCCTCGGCGGAGTCCAGCAGATCCACCCCATATTCGTGGCGCACTTCGTTCGGGTCGGCGTGCGGATCCACGGGCAGGCACTGGACCCCGTAGCTGCGCAGCTCGGTGACGATGTCGACCACCCGGGTGTTGCGCACGTCGGGGACGTTCTCCTTGAAGGTCCACCCGAGGATCAACACCTTCGCGCCCTTGACCGCTCGCTCCGATTGAATGAGCAGCTTGACCGTCTTCTCGGCGATGAATTTCCCCATCGAGTCATTCACCCGACGCCCCGCTAGAATCACATCCGGGTGGTAGCCCAGGCTTTCGGCCTTGAAGGCCAGGTAGTACGGATCCACCCCGATGCAGTGACCGCCCACCAACCCGGGGCGGAAGGGCAGGAAGTTCCACTTGGTACCCGCGGCTTCCAGCACGTCCAGGGTGTTGATGCCCTGACGGTCGAAGATCAGCGCGAGCTCATTCATCAGAGCGATGTTCAGATCGCGCTGAGTGTTTTCGATGACCTTGGCGGCTTCGGCGGTCTTGAGGGTCGGAGCGACATGGATCCCGGCAGTGATGACCGATCCGTAAATCCCCGCGATCAACTGGGCCGTGGCCGGCAAGTCGCCAGCGACGACCTTCTTGATCTTTTCGACGGTGTGCTCGCGGTCGCCCGGGTTGATACGCTCCGGCGAGTAGCCGGCGAAGAACTCACGACGCCAGGTCAGACCGCTCTCACGCTCAATCACCGGAATGCAATCCTCCTCGGTGCACCCCGGATACACGGTGGATTCAAATACCACGGTGGTTCCCGCTTCGAGATGGCGACCGATAAGCGTCGAGGCCTTGATCAAGGGGGTCAGGTCCGGACGATGGTGTGCATCGATGGGGGTGGGTACCGTCACCACCACCAGGCGCGAGCGGCTGATGGCCGAGGGCTCGGTGGTGAACTCAATCGGGTGCCGCCGCAGCTGTTCTTCCGAGAGTTCCAGGGTGCGGTCATGCCCGGCCTGAAGCTCGCGCACTCGCACCGGGTTGATGTCGAATCCCAGAACCCGAAATCGGGAGGCGAAGGCCACCGCCAACGGAAGGCCCACATATCCCAGCCCGATCACACAAATCGACTCACGCCGGTCGGTAAAGGCCTCCAGTGAAGGCAGACACGGAGTCTGGGAACACTCAGGATTCATGAGAATGAAGTTCAACCGACAACAACTCGAAACACAACGCTCCCTCGCGATCGACATCCGGTGAGCCCGGCCGATTCAGGACGCGTTGTCTCGCAGGCCTTCGTTTTGGGGCCCGCCAAGCCCATAAACCAACACCCCACCGGGTCTCTGAACAGCCTTTTATTGACCCGGGGTCGCGCTGCCCTCGAGGGCGCGGGTGCCGCGGACAGCGTCCGCGATGTTGGCCGGTTCTCCAGCAGGAACCGCCGTCCCCTCCTCCTTGTTGAACCGGACGCTCACGATCTTGCTCACCCCCCGTTCCTGCATGGTGACGCCATAGAGCACATCGGCCATGGAGATGGTTCGCTTGTTGTGGGTGATGACCACGAACTGGCTGTGATCGAGGAAGCGCTTCAGGACCGCGGTGAACCGAATGATGTTCGACTCGTCGAGCGGCGCGTCCAACTCGTCGAGCACGCAGAAGGGCGACGGTTTGACCTGGTAGATCGAGAATAGGAGGGCCACGGCCGTCATGGTCTGCTCACCGCCCGAGAGCAACGAAATGCTCTGAAGCTGCTTGCCCGGCGGACGCGCCACGATGTCGATGCCCGCCTCCAGGACGTCCTCTCCCTCCGTCAGTTTCAAATCGGCGCGACCACCGCCGAACATCTCGGTGAACATGGCCTGGAAGTTGGCGCGGATTTTTTCAAAGGTCTCGACGAACAGGGTCTTGGTCTCGGTATTGATGCGGTTGATGACCTCCACCAACTCGGTCTTGGCCTTGATCAGGTCGTCGTACTGGGTCTGCAAGAACGTGTAGCGCTGCTCAGATTCCTCATACTCCTCGATCGCCACCAGGTTCACCGGGCCGATGTCGTCCACCTTCCGTTGAAGCGCCTGGATTTGCGCAGCCACGGCGTCCCAATCGGTCGTCAACCCCTGCTGTTCCATGACGTCCAGCGGCACGACTTCGACCTTGGACATTCCGTCGTCGGAAGGCTGGATGCGCAGGCCCTCGGGTCGGATGTCTTCCAGGGCGACCTGATACTTCTCCTGAATCCGCGCCCGAAGGTTCTCCAGTGTCAGGGTCTTCTGGGCCAACTCCACTTCCAGTTGCCCCCGTTGGGTCTGGAGCGAGGCCACACGGGCTCGACGCTCCTTCAACTGTTCTTCGCGGCTATGGATCTCGCCCTCCTGGAATTTGCGGTCGCCCAACAACTGCTGGATTTGATCAGCCAACACCGCCCGTTCTCCAGCCAGACGCTCGATCTCCCGGCGGCACTGGCCGATGCCGGCCTCGAAGTTGGCGCGGCGATCCTCGAACTGTCCCTGCTCGGTCTGGAGCCGCTCGATGGCCGCGCTCAGTTCGCGGACGCGCGTCTCCAACGGACCGCGCTGCCGTTGGTGGGAAGCCGACAACTGCTCCTCGGTGGCGAAGGCGATCTTGGCGTCATTGAAGACCTGACTCGCGGCGTCCCGCCGGTTGCGCAGGTCTTCCAACCCGCCGCTCAGTTCAGCCACCAGCGTGGTGGCATAGAGTTCGCGCTGTTCCCATTCGGCCACTTGAGCGGCCAGTGACTCCCGCTTCTGGATATTGCCCGCCTCCTGACTCGCCAGCGCCTCCAGGTCGCGGTCCACCTGGTTCAGGCGGACCTCCAACGAGCGCTTGGCAGCCTGTAGGGCGTTGAACTCCCCCTGACGGGTGGCCACGGCGACTTCCTGTTGGCGCAATTCGATCCGAACTTCTTCGAGACTCACCTGGATGGCCGTCTGTTCAGCCTGAAGGGCCCCTTGATGGCGACTGGCCTCAGCGATGCTTTCCTGAAGCCCAGCGATCTCCGCCTGAAGTTCCGAGATCTGGTTCTTGCGTCCCAGGATGCTCGCCGGCGCTTTGCCGGATGCGCCTTGAGCACCGCCCGTGAACACGCCCAACCGATTGAGGATCTCGCCGGTGGGAGTGACGAAGTCCCAGCCAGTCCAGGCGCCGGCCGCAAGGGCTTGGGCCACCGTCAGGTCGGGCACGATGAGCGTGCGCCCGAGCAAACCTGCCACCAGCGGCGACACCGAGGCTTCGGCTTCCACCACCGACAAGGCCAAAATCGCGCCATCGGGCAACGTTGTGGCTGGCTCGGCCGGAGCCGCCGCCAACAGCGACAACGCCGCGATGCTGGCACGGCCCTTCCGATTGGCCGAAAGGTCGGCGAGGATCTCCGAAGCCGCCGCCGGTTGCTCAGTGAGGACAATTTGCAGGTTGTTGCCCAGGGCAGCTTCCACGGCCAAGACGTGGGCATCGGACACCTTGAGTCGATCGGCCAAGGATCCGAGGACATGCTCGCTTTGCTTGAGCGCCGCGAGGGCTCCGGCTCCGAAACCCTCGTGCTGGGTGGCCAATTGTTCGAGCACTCCCAACTTGGAACGCTTTTCCGCCTGCTGCCGCAGCAAGGCGTCGCGCTCTTGGGTCGCTTGCACGATCTCAGCCTGAAGCGCCTTCAAGCGCTGCTGACGCTCTTCCAAGGTCATCCGGGACGTCTGCACTTGCACCCGCTCCGCCTCCACCTGCTGGGTGAATTCGACCCCCTGCATTTCCAACCGGACGCGCTCTTCTTCGAACTGGATCTTCTCGGAATTGAGCTTCTCCAACCGCACCACGTTGCCCTGGAGTTGGAGGGCCAACTGGTTGATCTCATTGCGAATACGCCCCAGACCCTGCGATGCTGAGAACGCCTCGGCCTGCGCCTTGCGGAGTTCTTCTTGCCGGACCGAGAGTTCGCGTTCGACGGTCGACAGGGCATCCCGACGCACCGACTGCTCGACACGCAAACGCTCTACCGCGGCCTGAGAGGCAGCCGATCGTTCTCCGAGTGACACCAACTCCGCCTCGGCGATGGAACAGCGTTCGGAGAATTGCACCACATCGCTGCCGGCCCGGGCGTTTTGATCGGCCAACTCGGCCAAGCGCTGCTGGTTGAACCCGATCACGCTCTCCTGCCGATCAGTCTCCGCCTTCAATTCCAGACCCCGCTGCTGCTGCTGCGAAATTTGCTGCTCCAACTCGGAAAGGCGTGCACGGAGCTGGAGGATTTCCTCCTCAAGACGGATGACCGTTTCCTGGCCGACCTCGATCTCCAACTGGGAGCGTTCGGCTGTTTGACGTCGCAGGAGGACCTCCTCGGTGAGCACGTCGAACTGACGCCGGGCCCATTGGATTTCCAGATTCTGCAACTCAGCTTGGAAGGCCTTGAATCGACGGGCCTTGCCGGCCTGCCGCTGCAAAGAACCGATCTGGCGCTTCACCTCGCGGATGAGGTCTTCCACGCGCAGGAGGTTCTGCTCAGTGCCCTCGAGCTTGCGCAGGGCCTCGCGCTTCTGCTGCTTGAAACGGGTGATGCCCGCGGCCTCCTCGAACACCAGGCGACGGTCGTCTGGCTTGCTGGACAAAATCTGGGTGATGTTGCCCTGGGCCATGATCGAGTAACTCGTCTTGCCCATGCCCGTGCCGGCGAAGAGTTGCTGGATGTCACGCAGGCGGCAGGAAGTCTTGTTGAGGAAGTACTCGCTGCCGCCGTCTCGGTACACTCGCCGAGTCAGGGTCACCTCATTGAATTCCACCGGAATTCCCGCCGCGCGCAACGGTTCGGCATCCACGCCACCGAGCGTGAGCGACACCTCGGCCAATCCCAGCGGCCGCCGCGTATCGGTGCCATTGAAGATCACGTCGGCCATTTCCCCGCCGCGCAGCGCCTTGGCCGACTGTTCGCCCAGCACCCATCGGATGGCATCCGACACGTTGGATTTGCCACAGCCATTGGGGCCGACAATCGCCGTGACTCCCGGTTGGAAGTTCAGGCTGGTCTTGTCGGCAAAGCTCTTGAACCCGAGAACAGTCAGGTTTTTGAGGTACATTGGCGGGCAGACTGGGAAACCCCACCCCGGGGTGGCAAGCGGGAAGCCACAATCCCTAGGGGTAAGTTGTTCACAACCCCACAAGATAAAGGGGTCTATTGTGAATAAGTGCCTACCGGAACGGCTTGACGGGGAGTGGTTACGGCCTCCTGCCGTTCCAACCACCCCCGCGACCAACAGAATGGGCTGATCTGGGTCGCTTCCTCAGATTCGCCCGGATATTGAACTGGAAACCGGACTCAAACCTTCAGCGAAGCAATGCCTTGAGCCCAAGCGATGCGCATGCAGTCGGCGATCTCGCCGGCCCGTGGGTCCAGGTCGGTGATGTCTTTCAGGTCGTGGGAGACTTGGGCCACCGCTTCGATCACCTCGGCCACGATTTCCCTAGCGGCTTTTTCGGTGAGCAGGCAGCGCTGACGGGCAAATCGCACCAGGCGCTTTGCGTCGGGCCACCGCTTGGTGCCATCCAACATCAACGCCAGGGTGTCGTTGGGCAGATAGGCTGCGGTGGTGACGATATCGAAGGTCGGGGCCAAGGAAACCCACCCGGTCGCATCGTCATAAACCACCCCGAAATTCTTCCGATGGGCATCCCCGTTGCGCACCGCCACCGAGAGGACCAAGGCTCGAAAGAATTGAGCCAATTCGGTCGCCGTTCCGTCAGCCCCCCGCAACGTCCCGGCCAAGGTGGACGCCAGTTGCTCGTAGCTTCCCACATACTTTTCGCGGGATAGCCGACCGTCCAAAGCGCACCCGTCTTCGAAGGCGAGGTAGGACCCGTCGGGCTTCAAGTCGAAGCGCTCGACGATGAGCAAATGCCCCCCGGAGGCGATTTCAACCGGTGGAACCGATAGGCCAGCACGCCGCGCCGCCTTCAGACACAAGAACTCATTGGAGGCGAGCCCGGGATGCCTGGCCGCATCGAAGGACTTGACGATGTGTGTGGTCCCGCGAGCGGTCAGCCGATCACCGACGGGCAACGGACTGAACTTGCTCGTGCCCAGGGTGCCATCATCGCGGATCAACAACTTGGGCTGAACCCCCGCCACTCCGGAAAACCGCGCATAGCGTCTCAACAGGTCGGCAAATAAACCATCGGTCCCTCGACTCGACAGAAGTTCCCGAAGGTTCTGGGGGGGCACCTCGTCCAGTTGCTCTGCCGAGGCTCCAAACCGCAACCGCCCAATGAGTGAGCGCCCAACGATCTCGAGCAACGCGAGGTCGTCAAATACCGGCAAGGCCTTGGCGAACAGTTGGTTCAACGCCTCGCGGAGTGCGCCCTCCGGCAAATTCATATCGAACACCGGGTGCAGCACCGTGGGACGTTCAGCCGGGTAGGACGAACCGGCAACGGGCATTAGCAGGGAGACGGCCAAGCTTTCCGGAACCCCAACTTCATAGGCAAAGCGGTGGGTCGGTTCACCACGCGAAAGAGTCCCAACTCGGCGTCGATGGACAAAGACATCAGACATCGGATGGGCCGGGCTTTAGATTGGCCAAGAGGCTGTCGGTTTCCCGAAACGCAGCCTGACGCTCCTCGCGATTCCGGGAATAGGCTTCCTGCAAGGTCATGGCGCGGCGAGGGCGGACGAGGATTTCCAAGCCGAGGCGATCGCAGATCAAGGCGACCTTGCGGATTCCCAGGTCACCGATCACACCGTTCTCCAATTGGGAAAGGGTGGCGCGGCTCATCCCCAAGCGCCGGGCCAGCTCAGCCTGGGTCAGACCGGCCGTTCGGCGGGCGTTTCGAAGGATCTCTCCTATCTCGGTGAGATTCATGTTTTATATGCGATTCATTTTGAGGGATTTCGAGGTTTTTTCAAATTTTTGTTTTGTATAAAATACATTTTTTAAACCCTTCAATCATCGCCCTAACGCGACTGTTATCCAGCCCTGCGGGTTTGGCCCGTAGCGGGCAAGGCGACTTCGTTGGGCGACCGGGAATCCAAGCCCTGGAAGAAACGGTGTTTCCATCGCCCATCACCCCGCCCCTTCCCAAGGGTCGGGCCGGAGTCCACTCTTGGGCCATGAAGCTGATCGGTGTCATCCCTGCGCGATACGCCTCCACGCGGTTTCCGGGCAAGCCGCTGCACCCCATCGCCGGAATTCCTCTGATCCAACGGGTGGTCGAGCGGTGCCGATTGTCCCCCGCCCTGTCCGAAGTCATCGTGGCCACCGATGACGAGCGCATCGCCGCGTTCGCCCGCGGATTTTGTCGCGTGGAAATGACCCGGGCCGACCATCCGAGCGGCACCGACCGCATCGCCGAAGTCGCCGCACGGGTCCAGGCCGATGGGTACATTAATATCCAGGGCGATGAACCCCTGATGGATCCGGCCGTCATCAATGCCGTGGCCGAGGCGCTGCGCGACAGCGACATGAGCACGGCGTCCACGCCCATCCAAGACATTGCCGAATTCGACAACCCCAATGTGGTGAAGGTGGTGACCACCGCCGGGGGGCGCGCCTTGTACTTCTCCCGGCGGACCATCCCCTACCTCCGCGACGCCGCCCAGAAACCCCTACCCGAACAACTGGCCAGCTACCCGTTCCAAAAGCATCTGGGCATCTACGGCTTCCGGCACCAAACCCTGTTGCGGTTGGTCGAATTCCCGGTGTCGCCGCTCGAGGCGGCCGAGAAACTCGAGCAACTCCGTGCGCTGGAAAACGGCTTCAGCATTGCCGTCGCCCGGGTGAACCACGATAGCGTGGGGGTGGATGTGCCGTCCGACGTGGCCCGGGTCGAAGCACTCCTGGCAGCTGCCGCAGCCACGGCGTCGGTGCCTCACCGCGCATGAAGTGGCTAATCCCCACGCTGCGGATCTACCGCCCCGACGCCGCTCGCTGCGCCGCTGCACTGGGCCTGGTCGGCCTGACGACGGCCGCCGCGGTGATCAAGCCGTGGCCCTTGGCGTGGATTCTGGATGCTCTGTCAGGTCGCTCTGGGGAAACCGATTCCATCCCCCGCTGGACGCTGGCGCTCCTCGGGGCCTACCTCCTGCACGGTCTCCTCGGAGCCACCCAACAAAGCCTGGTGATTACTCTGGGGCTGCGGGGGCTTCAACGCATCCGCCATCAGGTCTTCGAGCGCCTGATGCGTTTGTCGCCCCGCGAAGTTCAGGGCAACGCCGCCGGAGATTGGATTTACCGGGCCACCTGGGACACCTACGCGTTCCAAACCCTCTTCACCCACGGCATCTTCACCAGTCTGACCGCCGGTGCCGGTGTGATCGCCATGACCGTGGTGATGGCCCGCATCCACCTGCCCCTGACCGCCGTGGCGCTGGCCACCGTGCCGCCCCTGCTCATTGTGATGCGGATCTTCGGGCCTCGTCTCCAACGCGCCGCCACGCAAGCCCAGACAGCCGATGCGGGAATTGCCGCCGCCGTCCAACAGGCAGTGGCCAACCTTTCCCTCATCCAGGCCTTCACGCGAGAATCCTCCACTACCAGCGACTTCGATCGACAGGCTGGAGAGGCGTTCCTTGCCCGCCGACACCAACATCGTTCCGAGGTTGTGTATCTGGCCGCGGTGGCCGCCATCCTGGCCGCCGGCACCGCCGGGATTGTGGCGCTTGGATCCGGAGAGGTCGCGGCCGGACGACTCACACTGGGCCAGTTGCTGGTGTTTTTGGCGTATCTGGCGCAGCTCTATGAGCCGCTGAATCAGTTGTCGCACCTCGGAGGCACCATTTCCACCGCCCAGGCCAGCGCCCAGCGAGTGCTCGAATGGCTCGACACGCCAGACCACTCCGCCAACGGCACCACGCCGACGCCCCGCCCCGCCCACGGAGTCGATTT
>Ga0247843_1006063_pt1 | contig 16136 bp, 17 predicted proteins | sample LaCruzMarch2017__FD_192420 | JGI IMG/M metagenome (GOLD analysis project Ga0247843, IMG submission 192420) | Freshwater microbial communities from meromictic Lake La Cruz, Castile-La Mancha, Spain - LaCruzMarch2017_8m | ecosystem: Environmental > Aquatic > Freshwater > Lake | place: Spain... | reverse complement strand
TTTATTTATAATCATGGCAGTATTATTATATCAAACCTTTTTAGGGTTTTCTCAACTATTGAGACGATCTTCCTTCTCCTTGTGGATTTCTACCTTCAAGTGTTGCTGGAGAGTCTGAAGAGTTATTTGCTCTTTGAGAATCTCTTTCACGATTACCCGCCAGGTTTGCTCTTGCATCTGTGGCTTGTCGTGGTGTCATTGAGAATGGAGCATTTCCTTCTCCATCTGCTCTTGGCGGCATATCAATCAACTCACGAGCCTCATCTGGAGTGATAACCTGTGTCTTGACATATCTTTCAATAATCTGTGATTGTGCAATCTCGTCTGTAAGTGTAAGTTCATTAAACTTCAAACTCAAGATATCTGTCTTTTCTTTAATAATCTTATTAATAACCTTTTCAAGTTGTGCCTGTGCTGGGCGAGCAACCTGCTCCTTAAAGGTTCTGTCTTGTGACATAGCAGCAGCGATGGCACCAGAATCTGAACCGCCTAGTTTTGAAATAGGAACTTGATGTGCTACAAGAATGTCATCACGATTTTGCTTTCTATATCTTTCAAAGGATGCTTCTTGAATTGCAGTTTCAACTGGTTCCATCTTAAACTCAACCTTATTGTTGTCTGTATCTCCAGGAAGTGGGATATAAAGTGTTCTATGATTTTGTCCTTTAAGACCAGACTGAAGGAATCTAAACATCTTATCCTCTGCATCAGCAGATAGTTTTGCACCCTTGACTGTAATAATGTATCTTGGGGCTCCCTTATTCTGGAAGTAATCTATGTTGTATTGAGCAGCAAGTGAGTCACCAATTAATGATGATACCGCTGAAATAATGTCAGGAATTCCATAGTATGTGTTTAATGGTGAGTATTCCTTGATGTGAATAATTTCATTTGGACGAGTGTCTGTTGTCATTGGATTTGTATTTGTAGCACCAAAGTTGCGGAAGTAAACAACCTTTTGACCAATGATCTGAACAAAACCATCACGAAGTCTTCTTACACGCACTGTTGTTGATGGGATATGTCCAATATAGCCAATCTCTCCAGTTACGGTTCTGCCAACTTCTAAGAATCCATTTCCAGTTGCCTGAAGATCTGTATAAACCTTTTCCATGCTTGTTGTGAACGAGTCATCATCATTAAGAGACTCTAGCCACTCACGCATCTCAAGTTTCATTCTTTCAATTCTACGACGTGCACGATCTACGGCACCCTGATCATCGTTTGTTTCAAAACGTAACATTGTTCTATCTGTAATATCAAAACGGTATCCAAGACCAACTACGTTTTCTACCTTTGCATCAATAGCAGCATGATTTGCAAAAGATGTATCATAGTAACTTGCTAACTCATACATGTTGTATGGTGGTGTAATTACATCAAATAGACCGTACCCATTTCTGTATACCGTTCCAGGATTGATCTGCTTTGACTCTGCACCATCGCCAGCAGGAACGGCATTAGCAGAGTTTAAATATTGTGTTGAAGGCTCTACTGCATTGTATGCATATGTTGCTTTAGAAACTGTTCTTGAAGTTCTGCGTTTAAAGTTTTGATCAATGCCAACATAATCTTTTAATATTGTCCAGTCTTTGCCAAAAGGATCTTGTGCCTTAAATAGATTCTCAGATTCTTCCTGAGTTCTTATGCTTGCTTGAATATAATCGTAATCTTCGCTCATGACTCGTACGCATCTCTTCCGTGTTTTTGCATTGTATCCTGTGCTGCTTTCCAAGCACCAAGATCGTTCATTGATGGAATAAGACCTTGCTTCATTCTATCTAGTTGTTCTGAGTGCTCTTCTTCGCTAATTCTTGTAAGGCCAGGAACAAAGACTGCCTCTCCTTCACCATCATCGCCATAATACTTTGCTGCATTTTTAAGTTTAGTAATCTGTGAAATATCTCCACGAGTAGACTCGATGTTTAACACATCTCCCTCTCCGTTAGTAAACCACTTACCATCTGACTTCTTATAAACGTACAAACCCCAGTTATATTTCTTTTCAATAACCTGACGACGTACATTTCCTACAATAGGCTTACCAGTTTTTGGACTAATTAATGGATTCATGTACTAAAGTATACCAGATTAGACTGGTGTTCCGAGTCTAATAGTCCATGTTGTGTCATTATAGACCTTAAGTTTCTCTGCATCGAACACCATCCCCTCTTCATCATCAATAATAATCTTATTTGTTCCGATATATGTCTTATAAACATCAGAAGGAAGAACTCCATATAGATCTGAGGCAGAAATAACAAGAACGCCTTCCCAATTAAAACTATTAAGCCAGAATTCCCAGTCAAAACTTGTAGCACCGTCGGTTTGAACCTTAAGCCATGGTCTAAGCAGATTGCTCTGAACCTGCTGTAAATTATTTGCTTGGTAGAAAGCAATATTGTTAAATACAAGAGGACCAGTCAAATTGATAGAGCCAAGATACAAGTCAAAACTTAAGGCATTTGCAAAAGCAATTCCAAGAACTCCCCACTCCTTGATTGTTAATACTGGCTCTCTTACGATTGATCCATTTAAGAAATAAGATATTCCGTTATAAAGACTATTCGTTGTTTGGCTTATAGCATATATTCTTGCTCTTGTACCGTCGGGATTATCTGAAACCATGTAGAACTTAATTGTGTCTGCTTTATACTCTATCTCAAAGATTTCTGTTGGTGTAATAGGAAATGCATCTTGATCGTAACGCATCCAAACTTGGGCGGCACTAATACGATAATTATCTGCAACATTTTGGTTAACTGGAATCGACATTCCACGACTTACTAGTGGATCAAAACTTCCACGCACCTCTACTCCAGAACTTCTATTTAGATAAAGATATGGAGTGCTTCCTTTATAAATGCTAAATGGGTTCTTTGCCTTATAGTCGTAGTAGAGTCCAGACCTTGTGTATGGGAACATATTTATACCAAATCTAGTGCCGACTGGATTAAAGGAGTTATCATTAAATGCCTGTGATGCAAGTTCTAGTCTTCTTAATTGAATAGGCTTCTTTAAGATACCACGAATATTAAAATCAAGATGATAAACCAATGCAAGATCGTTAAAGTCAATAGTCTTTGTTGGGTAGATTAAAGTATTGTCTACTACCTCAAACTTTGTTGATAACCAATCTGGGTATTCGTCCATATCAATAATTGCTCCCTCTCTTGCTGGAAGCACTGTTGTAAAGTCTTCTTGTGGAGCATTGGCCCCTGTTTCAATATACTGGAAAGTTATATAACTTCTAATAGATGCATCTGATGTATCATACTCATAATACTTTTCTGCTCTTTGAGCCATATCCTCATAGTTGTTCCAGCCAGTAAATAGATTATTATCTAGTTGTAGGTATGTTCTTTGTACTGGGTGAGAATACTCTTCCTTTAGTTCTTGATATGTCCAGGAACTAGTTGTTTCAAATTCCGCTAATTTTGTAGGTGATGGATACCCAATATTAAACTGCAAAAAGTCTAGGTCATAGAACTTATTGCCAATATCGTTGGTTACAAATTGTGCAAAATATGAAAGAGGCATGTAGTCTTCCCAGTACCCCGAAACACCAATGTCAAGAAAGTATGACCCATATGCCTGCAGCGGTAAAAGAGTATAACTTGCAGTGTGCTCAAGAAGGGCAATTGCATTTGCTGATTCAGCAGAGCCTGTTGCTAAATAACTGTCAACGATTGCTGTACCATTATCTTCAAAGTGACTTCTTAACTCTACAGCATTATAGTTTGTTGCAAGTCCTGCTGAGTATATTTTTCCAGTAAATTGTAAAGATGCATTTTCTTCTCCGCCAACATACATTTTTAATCCATTTTGATTTCCAAAGAATGTAGCAACATTTCCACCAAAAGTGGCAACAAGTGTTTGAATTTCAATACCTGCTGCAAACTTTTCTCCAGAAACAATTATGTCGCTTGTAAAGATTTCCTCTTCGGTGCCATTGAAGTAAAGGTAGTAATGTATCTCGTCTAAATCTTTTCTAATACTAAAATAATTGCCTGTGCTTGAATTATAAATCTTAAATAATGTTTCTTCTGATAGAAGGTCTTCTGATGAAAACACGCCATAGATTGTATGGATTGAATCATTTAATACATTAAAATTAGGGAAGTTAAAATAACATCTATCTGAGTTCCAAGAGTTATTTGGTCTAAATGTTATAAAGTTGTAGTCTAGTGGATCTTGTATGTCCTTATTATCTGCATATAGTTGTGCAAGTGTTTTTGAGTCAAGGCTTATTTCTGGAAGAGAGTATTGTGGGGTAGTCAGAGAGTTTGATGTTGTTGTAAGGTTATCAAATGCTCCCTGTTCCCATTGAGCAAAATCTGGATAATTATAGTTTGCAGTATAGTCAGCAAACGGGTAATCTATAAATGCTGCTGTTCCACCATATGCTGAGTTGATGCCTTCTGGAGAAAGAACACCCTGTCCATATACCCATCTGCGCTTTGCAATATTAATTGCTACAGAATATGGATATATTGCAACACAATCTACTTCAACTGGAGTAACGTCGGTATAAGCATAAAAGCCTAGCCAGTCTTGGCTATCACCAAACTCATCAAGAATTTCTGGAAGATCTAGTGTGTCTGTATTAATAGGAAGATTAATAATTTCTTCTCCATTTAATAATACCGTTGCATTATTTCTAATTACTCTAACATGAATAAGCATTGGTCTAAACCACTCACCAACGAAGTGAGAGGAAAACTCGGTGCCAATTACAAGTGTTAAAAATCCAGACTCAACATAAAGTCCATCATTAGAGGAAATTGGACCAAATACCTTTTTAGCCTCATATGCATTAGAATTAATCCTTGTCCAGAACTCAACTGTGTACTCTTTATACTGACCGCTCTTGTTTAAGAAACCTTTTCCTGGAACAATCAAAGATGGTTTGTTATTAGAGTTGGGAGTCATCCTTGTAATATTGCTTGCGCCAAAGACCATTGGCACTCCGCTGTTTCTTGCAATCAAAGCATTGTTGTCTACAAGGTAGTATCCAACTTCACCAGCAAGACCGTATGGGTCTGCTTGTACTGCTTGAGTTGCAGACAATGCAATATTTGTTGGAAAAGATATTGGTGTTACACCTAAAGAAGTTGTGCTAAATTCTTCAGACCATTGACCTGCTGTAATTCCATTAATGTAGAAATCATAGTCTCCAGCACTGCCACCGCTTGCATAGTTTAACTTTATGATAACTTGAAACTCAGTGTTCTCATCTACTATGTCAAAGGTACCAGACACAAAACTCCACGATTGAAAAACGGAAGTTGTAAAAGAATCTAACTCTTCTATAGGTAAAGAAGTAGTAGTATCTATATATCTAAATCCTATTTCTACAGATTGTAGGTATGCGCTATTTGAATAAAAGTATGACCCAATAGAAAAAGATCCAAGGGTACTATTTAGGTTTTGGAAATTAACAAGGTTTGGACTTATTAATGTAACTGTCTCTGTTGCACCGCTTGGAACGTCTCCCTCAATAAGGGTTGTATAACTATCTGGAAAAGGTTCTCCAGTTATACCAGAGCCAGAGGTTACAGATGCATTAGTTACTGTCCAACCACTTGATATGTTTCTTTGGTTTTCTGTAATTAGGGTAATATAGTCAGCCTGGTCATCCAATGCCCACAAGATAGTTGGGTGCTCTGAATAAACCTTTTCTGCATATAAATTGGACGGCTGAGACATGTTACTCCTTAGCCTTTATTATAGCATTTTACAGTTTTATTTCGCATACATCTGTGCTGCAGTAATTTTCTCCAAGAGCCTCAAGATTGTCTACCCCGTCATAAATGGCATCCCAATTAATCTTCTTAATTTCACCCAAATACTCTGCATATTGATCTTTTGTAATTTGAGTATATGGCTGTTGAGGGTATACGGTATTTCCCATTGGAAGGAAGGATACTGCCTTTAGTTGTCCTTCATACATATTAAGTGCTGGAGCAACATGCTTTGACTCTGTTTCCTTGTCAAATGATAATGTTACAGAAACACCATTATCTGACCAGTATTTCTGAGCAGTTGCAGCAAGAGCAATCTTTTCAAATAATGTTACATCCTTTTCAGAACGTGGGTGTCCAGAGTGAACTGGGAAATACACAACCTGAGTGTTTGCAGAAACAACATCTTTTTCAATCTTGTATCCTGCAGCCTTAAATAAATGTAGCATTGGATCTGTATCACCAAAACGAATAGCACGTAGGAAATATTCTCCTCCTGGTGCCCAGTGAACTCCTGGTGTTGCACCAGAAAGAATAGATACAGAACCTGATGGCTTTACTGTTGTTACACGAATTGACTCACGCACACATAGCCATTCTGAATACTTGTGGTCATAATGACGAATCTTTTCGTATCCCTCATCCATCCATTCACGAACTGCTGGCATACCCTTTTGGTCAGCAAATGAAGCAATACCTGTTAGCGATGTACCAATGCGACGATTACGTTGCATGATACCGTTTGTTTGCTGCCAGTGAGTAGGAAGCAATGTTACAGTCTTTCCATACAGGTATGCAAACTTCAATGTCTTGAGGAAGTCTTCCTTAGTTTCATGACGATTTAAGTGCACTTCTACAAGTGTACAAAGTTCGTATGATTCCAATGGCTGCTCCGCACAAGGATTGAAGCCCATTACACGGTAGTCCTTACCGTCTGCTGGATCTTTTAACCGACCATAATTACGAGCAACATCTAGCCAAATAAATCCTGGCTCTCCATTGTCAACAATTAAGTCTGTGTATTTTGAGTAATCCATTCCTACAGTTGCAGCAATAGAATTATTAGACATCCAAGCCCATCCTGGATTTTCTGGATCAAAAGAGTTTCTTTCTGGAAATACTTCAGCATTTTTTAGATTAATAAAATCTTCATCTTCTGGTGCACCCAGTGCAAGTGTTGCTGATCGTCTAACATTTCCAGAAACAACACATGTTCCAATAAGATTAATAATGTCTGTAATGGCACGAGCATCTAACTTCTCTCCTGCTCTGCCACCGATAACTTTACGAATACGGGTATGGAGGTCAATAAGTGGCTGCGGACCGCTAGCAACGCCTCCAAAGCCCTTAATAGGGGCACCTAGTGGCCTAATCAGTGAGTAGTCAAACTCCTGAATATTCTGATTTGGTCTTAAAAATGAATTAAGCAAGAATCTAACTGATTCCACCCATCCCTCACGGGTATCTGGGATCTGATATGTAGAGGCTGGCTCTGTTGGTGCATAAATAAGATATTCTTTCTCAGCACCGACGGTATCAAATCCAACTCCAATACCAAGCATTAATGCATCCATTACCCATGCAAATAATGCACCAGGATCGTTACGATCAATATCTCTTGTAGAAACCATTGCACAGTTTTGTAGTGCTGCAGAGTTCTTCTTCTCCATAGTCATAGGGGTTCCAAATGTCCACATACCCCGACCTGGTGGTGTCCACTTAAGATTGAACATACGGTCATATGCTTCTTGTGCAGACTTCTGGCTCTTGTTATCATTCCACGGCAGGCGATTTTCCTTTGCGTGGTTTTTCTGAACTGAGTACATTCCCTCAATTACACGCTTACAAACCTCATGCCAGCGTTCCTTTGTACCGTCTTCTTTAACACGAGAATAGGTGCGTATGAAAGTGATTTCTCCTAAAGAGTTTCCACCAGCGTCTGTAAAGCCAAACGGTGGCTCAGTCTCCTTGTATTTTGCAATAAAATCATCTAACAAACGAAAAGAAAAGATATCTGACATTGAATTTGTAAACCTTTCACTAAAAATAATAATAGAACTCTACATATTGTAGAGTAGTCTAAGTATATCACATAATTATTTTATAACTTTACGCTTAATTTAAAACATTAAGTATAAAGTAAAGGTTTACTACTTTTGTTTTTGTAAAGTTGTTTAACTAATTACAAGACCAGACTTACCATTTTTAACTTCTCCCCATGTAAGGGATGGTAAGGCTGCTGATATTGAAGTATTATTAATCTTATATGATTTTCCAGTAACAAGGTTCATATGCTCAGAAGATGTCCAAGCATCTGTTGCATCTACCCAGTTAAAGGTTTTATCTGTTGCACCAGTTAATGTTATACCGCCACCATCTACAGCAACATCTGAAGTAGAGCCATATCCAAGAATAATGTTCTTGTCTTCTACCTGTAGTGTTTGTGTATCAATTGTTGTAGTTGTTCCATTTACCGTCAAATTTCCAGTTACTATAAGACTATCATTTATTGTTGTTGTGCTTGTTACTGAACCAATTGAAATAGTAGATGCTGCTCCAGCAAAGTTAACTGTTGTTGCAGTTGTATTTAAAAGATCAAAAGATGTGCTTGCTGTAGTAAGAGATGTTCCTACTACTGGGCTTGTAAGAGTTTTATTTGTTAGTGTGTCTGTGGTTGCACGACCAACAAGTGTATCCGTAGCATTTGGAAGGCTTAAAGTAATGTCAGATTCTGGCTCTGTAACGGTAAGAAGAGTCTCAAAGTTATTTGCAGTTGCACCTTCGAAAACAACAGAAAGAGCGGTAATAACATTTTTATTTGAATCAAGTGCCGCTACGCCATCTGCTGCACCTTTTTCAGTAGATGCAATTGCCCCAATTTCATTTGGAGTAATATCTGCTGCTGCTTGATAATAATCAAGTTCAGACCAATCAGACTCGCCATCTCCAATTTTAAAAGATCCAAGAGTTGAGTTATAGCCAATTTCGCCTTCCGATAATATTGGGTCATAGGTATTCCATTGACTAGTAGTTCCTCTACGAACTTGAATTCTATTTGCCACTAGTCATCCTCCTATTCTATCCATTATATCAAAATGTTGTTGAAGGAGAGCCACCATCAACTCCTGCTGTTGCATAACTTGAATTTGGCTCGCCACCATCTATAATTGGGCTATATGATGCTGTTGTTTGAACTGTTCCATCTGGGAATGTAACTCCAGTGGCAACCTTAAGTCCTTGTCTTACAACAAAGTCTTTATTATTGGTCGTCACTGAAGTTCACCTATCCCTTCAGGACACATTACGCTTCGATGAGCGTCTTGTGTACCTTTACTGTAGTTCCATTTGTTGATGTAACTAGAAGGCGGACATTTCCACCAGTGTAGTCTGCATCTGTTGTGCCAATTTGAGCATTGCTGATTACATCTGCATACTCTGTTAAGTAAACGTTGTTGTTTGCATCTACAGTTACTAGTACTTCTAGAACTTCAATGTCATTACCGTTCTTCATTTGAACAATGTACTTTGCAGTGCTGTAAGTTGTTGCTGACCATGTGTCTACAACAGTTGCACTTGTTGTGCTTACACTTGTTGTTGCTGTTCCAAGAAGAGCATCTGTAAGTGTTACTGAGCCAACTGAAAGTCCAGAGAATGTTGGTGAAGAAGTTGTTGCAATTGACTGTGGTAAAGATAGCGTTACTGCGCCAGTTGAAGCAGATGCTGTAATTTGGTCTGTAGTTCCAGCAAGGCTTGTTACACCTATATTTGTAATTGTAAGAATGTTGCTTGTAGAAGCATATGATGAACTAATTCCTGTACCACCAGTAACAGCATTACCAAAGTTATCAACAGCAGTTTCAATATCTGTAGTAAGTGCTACTGTACCAGTTGCATCTGGAAGTGTAATTGTTCTGTCTGCTGTTGGATCTGTTACAGTTAATGTTGTTTCATGATCATTTGCTGTACCTTCAAAAACAATACTTGAATCATCTAACTTAAGTCCTGTTATGCTTGGTGTTGTAAGAACTGGACTTGTTAATGTCTTGTTTGTTAGTGTTTGGGTTGTGCTTACATCTACTGTAACTGCAGTATTGATACTGAATGAGTTGCCAGTTAGTGTTAATCCGTTTCCAGCAACAAATGTTCCTGCTCCAGAAAATTGTGAGAATGTAATGTTTGTTTCACCCAAAGTTACTGAGTTATTTGTACAAACAAATCCCTTATCTGCATTTGAAGTTCCTGCTTCAACAAATGTAAATGCTGAAGGAAATTCAGAACCAGCGTTCATGTCTGCTGATCTGGTAGGTGCACCTGATGCTGCAACTACGTAAATACCGTTAGTGGTTTCATCTGTTTGATTCTTGATAAGAATACGATCACCAGTTGCAAGAGTTACACCGTCAACTACGCTTCCATTATCAAAGTCAGTAGCAAGTGTTCCATTTTCAGTTGTAGCAGCCTTTACTGAAGCCTTGATGTCAAGGCCCTGTGCTACAGAGTCAACGTATCCCTTTGTTGCTGCTTGAAGATCTTCTGTTGGTGCTGCATTAAGAGTAACTGATCCTGGAAATGTTACTGCGCTTGGAAGTGATAGTGTGATATCTCCAGTTGTTGCACTTACTGAAATTTGGCTGGTAGTTCCAGAAACGCTTGATACACCAGAAGTGATATTGATTGATCCACCAAGTGCTGTTGCAGTACCATTAATTGTGATAGAAGAGTTTGCAAGTTTTTCATTTGCAATTGATCCTGCAAGCATTGTATTTGTAACAGATCCTGTATCTCCTGTTGTTACTACTGTACCAGTTACGTCAGGTAGAGTAATTGTACGATCTGCTGTTGGATTTGTAACTGTAAGAGTTGTTTCGTTTGAATCTGCTGATGAACCTTCAAAGATAATACTTGAGTCATTAAGTGTAAGTCCTGTAACGACTGGAGAGGTAAGTGTCTTATTTGTAAGAGTTTCTGTTCCAGCAATAGTTGCAAAGTCAGCATCTGAAAGTGCAGCATTAAACTCTGCAATTGTACCAGTCAAAGTATTTGAATTAAGAGAAACAGACTTGTTTGTAAGTGTCTGTGTTCCAGATGTTGTTGCTACTGTTGAATCAATCGCAATTGTTACTGCTGATGAACCGTTGTATGTGCTTCCACTTAGACCTGTTGAAATTGTCAGCGCATCTAGGTTAGTTCCTAGTGCCTTGCCAGAAATAGTAGAGTTTGTTAATGAACCATTTCCAATATCTGTAAGGGTATTAGATGTTCCTGAGATTGTTTTATTTGTAAGTGTATCTGTTGTTGCCTTACCCACCAAAGTATCTGTAGCATTTGGAAGTGTTACTGTTACATCTGATACTGGCTCTGGTGATAAAAGTGTTAACTCAAATGCATCTGGGGTTAATCCTTCAAAGATGATTCTATCTGCAAATGTTGGTGTTGTTGATACTGCAGCATCAATTACGCCAGTTGAATCATTGTATGTAAAAGTGATACCTGTTTGTGTACCATTTGTAAACATGGCTGCTGTGGTATCTTGTAAGAATTCTGTAGAGGCTTCTGTAAGGACTGTAGATCCATTTACAGTAGCCGTTGCGCCTTCAACTACGAGGCCATTTTTAATGCGAAAGGCTTTGTCGACTGTAGCCATTTTTTCTCCTTTAGGTCAGGCCTTCAAACCTGTACGGTAGAACCGCATAGTCATCGGGCTTAGTGCTGGTGTTACTGTCATGCTAATTGTACCAGAATTTAAACTAGCAGTTATATTTCCTACGTTGCTATTGGTGTTAGCAACAGAGGCAAATTCTGTAATATTTTGATTGGTACCATCAAAAACTATGTTAATTTCTGCGCTTCTATATGAAGATGATCCAGCATGGGACATTTGAACCATGTATTTAATTGTTCTCCAGGTAGATGTGTCTATTGTGTCAAATACCGTTGCACTTTCAATACCGTTGATTGTGACCGAGTTGTTTCCATCTCCACCCAAAGAGTCTGCTCTATATGCGGTGGTATCAATTAGATCAGTAAAGTCTTCTCCATTAGGTCTATCACCTGTCTCAAACTTTGCTTTTAATTGATTTATTGGTAGTACGGCCATATCATTGATTATATCATAAAATGTAATTATTAAACCCTATGATAGCAATGCCAATAGGGGCTGGATTTGTCGGGGAAAACCCACCAATATCAATAGTTTGAAAATTAATTCTAAAAGGCATTACTGTAGCAAAGTCAGTACAAAGGGCATCTAGCGTAGTTACAAAAGTTGTTCTACAATCTATATTAATTATCTCTGTTGGATGTGTATCTAAATTAGATACCTGAGTTATTGGCATTAGTCTGTAACTGTATCAATCATTACCATAGTACCCTGGGCTACCGTCCAAACGGATACTGGTGAGGTGGTAGACATTTGAATATCAAATCTATCTCCTGTTGAAAGTTCTGCAGATTCTTGTGCTGACAATGAAACTGTAAACTCACCTGGTCCATCATCATCTGTTGGTCCAGGAGATAATTCTACAACTGGAACACTTGTATTAGGTGGAACAATATCCATTGCAATTGTCCAGTTTTCTATGTCTAATGGATTTCTATCATTGTCTGTAACATACACTCTAAAAGATGCTGTGTCACCCTTAACGACTGTCCAAGTAACTGTTGGTGGTTCGTATCCAACTGTAAAAGATTGTGCGTAACCTCTGTATTGTGCCATTATGCTAGACCTGCTTTCATTGATCCCCATGTGCCGTTACCACGGAATGCTCCAACTAAAATTGTTCCATTAACATTTGATTTTGACACAACACCAATAACTCCAGAGTTTGTTGTTGCGGAAATTGGTTGTGTTGCAGTTAGTCCACCAGATGCTCCAACATAAAGCATGTCTCCAGCGGTAAAAGAAGAAGTATCAATTCCATTAAAAACTCCTGATAAAACGATAACTCCATCGCTACCATTTCCGATTGCAGATTGTGCTAGTCCTGCTATAGGGAAAGTTGTAATGTCAGATGCTTGTGATTTTGTAATTTCAGTTTTACCAGATACTGCATCATATCCTGATATATAAACAGGAGATCCTTTAGTAATTGATGCACCACTATTGTTTGTAACTTCTAAGGTAAAAAGAGGCAATCCAATTGTAGGGAGAATTACTTCAACACGCTCAGCAAGTGCTTGCAAATCACCAGCAACATCTACTGGCGAAGAGTTCGTGGGATACGGGATTTCATATACGGGAGTTTGAGCCATAGTCTTATTATTATACCACTTGCAATAGAAATAATTTTAATAATTAATGCTTATATTTGACTTAAAAGTCCAAAACATGCTATAATTAGAGTATGCTACCGAAGGGTAGCATTTGTAGTCTAGGAGGAAAAACTTGAGAGACAACAAAATACTATCGGGGGTTCTTGTAACATTGCTTACTCTTACCTTGCTAAACAACGGTCTGAATGCTGCACACGGTACAAAGAACAACTTACTAAGTGAACAGTCCTTGACTTCTACTTTAACCCCTCCAGGGGTTTTTTTGGTATCTAGACCTAGTAACGATGTAATACTTGAAAAATATGCTAATTCTACTTCCCTTACCGATTCAGAACTTCTTGAATTGTTAAAGGCTGTAGGGTTCAAGGGGGAAGGCTTAAAGACTGCCTGGGCTGTTGCAAAGGCAGAATCTAATGGAAGGCCGCTTGCCTTCAATGGTAACGTTAACACTGGAGATTCTTCTTACGGTGTTTATCAAATCAATATGCTACAGGGCCTTGGTCCTGATAGACGAGAGAAATTTAACCTAGATCACAATGCAGACTTATTTAATCCTGTTGTGAATGCAGAAATTGCATTTCACATGACAAAAGGCGGTAAGGACTGGAGTTCATGGTCATCTTATAAAAAGGGTGCTCATTACAAGTGGCTAAAGAAATTTCCCAATAATATGATTTAAGGGATAAAAAATACCCTACCTGGTTTTTCGACTGGGTAGGGTTATTTTTTTATTTAATTATTAAGCAGGATCTTCTACTGGTTCTTCTGGAACTGGAAAGAAATCTCCACCGTCAATACCGTTGTCACACCAACCTAGTGCAACTGTTCCTTTATTTACTTTAGCCATTGTGTCCCCTTATGTTGTGGCAAGGTTGCCTATATACTATTATGGCATACCTTGTCAAGTAGGCAAAATTAGTTGAGTAGTTTGAATCTATACTCAGGGATAAGCGTGTTAGACGGTAGGAATCTCCGTCAAATGTTCCACCTGTTGCGCGTCATAGACCGCTTTAGGCATTGAGGTAAATGACCCGTCAGCGTGTTCAATAAGCGCGTGTTCAATTACGCCGTCTAAACTTTCAACTTCAATAAATGTAATTGTCATTTCTATAACTCCGCACTGTATCCGATGAAGCCCGCAGTTGAGCCACTTGTTCTAAAGAAAGCAGACCGCCCAGCGGTTGCACCTGTAATAGTTGCATTGACCGCTGCAACTTTAGGATTTGTGTAAGAGGTATCCATTGTGACCGCAGATGGTGTGAAAGCGGCTGAATACTCAAAGACCGATAGCGTTCCCCAATCTACCGCGCTTGGTGCTATTCGCATTGTTGCTGGTAGCGGTGTCATAATGACCGCGTTAGTTGTAGATGTGAAAGTGCCATAACCTGATACTGCATAACTAGCACCGTCAAAGCGGACATAGTAACGCTGACAAGCGGCTAATTCCCCTTGGATAGTTCCACCTGACCTACGGAACGTAGGGGCAGTAGTAGCAGTCCAAATGCCGACATCTATTTGGACACCAGTTAATTCAAAATAATCGTTAGTTGATGCCGTACCTGTTGCAGCGAAAATAAAATATGTGGCTAATTCTGTTGCTGTTGCAGGAACAGTTCCAGTAAAAACAAATCTTTGCCACGATGTTGTTAATGTTGCACCATTACTAAAAACATTAGCATTACCTGTATATCCTGCGGTTGCTCTATTCTGGTCTGTTCCCGTTCCGCTAATAAAATCTATGCCTAAAGAAGAACCTGTAGCAGAATAATCTGCACCTTTTCTTGCATAAAAACTTACTGTAACGGCTTTTCCTGCAAATGGCACAGAGTTGTTTGTTTCAAAACTTTGCACAAAAGCAATTGCACTAGTGCCTGTTTGTCCTGAGTTTCTTTGAACTCTAGCGGCATATTGAATATTTGGTAAGTTTGTTGTGTCTCCTGTTGCTTGTCTTGACACTGTTGAGGCTTGGTTAGCACCCGTAGTAACTTGCCATCTATCGGCTGTATAAGGAGTACTTGAAGCAGTTACCGATATAGATGTTCCTCTTTGCCAATTATCCATACCACCGTTAATTACAGGATTAGCAAGGCTTCCCACTGGGGGATTGTAACGAAGTCCAGTTGCGGTGGAACTATCGGCTACGATTGTCTCGCCGTTGTTGCCAACAGCCAATCTTGCTGGTGCCGTAGAGTAACCGAACAAGTCACCCTTTGCTGTTAACGGCGAGTTAGCCGTTGTAGGTACGCGACCTGTAGCCATTAGTTGCCTCCTAGTGCTGCTTTGAGTTCTTCAATAGATAGTCCGACTGATGCTAACTTTTCTGAAACAGTAAGTTCTGGCTCTGGAAGTGGATTAGCAATGGCTGCTTCAATTTCTTCTTTTGTTGGCTTTGCTTGATTTGTATCAAGCCATTCAATTCCTTCATAAGAATCACCGTTAAGTAACCACTCAGCATTTGGACGCAAATACTGTAGAGCCTGTGTTAATTTAATAACTTTTTCCATTATGCACTAACCTCCATAAGAATAAAACGAGATTCTTCGTTATTGTATTGCGCACCAATTGTTGATGTAATATCATTAAAGATTTGAATCTTATAAGTTGTTGCACTTGTTGTTGCAGGAGAATCAACATAAATCATTGAAATTTCACCACGGTGCAAATCATTGTTATTATCATACATCTGACTGTTGTATGTTTTAATTGCTGTTGCGCCTCTTACAATACGCAAATTAAGTGAAGATGTCGCTCCAGCGTTCATATAATAGTTTCCGTTATGCCAAATTGCAATTGTGCTTGTTGCAGAAGTTGGGGTAATTGTTACGCTTAAACCTGAATCAACTGGAGTAGTTGATGTTGTTGAAAAATTTGTACTATAAGTACCAGTGACTACTTGCAAAATCTTACCAGCACTAGCCGTAGCCCATTTCAAACCCGTTGCTTCAGCACTATCTGCAGTAAGCACAGTGCCATTGGCACCAACACCAAGGCGAGCAGGTGTGTCGTTGGCAGTAGCCGTAATTAGGTCTGCCTTTGCATCTAGCAAGGTAGGTTGAATACCACCTTCAATTACAGGTATGCGTCCAACTGTCATTTATGATAACTCGCTTCCGAATGCGT
>Ga0247843_1006062_pt1 | contig 16138 bp, 6 predicted proteins | sample LaCruzMarch2017__FD_192420 | JGI IMG/M metagenome (GOLD analysis project Ga0247843, IMG submission 192420) | Freshwater microbial communities from meromictic Lake La Cruz, Castile-La Mancha, Spain - LaCruzMarch2017_8m | ecosystem: Environmental > Aquatic > Freshwater > Lake | place: Spain... | reverse complement strand
GCAAATGAGCGGGATAATATTTTTGGCGAGGCGTTAAGAATTACAAGAAACCACATAAAACCCTAACAAACAAATGGCGGGCTTAGTTCCACTTGTATGCACGTGAGAGCGTGACGGACAGAGCAATAAGGGCTGCCGGGCTTTAGGAGTACCTCCAAAAGAATAATTTTGAAAACTACCCTGCCGTTCCCGCCGGAAGTTTTCGTTGGGGGCTCAATCCAAAACCTTCATTCAGTAGGGTTAGGGGTTTAAGGGGGATGGAACAAAAAATAGGGGCGCCCTCGGGCGCAAAAACTCGTACATACATCATTTTTGAAGTACGAGTTTTGGACGAGTAGTGAGCCCTCCACACAGTTCCCCACAAAATCGGGCTATCTACTCAGCCTGTTTTTTACCCAACCCCGACCTCCCCCCGATCGGTGTTGCGATCGTCCACATCCCATCGCTCAACAACCTCCTCCTCATACCAGACCCTACACCACACCATGACCTCGCGATCCACCGTTTGTTGCAGTCGAATTCGTCGTCTGTAGCGAACGCGGTGCTATTTTTCACACGCAACAAAATTGTAACTTTTTCAATATTCACGAATAATGACGAATAAGTCGGGTTTATGGTGTAACCAGGATTCTTTAATTCTGTTTCTTTCACCACAAACTCGATGATTTCTTCGGTTGAACGCCTAATACTCTTCTCCTTTACCCTCTCTTTGGCGACAAGAGTCAAACCATCGTATCTCCCCCATTCGGCGGACAAAATTGGAAATTCGTCACATATTCTTGAAGCCCATGTCAAGGAGAACAAGATGGATGTGTGAATTTCGGTCGGCAGCCAAGTGGTCGATGAGATAATTGACTCCTCGCAGTATATCGGTTGGGGCGATCACAAAAAATTGTAACTTTTTGGCCAGTCTCTACTCATCCAAAACTCGTAGAAGAAAGAGGAATGTTCTTCCTTGGAAATTCAAAATGACCGTTGTGATCTTCACCATCTCAATGCAGTGCTAAGTATCTATTGCTTACAGTTCCCCCATCAACTTAACCTGCTCCATACTCATGTTGACAAAGTCACCGTCGTCGTCGTGGCTCCACTCGGCGGTGGTCATCATCATCTGTCTTCACAGCGGATCGGCCCAGGCGTCGAGACATTTGCGTGGAGAAGCAACACCCGTAAGCGGCGTCAACGTTTATTGTCTAACGGTGAAGCAGTGCCAGCGCAAATTTCAAAGTCTTAAACTGGGTGGTACCTTCTATTCTAGTAGTGACTTCCTTACCAAGGGATGCTACACAAAGAATAACAATGTCTACTTTGGTATTGGTGGTATGTATGAGGAAAAGGTAGAGACGACTCTGGTTGGAGATTTAGTGCGTGTATTCTGCGATGATGCTGTCGAGGCGGATACTTCATCGACCTCCTCGGTGAACGTAGTTGTCAATACAAAATCACCATCGATATCTACTGCGACGAATCAACAACACCAGCAACCGTCAGTGAAAAAAGTAGTATGTCTCACCGTAAAACACTGTCACCTACAGTGGCAAATCCTTAACAACGGAGGAGACTTCGCTTCTGGTCCGTTCCCAAGCAAGGGATGCTTCAAAAAGAATGATGATATATTCTTCGGTACAGGTGGTACGTACGAGGAAAAGTTAATCATAAATTTGCCTGGTAATCTAACACGTGTATTATGTAACGGTGAGAAGGAGGCACCAGTTTTTACAGTATTCAGCGAGTCTATACCTACTGTTCCAACATTGAACGTGACCATTCCAACATCAAAGCCTATTACGACAACGAAACCAAGTATTCTCACAAAGCAACCAGCAACACCAATTGTGGGATTTTTGGATGATATTGTCTCGTTTGTGGATATTGTATCGTCAGAACATTCGACCAACTCCACATCGACAAGACCAACAACTTCCGTAACGACAATCTTAAGTCCGACAAAGCAGGGCATTGATACCAAGTCTCCTACTACTTCTGAGCCAACAGTGGGCCGTTCGCATAAACCATCGGCTGCACCAAGTGTATCGTCACAGCCCACGACGTCTTATTCACCGACGGGAATAGTTTGGAATCATGGATCTTCGACAGCCGTATCAGATGGTGTGGGATACATCAAAATCATGGTCCCACAGAATGCCGAAATCGGTGATACGCTATTTCTGTTCTTTAGGTAAGTAAGCATGCATATGTGTATTTTGATATTTAATATAACATCATGTTCATTCATTCTGTCTTTAATGTATAACTTTCTCTCCAAAGTCGAACCGATGGCTACATTCCACTAAAGATTAAAGGGTGGAATACTACCGCGCAGTGCTTCAAATCTAGCAATGAACAAGAAGCATGTATGGATGAAACAAGATGTAGATTTACTATTAAGAAGGAATCAATTGAGTATTGTAAAGAGTTTGATGAAGGTAGAGGTAAAGATCTTGGACAGGCAGTGTTTACACATGTACTGACTCAAGTAGATAAGGATTTATCAGCCGACGGGTGGCGTTTTTGGTCGATGACTTTACATGGGACCAATAGGGCATGGGCAATTGTAACGGCTATCCCAAATGTGAATGAGGAAAAGCCGATACGAGGTTATGCAGGTGTATCTTGTGACAAGAAGCATGGTAGTTTATTCCCGAGTTTATTTGGCAAACCCAATGACGTACTATTGCTAAGTCAATCATTTGATGATAGTGCCAAGGAATCTCACTTTCTACCACCAGCTGGAACTGAGCTTCTTGGTTATCTCACAAAAAGTGATGAGGCAGGGTACGTGTTCGGGAAACGAATTGTTGACGTAGGTGAGACTGGACCATTTATCACTGGCGGAACTGGAGGGCGACGAGGAGATGCTCCTGGTGTTGGTGCAACTGAAAGACTTAAGCACCATCGCGACTGTAAGGATGTTTCATTCTCTGTTATGGTGAATAGATCCAAGTGAATTGTTGCGAATAGATTATGCAGTTGGAGCTCCGTAAAAGCGCATAATATAAGGAAAGGAGGATTTAGGCCAGTGTTGCCAGCTACGGCGTACTCGTAAAATTGCATTACTACGGATGTCACAACAATTGACGCCTTGAATTTATTAAGAGTTTGCTAAGGTGAGCTAAGAGTCTCAAAGAAAAGGTTTATCGTACGGCATCAATGTTACACGACTAGTAGAACGCAGTAGAAAATAACCTAAGAAGAGTCGGCCTAGGGTTAGATAGTTGTCTTCTGGCTTTTTCGCGTGACAAGAAGCACCGAGTTTAATTGGTTCGCGCTTCCCCTCGGTGATTCCCAGAAAACAAGGGCTGAAGTGGACGCCTTTTGCCCTTTGGTTGGCCGCCTGCAGGAATAAACGCGTCTCATAATCCGCAAGAGCAACTATCCTCGCGTCTTGTTTGGTCAATCATCATACCATCGCTTGTCGTCGTTTGTTGTCAGTATAGAATCATCATCCACCGTGTGCGTGACAAGCGGAAATGGAGGCGTCGTCAAAGAAGCAGCATTATTTCTCGAAGCCGTCGACTCATCATCATTGTTCAGCAACGGTGACAACTCCTGAAACAAGTCTTGAATCACACTGGCCGTCAAGCTCATCATCGATGTCGGAGTATGATATGGATGACGGTAGGAGGAACAACCGTAGTAGTCGTCGTCCCCATCTCTCTTCGAACAACTCTCCCCCTAATGAGGCCTTGTTTCCACCGGTGGTAACAAGGAGACAGCCGGTCCACCAACATCAACGTGATCATACGAAGAAAGGCACCGGCAGTCGAAGCAAGAGCATGGGCCCCTCCTCCAATAATATGAGGTGGAGAGATACTGCGGACATGGTGCATTCGTCTTCTCGTCATCACAGTCGTCCGCAAGGGCCGTCGGAGGGTTCGTCTCCTCCCAGCAGCCGCGGTAGGAGGGGAGGGATGAGGAGGGATGAATCGCATAGTCGCCCTCATTCCCCTACAAACAATAACAGGCCTCGTCGCACATTTAGTTGTCCGCCATCACCACAACAACATGCACGACGACCGATCCAGCCTTCCTCGAGGATGAGCAGTAGCAACAACAATTATGACAGGCCGCATCAGGTTCCGTCGTCTCGAGGACAGCCCACATTAAGAAATAATGGACGAGCCCGTGGTGGTCCAACCCCGTCGTCAAATGAACAGCTTGTTCGTCGATCACATAGTAGTAGTAATCAAGAACACCCTGCTCAACAGGCGAATGACGATGCACTCGCACTAGTTGTGCGTGAGCGCACACCATCACGTACTACTACCCATCGTTCACGAGAGGAGAAGAATGATCATCTGCCTCGCGAACGTCGTGAGGAACACCAGCTCAAGAATCAAGCACAGAAGAATCAACTATTACGAAAAAGTGAAGAAGAACAACAACGACGTTGTCATCGAAATCATCGTGAGCATCACTCGTCGTCGTCTCCCTCCAAACTTCGCCACAGATCTGTTCCACCACCGCAAGAGAAGAGACTGCATCAACAACAGACGAAGATGATAGAATACAAACCTACTGTACTGGATGATGCAATGTCAACGAAGGCATTGCCTTCACGGAGGCATACTGCATCATCTAACAAGAAGTACAATTGGGGGGAGGTCAAGTCTGATACTAAGTCAAGAGCAACAAAATCATCCAAGAAGAGCAATTGGGGGGAGGTCAAGTGTGATATTATGATATCGTCGTCGAATAAAGATTCAACGAAGTCCAAGAGTCAGTCTGAACACAAGAAGACTACTAGTAGTAAAAGTAGTAGGGATGTACAGTCGAAGTTGAGTGGTGTAGAGGGAACGAAGTCTTTGTACTCGAAGGAGGATAAGTCAAGAGTCTCCAAGTTAAGAAAGGAAGATTATAAGTCAAGAGTCTCCGAGCTCACAAAGGAAACAAGCCTCTTGTTCCGTGCACATACGGTACATTCACCGCCAACGAGGGAGAAGAGTTGGATCTCCTGCGCTAGTGACGAGGAATCACTTCTCGTGAGTCGTCAACATGTCACCACCACCAAGAAGCATGAAATGTCAACGAAGGCATTGCCTTCACGGAGGCATACTGCATCATCTAACAAGAAGTACAATTGGGGGGAGGTCAAGTCTGATACTAAGTCAAGAGCAACAAAATCATCCAAGAAGAGCAATTGGGGGGAGGTCAAGTGTGATATTATGATATCGTCGTCGAATAAAGATTCAACGAAGTCCAAGAGTCAGTCTGAACACAAGAAGACTACTAGTAGTAAAAGTAGTAGGGATGTACAGTCGAAGTTGAGTGGTGTAGAGGGAACGAAGTCTTTGTACTCGAAGGAGGATAAGTCAAGAGTCTCCAAGTTAAGAAAGGAAGATTATAAGTCAAGAGTCTCCGAGCTCACAAAGGAAACAAGCCTCTTGTTCCGTGCACATACGGTACATTCACCGCCAACGAGGGAGAAGAGTTGGATCTCCTGCGCTAGTGACGAGGAATCACTTCTCGTGAGTCGTCAACATGTCACCACCACCAAGAAGCATGATTCATTAGCAGCACATAGAGCAAAGGCAAGACAACTTGATGTATCAATGAGAACAAAGTCGACGCATTCGTCGTCTATTAGAGGGTCTCTAAGGTCACAGGAATCGAAGGCTCGTAATGAGCCCTCAATACTTCAAGTCAAGGAGAGTTCGATGCATGATTCTTCTTCCCACAAAGAAACAACTGCAGCACAAGACCAAGAAGCGAAGATGCAAGACTTCTTCGAGCAATTTTCAAAGATCATTGGGGAGACCAAGAAAAAGAAGAACTCCAGGTCCAAGTCTCGCGATTCAGCAAGGGCACAGCAGCAGCGCCCTACACAAAGGCACGAGCCAGTGAAGGAGAGGAGGGACACGTGGCGTGACGAGTCGAACGTTGAATTGGCTATGAGGTTAATTGAGAAAAACAAGGGCACGAAAATGTCGACAGTAAAGTCTTCTGATGAGGAGGACATGCACGTACAATCCAGTAGTCGTAGTCGAAGCAAGTCTCGCCATTCATCCGTGACACGTCGTTCTGACTCACCACCAAGGCACGAGAGCAAGGCCATGCGACGTGCAGAATCTTCTTCGTCAAGCACCAATTCTCCTCCAAGGCCAGCGGTAGTTCATGACACGCCACTCAGATTCATCCCTGAGAGAAGAACACAACTGCCAACGCCCAATGGTATTCCTGAGCCAACGTTCAACGAGAATAGTCTAATACGTCGCGAGAGTGGCCCTGCCTATTCGTCGAAGCCGATTCCTCCTCCACCTAGTAGACGCAACACAGTTGCTGGTCCAGGTGTAACCGAGTCTGCGATGACTTCGATGAGGACTCCAGCTATCTCTAAGTCTGCGAACTTGATGATGAATAGCCCCCCTCCGCCGCCACCACCTCGGATCAACAGATATAACAACAACGTCAACAGTGATAAGACAAATCATATGCTATACTCAGCTTCAGAACCTAGTTTCACGGCGCCTCCACTACCTTTGTCGCAACCCGGAGGAGAAATAACTGATCATAGCCAATCGGACTATCTCAATCAGTATCCAGACGCTGACACTATGCCTGATACTAGCAAGGAGTGGCTGAAGTATGCCACGAAGGGCTCACAACGACGGCAGGAGGCAGCCGATGATGGCAGCACTCGTAGGAAGAGTAAAATGTTTGGTCGGAAGAAGTCGGGCATAGAGGAACAAGTTAAGGCCATGTCCGTAAAGCAAATGCCTTTTACTGATCAGTTTGGGGACTTTGGTTACTATTCTGGTCAGGTAAATGATGATGGTCGGCCGGATGGCACTGGTATAATGAAGTATGAGAATGGTGTCTTCTATGAGGGCCCGTGGTCGAATGGATGTCAGGACAAACTTGCCGCATCTCAATACGAACGTATCCGTGGTGGGTTTACATCGTGGAGTGGCAAGGGCAAGGGTGGTGTAAAGAGTGGAAGTACGTTGCCTTGGAATGCTAAGAATAATGATAAACACAGCAATGAAAAGACGAACGTGCGTGGTATGGAGTGGACGGATCTTAATGGTGATACTGGAAGGTATACAGGCGAGGTTGACGATGATCAACTTCCACATGGTTCTGGTATAATGAAGTATGACTTTGGACTTATTGCCGAAGGCGACTGGGTCCATGGAGTGTTGAGAGAAGGTCCGATGGATCGGATGATTAGTGCTGCAGCTATGAGTGGAGGTGGGTCAGTTGCTCCAGGCATGATCAATTCAGGCATGTCAGTCGGTCCCGGTGCGAGCGGATATGCTAGTGGTGCAGTCTCAGTGCTGGGTGGCGGAGGAGCAATGTCAGTGGCTCCTATGGGATTTGGTGGTGGTCCTGGCGCGAACGGCTTTAACAATAGTGCTGTTTCGCTTTTTGGTGGCGGAGCTCCATCGCCAGTTATGGGATTTGGTGGTGGTCCTGGTGCGATTGGCTTTAACAATAGCGCTGTCTCGGTTTTTAGCGGCGGAGGAGCTCCATCGCCAGTGCAATTCATGGGTATGAATCCATCACAACGAGCCTATATTGCACAGCAGAATGCAATGATGAAGAGTTCAATGAATTCAATAATGAGTACTCCTTCTGGTAGTTTTGTCCACAATGGTGCTGGCAGTGTATATGGTGGAGCTGGCAGTGTATACGGCAACTCAGGAAGTTTTTATGGAAGTGTCAATAGTGGGATGCAAATGCAGCCGATACAACAAGCACAGTATCAGCAGCAAATGGCAATGATGCAACATCAGCAAATGGTGTTGCAGCAGCAATATCAATGCCAGCAACAGTATCAACCACAGAATCTCCACGAAGAAGTAGATATGCCGATGAAACCGCCGGTACCAAATATTGTAATTAGATAGTATAATCGTATAGCTTTAGAACACTTTAAATCCTTCCATTTTCCTTTTACAACCACGTCTCTTGGCGTCTGCTCCTTAACCTCAAATTGCAGTAGAAAGGAAATAAAGGGCTCTTGCCTTGGCAGCTAAATATTTTCATTTTCGTAAAGGCAATCGTAGGATACCACCACAAGACTTGAGAAAATTATGATAGCTGAAGATTCCTGTAAGACAATGACTGTGTAGATATCTACCTACATTGTCACTATGATGCCTCAGAGACACCGTTACTCACACTCTCTCCACATTGACTTTTATAAAGCGCAGAGACACTGTTGTGGATGTTCCTCCACAAACAGCTCACATAAACAACCTCGATTCTCAGGGTTGCGGGTTTGAGTCCCTTTTTTTGTCACACAAGGAGGATCCAACAATCCAACAACGACACTAATACTACGACCACGAGAACAACGGACACCGTTGTGGAATAGAATTTAGCATCATGTTTCCAGTTTCCAAACTCACAGAGTGGTAATTTAAACACCATAAACACCCTTATCTCTTGCAACGAGATGATCTATTTCCATTGTATCTATCATTGCCATGGTTTCAAACGCCCAAATGTGCTTGCAACAGCGTCTTCACCAGGCCGGCCTGTGCGGTAGCGTTGTCAATACCAGCCGAGAACACTTTTCCAATGAGGATTCACCAAACAGTCCAATCAGTTTATATCTCATAAGTTTTGCCGACGAGGCTCAATTCGAACAGAAATTGGAAGCTGAATCAGTCACACAAGAGGAAAAGAAGCTGAGTTAGTAGAAATTGCCGATGAGGATAAAATTAATGATGGTGCTAATGATTCAATAGAGGTTCTACGAAAGTAGCTGCGCTAAATAATGTACAAAGTAGAGGGATTCCATATTTATTCGAGCGATGATATAATCAACATGTGGGAAAGACATCAATAACTCAAAAATTCTATTATTATCTAACACACTCCTGGAATACATTAAACGCCACCTAAAATACCGAATGGTCAGGCTGTTGCACAGTCCTCAAAGTCTCCTAAAGACTCCTGTGCGACAATGATGTTGTATTCGGCCTACTTCCGTCACACAAAATGACCAAAAGGGCAGTTCAAAAATAGGTGCTTGAAGGTACGAAAGGTAGAATACAAAAGCCGATGGCGTGAATGAGAATGGGAGTGCACGATCTAAATCGTACCCATACACGTCGGATCCGCCATAAAAAATGAAGATGAAAATGTCTACGAGTGATGCAGCAGCCAGGCTTAGTGGTAAACAGTGTCTTCCTCTCCCGCTGCACAAACGATCGCACTCTCTCCTTCGTGTACGGTCATCCTCAGATATGACCACGAAGACAAAAGAGGAGAAGATATCGTCATCGCTGAGTGGTAGTCGACGCTCCATTAGCCGTAGCGGAGGAAGTACAGTCGCTACAACGGGTACTGTTAGCGCCAGCGAGAGCGAGTACAGTCCATCTAGGTCAAGAAGCGACAGTCTTCGGAGGAGGGAGGGTTGCATAGGCAGAGGCCGAAGTGAGGGCCGATCAGAAGTAGTGACGATGGCAGTCCCAGCAGCTATCGCCTCTCGGTCACGCAGTAGCAGGAGGCCGACTCCAAACAAACAAATGAGGTTGGAATCCATCCAACAGATCAAGGAAGATGCCAAAATGAAACGACGTGACAAGATTGACAAAGAGGATCGGGAACAACGGAATGTTAGGGTCCAGCGCTGTCATTCTTCCACCGCTACACGACGTCCTTCCTTCTCCTCTTCCTCCTCAAGCTCAAGGATTAGAAAAGACAACCACGAATGTCGTCCTTCCTCCTCCTCCTCTTCAAGAATTAGAACAGACATAAGCAAGATCAAGGAGGCCAGCGACGATCATCGACGGGGAAGTAGTCGGCATCGCAACAATGATCCTAAATCTCCCGACCCGAAATCATCATCTTCAGAACGTTCTGAACGTCCATTGTCGTACGCTCGTTCAAAATCTCGTGGGCATCATAATTCCTCGGTGGTTCAGGAACTTTCATCTAAGCGACGTGGTGATGACAAGTCAATTGTGAGTGGCAGGTCTCAGAGGAAACAAACATCTTTGCCAGTTCATTCAAAGCAACGTAATGATGACAAGTCAATAGTTAGCAGTAGCAGGTCTCAGAGGAGCCCACCCAGACAAACAGCGAGACAAGCATCTTTGCCAATTGAGAGGCGTCCTTCCTCGGCGGTCAAAATTAATTTAAGGCAACGTGGTGTTGACAAGTCGATTGTGAGTAGCAGGTCGCAGAGGAGCCAAGCCAGGCAACAATCGTTGCCAATTGAGATTTCCATTGCCCCTATTAATGTAGTGCGAAGTAATAACGACACGGACAAAACTTATGAGGTAAAAAGAAGCAAAGGTGCTGGAACCACTGAGACTGTAGACATGCACCGTGTTGAGTCAGCGCTACGGATGGTGACTATGGTCGACTCTGTGTTGAAGAAAGTGGACTCAAAGGTATCATTGCATTCCACTAAAACTGCCAAGCCTAGAGGAAGCGATGTGAGTTGTTATGCCAGCAAATTTCATACGACAAATGATGGTGACAATTTACTCAAAAATGAAAAGTGTCTGCGACGCCTTTCGTCGCAACGCACAGAGTGTACAGGTGAAGAGGATTCCATAACTCCAAGCTTTCTTGAATCCTCATCGTCCTCAACTTGCAGTAGTGGGTCATCGTCAACTGATTCATCATCAGACTATTCAGAATCAATACATTCCAACTACAGCTGTAACCCAGCACCACAGGATTATGAACCAGTTAAATCTGTCTCTCATAAGACGGAAATCAAGTCGGTTCCACTACAACAGCCGAAGAGGTCATCGTTTCGAGAACGACCCCCGCCACCGCCTCCTCGATCTATCGAGATTGTCGCCACCGGCAACAGCGATGCTCTGGCCTGCAATGGGAATAATAACTTTAGCATGGCAGTGCTCAACCCGCATCCCGAGCCAGAATTGCAGGATGACTTTCCGCTCATAGAATTAATGTTTCATGAACAACCACGTTGTGCTGTGGTGGGAGTTGACCAAAAGTCGGCTCTAGAATCTAATATCATGACGCCTCAACAACCTTTGCCACAACTACCCGTTGCATGTCCTTCGTCACACTTAGAAGGTAACAAGGAGTGGCTAAAGTATGCCACAAAGGGCTCACAACGACGGCAGGAGGCAGCCGATGATGGCAGCACTGGTCGTAGGAAGAGTAAAATGTTTGGTCGGAAGAAGTCGGGCATAGAGGAACAAGTTAAGGCCATGTCCGTCAAGCAAATGCCTTTTACTGATCAGTTTGGGGACTTTGGTTACTATTCTGGTCAGGTAAATGATGATGGTCGGCCGGATGGCACTGGTATAATGAAGTATGAGAATGGTGTCTTCTATGAGGGCCCGTGGTCGAATGGATGTCAGGACAAACTTGCCGCATCTCAATACGAACGTATCCGTGGTGGGTTTACATCGTGGAGTGGCAAGGGCAAGGGTGGTGTAAAGAGTGGAAGTACGTTGCCTTGGAATGCTAAGAATAATGATAAACACAGCAATGAAAAGACGAACGTGCGTGGTATGGAGTGGACGGATCTTAATGGTGATACTGGAAGGTATACAGGCGAGGTTGACGATGATCAACTTCCACATGGTTCTGGTATAATGAAGTATGACTTTGGACTTATTGCCGAAGGCGACTGGGTCCATGGAGTGTTGAGAGAAGGTCCGATGGATCGGATGATTAGTGCTGCAGCTATGAGTGGAGGTGGGTCAGTTGCTCCAGGCATGATCAATTCAGGCATGTCAGTCGGTCCCGGTGCGAGCGGATATGCTAGTGGTGCAGTCTCAGTGCTGGGTGGCGGAGGAGCAATGTCAGTGGCTCCTATGGGATTTGGTGGTAGCATGTCTGTAGGTCCATTGCCACAGCAATTCATGGGTATGAATCCATCACAACGCGCCCATATTGCGCAGCAGAATGCAATGATGAAGATGTATAGTCCCGCTGGCAGTGTATACGGTGGCAGTGTATACGGTGGCAGTGTTTATGGTGGCAATGTGTACGGTGGGAGTGTATACACTGGTTCGGGAAGTGTCTATGGTGGTATGCACACGCAGCAAATGCAACCGATTCAATTTACGCAGAATGGTGTGATGCCCCATCAACATCAGGAAGAACAACAGAGATGTCCGATATCGAGCATAATACTAAAAAATGTATCATAATTGTTGATCTTGATAAGGTGTGATAAGCCGCATTATTTTACCTTATCTATTAAATCCCTTGGAGATGTATGTGCCTTGTTGATCTCATACACGATGTGTTACGTTCGTTTAGTTTATGGAAACATCCTTACGTCATCGATGGCCGCCTCTAACTAAGGACAGCTCACCATGCGCAGTGATATAATGCCGTAACTACCTGTTCTTGGCAATTTTTATCTCGGCGACGGGTGGTTTCTGTGAATGCTGTTGCATCTGCGGATGTGTTTGCATATTCATTTGCATATGCTGCGGCATCATTTGCATCTGCATCGGATGCATAAATTGTGGCGGCATTTGCATTTGAGGCATGTGCATCGGCATCATCTGATGACCCATAGCTTGAGGACCTCTGCCCATTTGCACGCTACCAGCAGGATTGTGCATCGGCATCATATGCATGGGAGCCATAGGGAAACCGGGGCCTTGTTGATACATGTAATTTGATCCAATAGACATTCCTGGGCCTACTGACATACCTGGTCCAACTGAAATCGCAGGACTGCTTATCACAGAATGACCAGATACACCTATGGATCTGCCACTCATGACTGATTGTCCACCTCCGTTCATAGCAGCAGCACTAATCATCCGATCCAAGGGACCTTCTCTCAACACTCCATGGACCCAGTCACCTTCGGCAATAAGTCCAAAATCATACTTCATTATACCAGAACCATGTGGAAGTTGATCATTGTCAACCTCTCCTGTATACCGTCCACTACCACCACTTAGATCGGTCCACTCCAAACCACGCACGTTCGTCTTTTCATTGCCACTGTGTGTATCGTTTCTATGAACGTTCCACGGCAACGTACTTCCACTCTTTACACCACCCTTGCCCTTACCTTGCCAAGCAGAAAACCCACCGCGGATTTTTCCATATTGAGCCGCAGCGTTTTTGTCTTGACATCCATTCAACCACATGCCCTCGTAAAAGACACCATTTTCGTACTTAATGGAACCTTTACCGTCTGGCTGTTTCTCATCGTTGACATAGCCTGAATAGTAACCAAATTCGCCAAACTGATCGGTAAATGGCATTTGCTTCACGGGGCGGCCTTTGATTTGTTCCTCTATGCCCGACTTCTTACGACCGTCGAATATTTTACTCTTACGTCGGCCGCCCTCTTTGATGTCAACCGCCGAGTTGGCACTTTGTCCTGAAATAACATTACCGTTTTCACCATCTTTTATCTTGTACTTCAACCAACTTTGATTGCCCGTATCACCTTGTTGCGAAGGTGGAACTAAATCCTGTTCGTCTTTCGGAGACCCTTGACCATAGAAAGAGGATGAATTGGAACAATCATCAACGTCATTAATATTCTGCTTCGTTTCCTTTGGCATATAGTCTTCATCATTATAGTCTGGAGAAGATGCGTTTCGTTTCGGCGAATGTTGAGGAGGATTATTCGGAGTCTGAGGATGAGGAGAGCTCTCATTTAAGATCAATTGATGCGTTCCTTGGTTAGAAGCATTACTTCTGCGCCCTGAGACAGCACTCGGTGCTATGCTGTACATCGGATTCTCTAAACGCGACTTAGAATCAGATGGCTTTGATTGCTGAGCCCTTGATAGAGCTGATGAATTGCTAGGGTATACTCTGGATGACATATTCATACCCCGAGTTTGCTCGATTGACTTCAATGTATTATCTTTGCGGTGTGCTGCCGATACCTTTCTCTCGTCTCTCAGTGAATTTGCTGATCCGTTAGAATTTACTCTTGACAAATTTGGCTTTTGTGTTGAACTACCATTTTGTTTCAATTTAGCATCCCTATCGACACGTTTTAGTTTGACCCCCTGCGTTAGCTCTATGATTTGTAAGGCCTTCTCATAATCATCTCCAGTATGTTGAGTCATATTATTCGTTCGTCTATTTCCACCTCCAATTTTTAGTGCCTTATTGGATGAAGATTGGCTAGGAACGGAGACCATGGAATGACGACTTGCCCTCGTACGGTCTGATTTATCTAATTGAGTTGTTATTCGTGCGATATGCGTTTGTTTCGGCGATACAGGGCTTCGAGGAGTTGAAGCTGGGCGAGAGATTCTCCTTCGCGACGTGATCGAAATCTGCTGTGCTAATGCAGCGAGATCATTTGCCTTAGATCGTGTTCGGGTATTAAGATCAGACCATTCAGTTGCTGGTGTATCCCCTTCGAGCGAATTACCTAGTGAATTCGCACGAATCAAACGTATCGACGATTCTCGTTGACGATTTGACACATTCGTTCTTGATGATGATTGTCGTGGAAGATTGTGCTCGTTGTGGAAAGATCGAGAACGTGAATGGCTGCCATGTGACACATGTCGCTGCTGTGTTAACCTCGGCGGCATTGGCCAATCCTCGGGTTTCATCAGAGTGCTTAAATCATCATCAATATTCTCCATTTGCACGTTTGGGATCTCAATCCAAATTTCGGGTGTTACAGATCGTGATCTCACTGGTGATCGCATTGAATTGCTTCTCCGGTGATTGCTCCGTCTACGTTGATTTTGTGGTGGCGGTCGATACTCCCCCCGACGAAGCTCATTTGGGGACGGTGTACGTTCACGCACTACCAATGCAAGCGAGGCATCATTATTCTCATATGGGGAGAGCTGTGTACGCCCTCCCCAGCTTGGCGGAGGACCTCTTCCTCCTTCAGCTCTATTATTCCTAATCAGCCTTCCGTTCGACATTGGCCGTCTTCTCTCACCTCTTCCTTCCCTACCCCTACCACCACTCCCTCTACCATGACTACTCCTAGAAACAGAGTCAGTAAGAGAATTCCTTAATTCATTACCCCCACCTTGCTCTCGTCTACTACCTCTGTCATCATTCAGCATATGGGGTGGGATAAAGTCATCAGTTAGAGAATTCCTCCGCTCACCTTGCGATAAGGGTGAAATGGAGTGATGACTATCCACGAGCAATACCTCCGATCCACTACGACATGACGTCATACCTTCATCAAATGAATACATTCTTTCTCTTTGTCCACGACTATTATGAAGAGATGATCTCCTGGTCGAATTTGGACGACGACGATGGTGCCGACGATTTTGAGGTATTGACCCTTCTAATGAGTTGTCATCTCTCCTTGGTGCACGACGATTGACTCTTCCTAATTCAACCTCTTCTATCTCGCCCACATCCTCCTTCTCCTCCCTATCATTACCAATTTGACTTTGACTTTGTCGTCGACTAATCCGTTTTGATAGAGAATTTCTTAAACTATTCCCCCGTTGTCGACGTATGTCATTATTATTGTCATTGTCCTCCACCTCGTACTCATTCTCAACTTTGTCATCACCAACTTGTTGTTGTATAGTCTTGCCTCTCGAAAGACTTCGTTTCGATGGTTTGGGGGACCGGAATAATGATATACGCTTCTTGTCGCCATTTGAATTTAAGTCCTTCACTGCTTCGGCGACACTTTTGCCCACGGCCTCAAACTCATCATCATTGTTGTCGTTATTGTTTTTAAGGTCGTCGTTGTAGTTATTGGTTTCATTATCGTGTCGCTTACCCCTTGAGAATGGTCGAGGCATGGCGACACGAGGTCGAGGCAGCGAGAACGATCGTCCTCTTCGCTGAATAATCGCAGCAGCAGGACTGCTGCCAGTTGCGTCGATACCTCTACCTTTTTGAAGAATGTTCGGCTGCTCGATGACCTCCTCCGTCTCAGTCGAACGACGAAGAAGATGAAGACGAATTGGCTGATGCCGACCTCATTGGTATCCTATGCAGATGATGATTGAGTCCTCTGGATGGATCAATAGGATCGACTACTCGTCGTTCCCACCGTGAATGAGATTCGTGATTCCGGGAGTAGCCTGGCAACTCGCGGGGCGGGAACGTGCCGCGAGTTCCCAACTCGCGGAATACAGACTATCGTTCGGACGGGGCGCACTCAAAAATAATACTTTAAGTATTATTTTACACTTCAACTCTTTGTATCTTTTGTTGTCACGATGCGATTGTTTTCGACCTTGTATTTAAGTTGTAGAGCATC